>VAPK010170875.1_pt1 | contig 12130 bp, 10 predicted proteins | sample 3395031 | NCBI WGS metagenome assembly VAPK01 (sample SAMN08290443, study PRJNA428436) | hydrothermal vent metagenome | isolation source: Deep-sea hydrothermal vent chimney 1 | place: Pacific Ocean: Juan De Fuca Ridge | reverse complement strand
TTAGTCTTTTTGTTTGGAACCGAAAATATCGGCTTTTGTGCCGTTATGAAGCCATTTTTTAATAGCATAGCAGGGCTACGATGGTCAAAAACGGGAAAATTAAGGGTGCAATCCCGAGGCTTCGGGAGTGATATTTGTAGGTAAAAGAAAAAGTCCAAACGAGTTCAATGATTACTCTTGCCACTCTACTATAAACAAATTAGTATCTCTAGTCCCGCCATTGTTTCGGTTGCTCGAAAAGGCCAAATATTTTCCATCGTTTGAAAATACGGGGAAGGCATCAAAAGTTTCACCATGTGTTACCCTTTCTAGGTTCTTACCATCAATATCGATAAAATAAAGGTTGAAAGGAAAACCTTTCTCGGCCTCAAAGTTACTTGAAAACAGTATTTTTTCTCCTGAAGGATGAAAAAACGGACTCCAATTGGCATTGCCCAAAAAGGTCAATTGCTTGAGGTTGCTACCATCGGCATTACAGATAAAGAGTTCCATCTCGGTAGGTTGTACAAGACCCTTTGCCAAGAGATCTTTATACTCTTTTATGGCCGCTTCGGTCTTTGGCCTAGAGGCCCTAAAAATAATTTTGGTGCCATCGGGCGAGAAAAAAGCACCCCCGTCATAACCCAATTCATCAGTGATCTGTTTTACATCAGTACCATCTAAATTCATGGTATATAGTTCTAGATCACCACTTCGAGTTGAGGTAAAAACGATTTTATCTCCTTTTGGCGAGACTGTTGCTTCGGCATCGTAACCAGGTTCATCGGTCAATTGCGCCGTGATGTTTCCGTCAATATCGGCGACGAAAATATCAAAGGTGTCATAAACAGGCCATACGTATTTTCCGTTTTTTCGTATGGGTACTTCAGGGCATTCCTTGTCAGAGAGGTGTGTTGAACCATAAACAATATGCCGGTTGTCGGGCAGAAAATAGGCGCAGGTGGTTCTTCCCATACCAGTACTGACCATAGGCGGTTTTTTGTTCTTAAAGGTTTCTCCTACGTTCATTAAGAACATCTGATCGCAGTTCATGCCCCAGCCTTCATAATTCGATTGAAAAATGAGTTGTTTGTCATCAAAACTCCAATAAGCTTCTGCATTATCACCACCAAAGGTTATCTGACGAATTGACTTAAAATATTTTTCTTCAGGGTAGATAAGCGTATCGCTTCCGGCCATCAGAGAGACGGCCTCTTCTTCTTTTTCGATTGGTTTTTTTGGATCGGCCTTGCAATTGGCTAATACAATTATTGTCAACAGAAACAATATCTTTCTCATAGTATGCTTAATTTTGTACAAAACTACATTCAAAATGATTAAAAATATAACATTTGCTTTGTTTTTCTTTGCAATTATATCTTGTAAAACAGAGAAACCAAAACCCGTAAGCCTAAAAGAAGACATAGCGTTTCTTGCCAGCGATGCTTTAGAAGGTCGCGAAACGGGCACTGAATATGAACTTGAGGCGGCAAAATACCTCAGTGAAAGAATGACCGCTATAGGCCTGCTTCCCAAAGGAAACGACAATACTTATTTTCAAACATTTTCGTTCAAACCAAAAAAAGACCCACACGGCGAAGTCAGGTATACTAAAGGCGATAGTACGATTACGTGTACGAATGTTATTGGGTTTATAGATAATAAGGCCGCGAATACCATTATCATAGGTGCCCATTATGACCATTTGGGCTTGGGCGGTGAAGGTTCGTTATATGCAGATGGTGAAGCCATACATAACGGTGCCGATGACAATGCAAGTGGTGTGGGCGTTCTTTTAAAATTGGCCGAAAAACTAAAGCAAGGCCCCAAGGGCAATAATTATTTGATTATCTCTTTTTCAGGAGAAGAAATGGGCTTGCTGGGATCAAATTATTTTGCCAAAAACCCGACCATTGACCTAGCAAAAGCCAACTATATGTTGAATATGGATATGGTAGGAAGACTTCGCGAAGACAAGACCCTATCAGTGAGCGGTACGGGTACGGCTCCTATTTGGAAGCAGGCGTTGAACTCCTCAAATACCGATTTTAAGTTGGTACTTAAAGAATCGGGTGTTGGTCCCTCGGACCATACATCGTTTTATTTACAAGATATACCCGTACTCCATTTTTTCACGGGTCAGCATGAAGATTATCACAAACCAAGCGATGATATTGAAAAATTGAATTACGAAGGAATGAAATCGATTACCGATTATATTTATACCCTGATAGCTGAATTGGACGACGACCCAAAATTGGCCTTTAAAAAGACCAAGAACGAAAGTGAGGAAGTACCCCGTTTTAAAGTTGCTCTTGGTGTAATGCCCGACTATCTATTTGATGGCAAAGGCATGCGCATTGACGGCATCACCGAAGACAGATCAGCACACAGGGCAGGCCTGCAAAAGGGTGATGTGGTCATTCAATTGGGTGACAGCACCATTGTTGATATGATGAGCTATATGCGCGCACTTTCCTCTTTCAACGAAGGTGATTCGACAAAGGTGATTGTTGATAGAAAGGGAGAGAAGGTAGAGGCTAATATTACTTTTTAACCTCAGGGCAATAACGGAAAAGGTTTTTCTTAACAATACCACTGAGGTTTTTCGAAAGATAAGTGTCCTAAATTCAAATAAAATGCCCAAAATCGGAGATATACAATTGCCTGATTTCCCCTTGCTGCTTGCGCCGATGGAGGACGTAAGCGACCCTCCTTTTCGCGCCTTGTGTAAAGAGCAGGGTGCTGATGTGGTGTATACTGAATTTATCTCTTCAGAAGGCCTGATTCGTGATGCCACCAAAAGTGTTATGAAATTGGATATTTACGAAAAAGAACGCCCTGTCGGCATTCAGATTTTTGGTGCCAATTTAGACTCTATGTTGCGGTCTGTGGAAATCGTTGAGAAATCGAAGCCCGATATTGTCGACATCAATTTTGGCTGTCCTGTAAAGAAGGTGGTCAGCAAAGGCGCAGGCGCGGGTATTCTTAAAGACATTGATTTGATGGTCTCGCTCACCAAAGCCATGGTAGAACATACCAAACTGCCAGTAACGGTAAAAACCCGCCTCGGTTGGGACACCAGCTCAATAAAAATAGTAGAAGTAGCCGAACGTTTACAAGATGTTGGTTGTGCAGCCATTGCGATCCATGGGCGTACTCGTGTGCAAATGTACAAGGGAGAAGCCGATTGGAAACCCATAGCCGAAGTAAAGAACAACCAACGCATGCATATTCCCGTTTTTGGCAATGGTGATATCGATAGCCCTGAGGCAGCTATGAGAATGCGAGATACATATGGTCTTGACGGCGCCATGATCGGTCGGGCAAGTATAGGTTACCCGTGGTTTTTTAAAGAGGTAAAACACTATTTTAATACAGGCGCACATTTAGCCCCTCCATCTATGAAAGATCGTGTTGACGCCGCTAAAAGACACCTTCAAATGGCTATTGATTGGAAAGGCGAGCGGTTGGGTGTTTTTGAAACTCGGCGGCACTATACCAATTATTTTAAAGGCATTCCTGACTTTAAGCCGTATCGTATGAAAATGGTAACGAGTGATAATTCAGTTGATGTTTTCGCAGCCTTTGATGAGGTTTTGCGAAAATTTGACGGTTTTGAGTTTTTCTCCAACAACCTTCGGCTCTAGTCTAGAGCGGCGTTGTTTTTATAACCGCAAAGAACGCAAAGGTTTACGCAAGGTTCGCAATTAGATTGTTTTATCTTATCTTTTTGGAAGAACTAAAAGTGCAAATAATAAGGAATGCTTTGTATTCATCTAATCTTGCTACCTTGATTCAACGCAAAAGCTAGCGTTAACTTTGCGAACATTGCGATTTTATTAGCGTCTTTGCGGTTAGAACCATAATGAGCGAAAAATTATACAAATAACAACACTATTTCAAACCTGAGCCTAACCTTTAAAGAGGCTGTATCAGTTTTCTGTTGATGCGATTACTCGCAATTTTTGAAGCGATGATACCCAATACCACAATGGTGGCCAAGACGATAAGAACATTGATGAACTGATACTCTACAGGGTAGGCCAACGATGGGGTTATTTTCAGCCAGCCAAAGGCCAATTGCGATCCAATGAGCAATGAGCCCAAAACTACACCTATCAAACCCCCTGCCGTGGTCACGAGTATGCCCTGTACAAAATAAATTCGTCGCAGTTCTTTGATGGTGACCCCCAAATTATAAAGGGTTTTGTTGTTCTGTTGCTTGTCCAATATCATCATAATGATCGCGCCCACAACATTGAAAAGAGCAATGATGAGTACGAGTGTAAAAATAAGATAGGTCGCCAGTTGTTCGGTATTCAACATTCGGTGAAGGGTGCCGTTCAATTCTTCTCTGTTTTTCAAGAGCACTTTTCCTCCGAAAACAGTCTTTATTTTGTTTCGTACCGTAGTGGCGTCACCTTCGTCGACCAATTTAAAATTGATGCCCGATACTTGAGTGTCTTTCTTTTCCAATAGGGCCTGGGCCAAGCCCAGATCAACGAAAATGTATTTATTGTCGAGACCTTCTTCTACAGAATACACTCCGCTTATGACCAAGGGCAGGGTATTGTATATAGCCGAAGGCGATTGTTGCGAAAGGGAGCCCTTGCCCGGTTTTAACGCCAAAACCTTTAAAGGTTTTCTATATTGATTTACAGTGACCCCTAGCTTATTGACAATTGAAATACCAGCGACACCTTGTTGCTGATCCATTTGCCAATTACCAAAATACAAAGTGCTGTCAACCTCAGTAACTTTTGTGAAGTCGCTATCGACACCTTTTATATATGCAATGGCACTTTTATCATCATGTCGTAAAAATACTTTCTCTTCTATTTCTTTGGAATAAAGAAAGACGCCCTCTATTTGAGAAAGTTCTTTTTCTTGCTGGGAAGAAACAGAAAAGAATTTCCCAGTTGTTGGAAGCGCTTTTAAATCAGGGTCGAATACATTGGTAAAAGAAAGGCTGAATGTTTTTAGACCGGCAAACCCTGAAAGCACTATAAACAAGGCCGCAGATCCGACAACAATAACAAAAAAGGTAATGAAATTAATGATGTTCACGGCGTTCTGTCCGCTTTTCGAACGCACATACCTTTTTGCTATGTAAAAGGGAAAATTCAAGCTAATACTTTTTTCTTTTATCCAACAGATCCGGATTTTCCACAGGGTTTTCCTTCCCTTTGAGCGATTTTTCGATATTTTCAATATAGTCTAACGAGTCATCCAAGAAAAAGGCGAGTTCAGGCACACGTCGCAATTGGTTTCTTGTGCGTTTTGCCAATTCGTGTTTGATAAGGGGCTGGTTTGACTGTATACCGGTCAAAAGTTCTTGTGCGCCTTTTGTCGGAAAAATACTGAGATATACTTTGGCCAACGAAAGATCTGTAGTGACAGCTACCTTAGAGACAGAGATCAAGGTGCCTTGTAGCCCTCCGTCTATAGCAGCTCGCTGTAGAATATCAACGATATCTTTTTGAATGACCCCGGCAATTTTTTTCTGTCGCTGTGTTTCCATACTGCAAAAATACGAATGATTGCCGTATCTTCGAGTAGTTAATACAGTAGATGCATAATCTATTCCAATTATCAAGAAAATGAACATAAAAAAAATAGAACATATAGGTATTGCAGTGAAAAACCTGGAAGCCTCTAATGCGCTATTTAAAAAATTATTGGGCACACCCAGTTATAAGATCGAGACCGTGCTTTCAGAAGGTGTTCGAACCTCTTTTTTCAAGGCGGGCCCCAACAAACTTGAACTATTGGAAGCTACCGATGAGAATAGCCTGATTGCCAAGTATTTGGACAAGAGGGGTGAGGGCATACACCATATTGCCTTTGAAGTAGAAGACATAGAAACGGAAATTGTAAGATTGAAGAAAGAGGGCTTTAAAATTTTGAACGAGACCCCAAAAAAAGGTGCGGACAACAAGCTTGTTGTTTTTGTGCACCCAAAGAGCGCCAATGGAGTATTGGTAGAATTGTGCCAAGAGATTTCTTAATGGGCTATTGGGTAGCCCGTGTATATCTGAATCTAAGAACAACATCAATTACAGCTTATTTTTGCGCTTGGCAATGCTTGCAACCTTTAAAAATTAGTGGTAATATTGCAGTCCGTTTTTCGGTCCTATAGCTCAGCTGGTTAGAGCACCTGACTCATAATCAGGGGGTCCATGGTTCGAGCCCATGTGGGACCACAAAAGGGAAGTTTTGTTTGAAGCTTCCCTTTTTTATGCTTACAAATGGCGAACACCTATATTATTTACAGTCCACTAATCGACAAGTATTATATTGGCGCTTGTTACCAAGACCTTCAAAAGCGTATTAAAAATCTTAATCTAGGCAAGTACGGCTCCAAAACGTTTACAGCACAAACACAAGACTGGAAGTTGTTCTTGAGTTTTCAATGTGCCGATTATTCTCATGCGGTTAGATTGGAAAGAAAAATCAAATCAATGAAAAGCAGAAAATACATCCTCAACTTATTAAAATACCCTGAACTTAGGAACAAGGTTTTGGCAGAAACAAAAAACACCTGACTCTCCCGATAGCTATCGGGACAGGGGGTCCATGGTTCGAGCCCATGTGGGACCACATCAATGATAGTAAACCCTTCAAGAGATTGAGGGGTTTTGTGTTTTTAGAGGGGTACAACAAATTAGTGCTAATTGTACTTTTGAAAAAATTGGAAGATCAATTGTAGTTCGTCTGGCCCTGTGGAAATACACCTTGTGTAACCAATTCAAAATAACCGCTAAGAGCAAACTATATAAACTCTTTACAAAAAGCGGATTTTTGTAAGGAGTTTCACTTTTTTGGAGTGTATTTCAGAGAGGGCAATTCAAATTCTAAAATCATGTCCAAAAGGTGTAATGTAAAGAGTTATGTAAAAGAGAAAGCAAACTTCCATGAGAACCGCTAGGTCTATCTGAGCGATTCCGAAATCAAAATTTTCTTGGAAGTTTTGAGAAAACAAGATAACCAAACCAAAACTGCATTTTACTTTTGATGATTTACCGACATGGCTTAAGGGTAAAGGATAGTCAAAGAAAATCTTTCTTTATCCATGGCGAAAAAAATCTTAATTATAACCATAAAGAAAGGTAAAGTAACGGGCAGTGCTATTTGCTTAATAGGGGAAGTTCAATCAAATTTGCTCAACTAGCTAAGGATATTTAAAACCATTTCTAGACAAGGTAGTAATTGCTAAAATAATACATAAAGAGGTATTGTATTTTGAATTAAGATATTTCAAAATAGCTTTTAATGAAACGAAATAAACATAGTGCAGCGCTCTTTAATCAAAATTTCACTCTAAGTAGATTTTGGAGGGGGGGGTATAAAATTGTTATTTAACGTTATTTTTATTTGAACTTATCTAAAAATTAACAAGCCTAATTTTAGAAAAATATTTCTATTTTTGTCTGTAAGACAATATTTAACCTTAATATTGGTTAGACTTTTGAAGGTTTTATTACCTCAATTTACCCAACCAGACATCATTATATTTATTTGATGAGTAAAAAGATTCATAAAATTGAACCGGATTCTATCAAGGATTCTATTGTGGAAATAAAATACACTAGTTCAATTCCCAAAAAATTAATTGAAGGGTTTATTTATAAAGAGTTAACTAAACACTTTCAATTTTCCTCCTTTAATGAACTATTACCTGACGGCGAATTAGACTCTTTAAGAAATAATTTAAACTTAGAAATTAATCCAGAAGCTCATTTTAGTAATAAAATCATTACTTTTAAAGTAAGGCCAAATTCAATAATTTTTAATATTGTTGAACACTACCCCCTATGGGATGTCTATTTCAAAGAAATAAAAAATGCTTTAGAAGGGATTTATAGTACTGGAGTTATATCAAGTTTTGACAGAATTGGTATCAGATATATAAACGAATATCCCAATAAGCAACTTGCTGAAATAGTAAACTTTGGATTTAATTTCAACATGCCAGAGGTTAGTTCAGAATCTTATAGTTTTAGATCCGATTTTAAGTACAAAAATCATAGGATAATATTGAATTTAGTAGATGGGGTAATAATAAGTCAAAAGAATGACCTTGAGAAAGAATCTAAATCTGTTAATGCTTCATATGTTGATGTTGATGTAATATTTGAAAATTTGAAAATTTCTGATACTAAGGAGTTGTTCGAAATGATAGACGCTGCACATAGTATTGAAAAAGAAATCTTTTTTGATAAAATTTTATCACAAGAATTTAAGAAAACACTAAAAATCCAAGAATAATGCTACTACTCGATCGTCGTCCTTCTTCTAATACAAGTGCATATGCCCAAGTATTAAGTCCTTCCGATTATGTTGGAACTATTCCAGGGACATCAATGGTTATACAAGATGATAGGTGGAATATGCCTACTATAATAAAAGAGACTAGCACTAGAAGTAAAGAAGAAAAAATACTAATGGCTCTTGTTTTGAAACTTAAAGAACAGATTAAAACATTAAGCGAAATCTTTGAAGAGAATAGAATTTCTGAATCGCATATCATAGATAAATTTTCAATTACTGTTGCGCACTTATTGGCGTATAATGGTCAAAATATCGATGTTTCTTTAAATGATGAATTAAGTATAAACTTCAAATGTAAAATATCAAATACTACTGTTTACGCTGAATACTTTCTTGTTTATGACCTTGATGATCCTGAAGATGAGGAAATCATAATTACTCTAGATACAAAGGATAAAGAAATAATAAGTTTTGGCGGAGAATTCAAAAAAACTTGGGCGGCGATAATGGCAGAATCATTATAGGATATAAAATCACTTTTACCTTTATGCATTATCCTGCTGAACTACTTCCTTGTCCTGATAGGAAACTTATCGAAGAATCCCTCTCAGATTTTTATTTGATTAGATATTTCGATGTATTCGAGGGTCATGAAGTAGAGAATTCAGAAAATCAAATTAATGAGATTTATATTTTTGGAGAATCAAACGGTAGTTCACGCCGAATTATTGATTTGTCAACAATTCTCCATGGTGTTTTCAAACAAGAACATATCAAAATACAATTGACACAAGATGGAGGAAATGAATATGGTGGTTATTGCGAACCAGATTGTGTAGTTGAACCACCTAAAATAGATGAACATTTCATCATTAATAATGATATCCGTTTTTGGGCTGTAAAAATTTCTGATATTGAAAATCAAAAAATAAAATATCATAACGTTAACACGAAACAAGATTTTTACGCTGAATGTAGAATTATTCACACTCCTAAAAAAGCTAATTTCTGGCATTATTCAATCGATTGGGAAGTTGAAGAGGGGCTATTTAGGAATCTTAAGAAAGAAAATAGAGGATTCGAAAAAAAGGCCAAACGATATGGAAATTCTTGTAAAGTATTATTAAAGAAACACATTGTTTTGGATTGCCCTGCAGAGATGGAAATTCCTGAAAAATATTATTTAAAATAAAATGTGCCCCCAAACGCGTACGCAAATAAAAGAGGGGGTTTTTGTTAGAAGCTTCCCTTTTTTATTAGTAAAATTCTATTTTGAGGAGTTTGTAAAACGAACTCAAAATTGTTAGTTGAACTAAGCCCGCTTTTTTAACGAGGTCTGGGTTTAATACCTAGACGCCTACCTAGCTGGCTATTTCGGAGAGACCGTGCCAGACAGGCAGGTTTGCGTCGAAATAAAAAAGATAAATTTCTATCAATGTTTCGTGGGCTTGCCATGCGGTAGTTTACTTCTTGATTTACGGGGTTATTTTGAATTTTTTATGCCTAAACCACCGCTTTTACATTGAAAATATGTATATTTGTCCCCGTAAATATAGAAAATAAATCCTGATTTACGGGAATAATTGCAAATCAATAATATGAGAATCAAAAGGAACCTTCATAAAAACATACAGGAAAGTATTAACCAAATATCTGTTACTGCTATTGTTGGCGCACGACAAGTTGGCAAAACGACTTTGGCAAAAAATATTTTGAAAGACTTTAACAATGCCATTTATTTAGATTTAGAAAAATATTCGGATTTAGCAAAATTAGATGATGCAGAAAAATTTTTAGAATTAAATAAAAATATAGATCTAATTTGTATAGATGAAATTCAACTTAAGCCTAATTTATTTAAAACTTTACGCAGTTTTGTAGATGAAAACCCAAATTCAAGATTTTTAATATTAGGATCTGCTTCTCCAGAGTTATTACGTCAAAGTTCAGAAACATTGGCGGGAAGAATATTTTACTATACCTTAAACCCATTTGGCTTTCTTGAAATTGAAAGTAATAAAACCCTAGAAGAATATCATCTATTGGGTGGTTTCCCTAAAAGCATATTATCAAAAAACAAATTTGCTTTTGAATGGCTTGATAATTTTATCAGAACATTTTTAGAAAGAGATTTAGATATGTTTGGTTTTTCATATCCACCAAGAACTATTCATAGATTATGGGTAATGTTGGCACACCTAAATTCTCAAACATTAAACTATGCGATGTTGTCAAAATCTATGGGAATTGATGTGAAAAATATAAAAAAATACATTGACGCACTTCAAAATACTTTTATGATTCGTTTACTAGAACCATATCATATTAATATTAAAAAACGATTAGTAAAATCACCAAAAATTTACATAAAGGATTCAGGTATCCTGCATAGTTTATTGCATATAGATTCGTATAATAGTTTATATGAAAACCCTAGTTTTGGGGCTTCGTGGGAATCATTAACTATTGAAAATATAATTAATCAATTTAAAAAATGGGATTGTTTTTATTACAGAACGGCAGATGGGGCCGAAATTGATTTGGTCTTAATAAGTGGACTCGAAATAATTGCCATTGAAATAAAATCAAGTCTTTCCCCTAAAGTAGGCAAAGGTTTTTGGTTGGCGCGAGAAGATATTAAAGCCACAAAATCATTTATTATTGCACCAGTAAAGGAATCTTACCCATATAAAAACGGCGTAATGGTCTATCCTTTAGATGAATTTTTAAAGTTGGATTTATAATGAATATCAATTTGGATTATTAAAATTTGATTTTGCTTCATCCCAACATTTATTGTATACAAAATTTCCAATAATAACTTCTCTTATTTTATGTTGAAATGAAAGTTGTAGACGTACTTCACATACTTAGTACGACGTTGCCCATTTTATGTCCTGTTTCAATATATCGGTGTGCCTCGGCGACTTGCTCTAATGAATAGCGTTTGTCGATTACTGACCTCAGTTGTCCGGTCTCCATAAGTTGCTTGATTTCTTGTAGAAAAGTTCGAATTGTTGAAACAGGAAGCGTTCCCGTAGCCGAAAACATAGCTTTTTTGCTCCCGAAAATAGCCGTTTTCAACATCTGAAAAAGAAGTGGTAGACCGAGTACAGGCGAAATATAAGCACCTTTTTTGGTCAATGAATTTCTGCATTTTGAAAAAGAACTTTTGCCTACCGTATCATAAATAACATCATAGGTCTTGCCGTTTTTCGTAAAATCCTCTTGGGTGTAGTCAATAGCGTTATCGGCTCCGAGAGATTTTACCAAATCTATGTTCCGAGTACTGCAAACCGCTGTAATTTCAGCTCCAAAATGCTTTGCAAGCTGGACGGCTGCGGTACCTAAACTTCCAGAAGCGCCATTGATCAAAATATGTTGTCCGGATTGGAGTCTTGCCAATTTCTTAAGAAAGTTCAATGAAGTTATGTGTCCATCGCCGACAACGGCAGCTTCTTCATACGTTATATTTTCAGGCTTTAGGGCAATTATTCCTTCTTCTTGAATACAAACATACTCTGCATGGGTTCCGAAATGGAAAAGTGATTCCCCAAAAACAGGATTTCCTATTTTAAACAATTGCACATTTTTTCCTGCAGCCTCGATCTTGTCGGCAAAACCAGTGCCTGAAACAGCATTTTTGGGCTTCGTAAGCCCCATAAATAGTCTGCCGATAAGTGGATATCCCGTCCGCATCATCGTCTCCGCTGTGGTAATGGTTGCAGCATGCACTTTTATAAGGACTTCATTGTCTTTTGGAACGGGTTTTTCGATGAAGTGGTTTAAACTTTTTTTGGATCGAAAGAAAGGGTTGTGGATATTTGCGTTACCACACGTAAAATATTCAAACACAACCCTATATGTACAGTGTACT
>VAPK010146093.1_pt1 | contig 12131 bp, 8 predicted proteins | sample 3395031 | NCBI WGS metagenome assembly VAPK01 (sample SAMN08290443, study PRJNA428436) | hydrothermal vent metagenome | isolation source: Deep-sea hydrothermal vent chimney 1 | place: Pacific Ocean: Juan De Fuca Ridge | reverse complement strand
TGCAGTGCCTGTTGAAATAATTCTGTCATCATAATGAACCCAACTCAATTACTTTTTAAATTAGATAATTATAATTTACCCTCTCATTTTTCAAAAGAGCCCAAAAAAAATAGATGCCACTTGTTAAGCTAACGATTGATTTAGCCAACCGCTAAGGTTATAAAAACTATCCCTATCAGGGGTAAGTACCCAAGCATAATTATTTTAACACTTTACTTGTCTTTTTTAGCAACGTAACTATCGGCAAAACGCAGTCGCTAGAAATCCGCAGCCGTGACCACGCGAAGTATAGATTAAGCGGGCGTTTTTGAAGTTCTGTAGAATCAATGTCTTGTACTATAAACTACGATTCAACTAAGTTTATTTAGAAGAATAGAAACAATATTTTTTATTACTCTCCCATATTTTCAGGCGCAACGCGGACTATTTCTTCAATTGAGGTCACGCCTTCCATAATCTTTTCCACACCACTTAATCTTAACGTTTTCATCCCTTCTTTTATCGCTAATTTTCCAATCTCATCTGCATCGCAGTGTTCCGTAATTTGACTTTGTAAAGTCGATGTATTTTTAAAAACCTCGTAAATGCCAATTCGTCCTGAATAGCCAGTATTTCTGCATTCAGGGCATCCGTTTGCTTCATAAATAAATTCAGGTTTTTCTACCGTAAAAGGTTGGAGTAATACCTTCCATTCTTCATCAGAAACAACTTGTTTCTTCTTACAATGGACACATAAGGTTCTAATTAATCTTTGCGCCATCACACCAAGCAGGGTTAATTTTACCAAATAGGGTTTTACACCAATTTCAAGTAACCGTGTAATGGCTGATGGTGCATTGTTTGTGTGTAATGTTGATAAGACAAGGTGTCCCGTTAACGAAGCCTGAATTGCCATCTCTGCGGTTTCTAAATCTCGAATCTCACCGACCATGATAATATCAGGATCTTGACGCAATAAGGTTCTAATGCCAGAGGAAAAATCCAAGCCTATATTATGTGCTACCTGCATTTGATTGAATCGAGGTTCTATCAATTCAATCGGGTCTTCTACGGTACATAAATTTACATCAGGGGTCGCAAGTTGATTTAGCGTTGAATACAAGGTTGTGGTTTTTCCTGAGCCGGTGGGTCCTGTAACTAATACAATACCATGTGCTTGTTTTGTTATATCTCCCCATATCTGTTTTTCTCTTTTATTGAACCCCAGTTCCGATAAATTTCTTAATAAAATTTCGGGGTCAAATATACGCATCACTACCTTTTCACCAAATGCGGTTGGCATGGTAGATAAACGCAATTCAACTTCTGCTTTGTTGTGACGGGTTTTTAGTCGTCCATCTTGCGGTCGTCTTTTTTCAGCAATATCCATCCGTCCAAGAATTTTAATACGACTAATCACCGCCCCCATCACTGGTGTAGGAATTTGATAGACCTGATGCATCACGCCATCAATACGAAACCTGACATTACTTTGATCTCGCCGCGGCTCAAGGTGAATATCACTCGCTCTTTGATCAAAGGCATATTCAAATAACCAGTTAACCAGATTAACAATATGTTGATTATTAACTTCTAAATTACTTTCTTTACCTAGCTCGACAAGTTGCTCAAGGTTTTGTAATTGTCCACTGTTATCGACCGCTCGATCAGATGCATGTTTGACTGATTTAGAAAAATCATAAAGTTCATTAATATAGCGTTTAATATCTTTGGCACTGGCTAAAACTCGTTTAAAACTCTTATTATGCAGATGGGCAAGATCGCCCTCCCATTCACGAATAAAAGGTTCTGATACAGCGACTGTAATGAGGTCATCTTCTACTTTAACGGGGAGAATATTAAAACGCTCAGCATAAGGCTGTGTACAAACAGAGGTTACTGATACCACATCAATTTTAAGTGGATCGATATACAACACCGGTAGCCCGACTTTTGCTGCTAACCATTCTGAGAGTTTGTTAACAGTAAATTTTTTGCCTAAATGACTATTCTTTTTCTCTTGATAGTCACAAATTATTTCAACAATATCTTTTTCTCTGTTTTCCCAACGTAAGGAAAATTGTTTGATTTCCTGATCTTCATCTTCTGAAACAAGCTTATCATTCACCAACCAGTTCAATACCTCTTCAATGGTTAGTTTACGTTCCGTTTTTAGTGTAATTTGTTTCATCTATTCATTAAGGGGAAAGCACCTCAACATGAGGCGAATAAATTAATTCTAATTCAAATTCCATAAAATACTATCTGACGTTCCTGGTTCTGCTTTAACAGAACCCGCTTCTAATGCAGCAATGCATTGTGGAAAATCTTCAAACAGATGTTCAGTAGGGATTAAACCAGAGATTAATCCAATATTTTCCAACATCGCTTTAGGTTGCTCTTGTATTCCTGTCATTAATACAATAATACCTCGAGCCTTTAAAGCAATCACGGCATCTTCAATGGCATAAATACCCGATTGATCGATATATGGCACTCTGGGCATACGCATAATAACAACCGTTAGTTTAGGTAATGCATTGACCATTTCCTGGAGTTTTGAAGCAAAGCCAAAGAAGATAGGACCATCAAAATGTTTGATGTAAACTTGCTGCCGCACTTTTTCTGAAATATTCTGTTCATCAGACCATGCTTCCTCTCGAGCGAAAGTATCTACCGACCCAACAGAAGATTTTTGTTCAACCACGTCACTCATTTTTTTCATAAACAAAATGGAAGCCATGACCATTCCTACAGCAACAGCTTGTAACAAATCGACAAAAACCGTCATAGTTAAAACAACCAACATTACTATTGAGTCTGTTTTTGGCACATGAGAAATATGTTTGATTCCCTTGTAATCAATAATCCCTATCCCAACTGTGATTAATATACCTGCAAGTACTGGCAAGGGAATTAATCGAGCATAAGCTCCTGCACCTAACAAAACAATTAAAAGTGCCAATCCATGAATAACCCCAGAAAGCCGAGTTTTACCACCAGAATTAATGTTAACTACAGTCCGCATAGTGGCTCCTGCACCAGGAATACCACCTATTATCGCTGCTCCCATATTTCCCAATCCTTGACCAATCAGCTCTTTATTACTGTTATGTCGAGTTTTACTCATATTATCTGCAACAATTGAAGTCAGTAATGAATCAATAGTCCCCAACGCAGCCAAGGTTAATGCAGGAATAATCAACAACATGGGATTACTTAAATCTACGCCCATCAACTCATTTAGTTTTAATGCGGGTAGCCCCTCTGGAATATCCCCAATAATTTTAACGTCGAGCTGCATCACTGTGGAAACAACCGTTAACAAAATCAATGCGACTAAGGCACTGGGAATCAGTTTGGAAATACGAGGAAAAATATAGATTGTCGCAATCGTTGCTACTGCCAAGGAGACAGAAGCGAGGTTTATTTCATGAATGATATTGGGTAATTGAGAAAATATATCAAGAATCTTCTTCGGTGAAGTATGTCCCAGAAAAGGGAAAATTTGTAGCACAATGATAATGACACCAATACCACTCATAAACCCCGACACCACTGGATAAGGCATGTAACGAATATATTGACCAATCTTAAAAACACCGAGCAGAATCTGAAACACACCAGAGAGTAGAAAGATGGCAATAATCGTCCCCATCGCAGCTTCAAGACTACCGCCATGTGTCTCAATTGCAGTTGAAATAACAACAGCAGAAACTACTGTCATCGGCCCTGTAGGTCCACTAATCTGGGTATCTGTACCACCAAACCATGCAGCAATAATACCGATAGCAATTGCACCATAAAGTCCTGCTATTGCGCCCATGCCTGACTGTAAGCCAAATGCTAAAGCTAACGGTAAAGCCACCACACCAGCCGTTAGGCCACCAAAAAAATCACCTCTTAAATGTGAGGTATCAATTATTTTATTGTTCATTTTTTTTACTTAGCAGGTTTTTAACGGGTAGGAACAAGATGGAAAAAAAGTTTCCTGAATCCAAACTATAAAGAGAATAAAATAGCGATCAGTATACAATATTGAATATCATTATGTTTAGGTAACAAAATGAATGCGTCGTCTAGGTCTTGGGTAACTAACAATAAATAAACCCCCCATATTAGGTGGATTTTTTATTATCTTCTAATATATAGTGTAGCAATAAGCGGATGCTATTTATCGCGAGTTGCTTACCCACTCTTCATTGAAGTCGAGTGATAGATATCAAATTGATCAGCAGTAACATTAATATTTGCTGTAGTTATTTTCGAAATAATTAATAATCGTGCAGATCGTGTATCAAGACTATATTGCATAATCTCGCTTTGAATTCCTTCATTAGTATCATCAACGCCCTCGATAATAATTATAAATTCTCCAGATTTTAAAATTACTTTAAAAAAATCTGAGTCCTTAAAGTCTACTTTAGCTTTAACAAGCACTTCTTCTACTCGATCTACAATCCATGAGTTTGCATCGTTAATTGTCGAACCTTTCGTTGAAATAAAAATAGGTATGCAAGGATACTTACACCAGGACTTTGAGTTAGGCTTGTCGAAAAAACATTTTCTTTTCAATATATCGGAAAAAGTCGAAGAAAGGTGATTTGAATCGTCATTAATCCAGATATTTTTCCTGTTGCGTTGAAATAAAGAAAGCAATTCATCTAATTGAATACTTCCATCATCAAATTTATTTGTTTTTTTAAAATAGATAGCTAATTCTGGCGTATTTTTAATTTGACCCAAGTTATTTCTCATATAATCAAAATAACGACGGAATATCCAGCGTCGATAAAATGAAATACGCAGCAAAGGCCGAGTCCACTTATTAATTTTCTCAAATGGTGTATCACTCAACATATTGAAACAAAAATTAAAACACCATTCAAAATAGCGAGCAAGAATAAGCATGAGAAAAATAAACGTAAAGACAATAACACTTTTATTGTCATACATCACATTGTAGAAATCACTCGCACGCTCAGATAAAGTCTTACCTACAATAATCTTTTTCTGATTGGGAATACGAACATTCTGTCCTGAAAAAGTTTCACCAACAATGGCCATTTCGTACCTTTGTTGAGAACTTGAAAAACTTGGAATGCCAAGCTCCTCAATATTAATAGTGGCAGTGAAGGAAGGATTTATCTTGTTTGAATCTGAGGTGGCATTGACTTGAGCGCTTATTTTTTCAGGTTCTTCACCGACACGACTCAGTTCTATCCAATGCTCAAACCATGTATCATCAGAAGTACAGGGGAAATCCTGAGTATTAAGTTTATATTGAACTGTCAGCAGTTTATCCATCGGCGAAGTGGACTTAGGCCATACAATGTCAGCAAACACCTCTTTATTAATGATCGGGTCGTTCAATACTTTAAATAGCTGATGCCCTGAAATAGCATAAATATCCTGCTTATTTCTGAACAATTGCTCGACAGGTGTTTCTGGAGACCCCGGCAAGCGTTTTAGTACTTTACTGCCTAAAGCAACATGTAAAACACCCACATTTGTTGCCAACAATAAACCCGACTCAGAATCCAAAATACTTAAAATTTTAAACGCACTACCTGTTACTGACTTGAGTGCAGAATCCAAAGATATTTTTTCAGGGGTTTTATTTTTAATCATAAAAAGCTCTCGGGATTTTTGAATAATGATAGCTTTCTCTGAATTAAAGAGATGAAATAATTCCGATTGAAACCCTGGTATTGCTTGAGCAGCTTGTTGACCATCCCAAAGAAACAAACCTTGCAAACTATGCAGGATAATATTTTCTGGTCTGGCATAAGCATTTTTTAATGAACCTACATTTTCAATCAGTTCCATTTGCCCTTTTTCGTTAATATGATAGAGGGCAGAAGTCGTGGAGAGTAGAACGTGTCCGTTCACAGAAACAATACCTCCGGCAGCAACTTGAGAACTATCAGGTGATGACATTTTTTCAAAATGCTTATTCGTCGTGTTGTATTTATAAAAACCACCCTCATAGCTACTTAAAATCAAGCCTTTTTGAGTAGATTTCAGGTCATTACAAAGCCCTGTAAACCCAACAATAGGTTCGAGCTTAACATTCTCCTGCTCCCTAACCAGAGAAAAGATCTGATTACCTATTGCAGCAACAAATCCATCGTCATTTGCAACAACACAAGAATTTACAATCCTATCTTTCCCTGATTGCAGAATTTTACTGGTAAAGTTATTTTCATCATATAAATACAAGCCTTCGGAAAAATTTAACAAGGTATCCTCTTTAACTCCGTAAATATTGATTAATGAATCGACATGGGGTATCCCCGTTACGACTGTCATCTGGCTTGTTGAGCCACTGACTCGTAAATGCTTGTCCGTCACCAAAAACAATCCTGCTTTGGTTTTGTAAACATCATAGAAGCTACCATTCTCTAGCGTATCAATAGGAACCGGGTTATTTAATTTATAAGCATTTGACCCCGCAGTCAGGTATGCACCCCCTGATGTAAAGGAAACGTTAAGACCAGAAGTTTCATCTACTCCCTTTAAGTTTTCCGACATAAGACACTCAGATATGGCAGTATTTACGGATAACAGAATTAAAATTATAATGACAAAAAAACTGCCTAGCCTTGATCGTGGACGCTGTAATAATAGAGTCCCCCATTCTGTTGCCATACACCCCCTCCACTGTTGATAAATTCTACAAATTACTGCCAGGCAATTCCAGTAAAAACGAATGCTGCCCAATAAAAAGGATGAGAAAAATTTTCACTATTCTTCATGTTCAATTGTGCTTTTCTCAATGCATCAGGCGCTGGTTGATACTTCATAAGCCGGTAAAAATCTGTCATAAAATCCGCCGTTCGACGATCATTTATTGACCAAAGTGTGCTGATGATGCTATCTGAACCCGCATACAAAAAGGCAACTTGAAGCCCAACGACCTCATCCCCTTTTGCTATTCCACTCAGCCCAGTATTGCAAGCGCTTAATACGGAAAGCTTAGAATAAAGTCGAGGCTCTAGTGAAAAAAGATCAGCAACAGTAAGATTTCCATTATCAAACGGATCCGTTGATGTTAATAAAAGCTTTGATGCTCTGGGGTATTTCGGATCATAAACTCCATGTGCTGCAATATGGATTTTGGCGTAGTTATGTGCTTCATTATTAAAAAACTTTAACGTAGCCTCAGTTCCTACACGAAGTGTTGGATGTGGCAGTATCTGATTAATCGTTTTGGCTTCATGCTCCGCAAATTCAAGTGTACTCAGATTTTTTTCTGCACGATATGGATTGCCTAAAATCATCGTACCCACGGCTTTATCTTGTTTATTTGGCTCAAGATAACGAAGAATATCGGCACTTGGAAGAACTCGAATCGAAAAACTTTCAAGTAGGCTTGTATTTGTCGTTTGAAGAGCTGGAAACGGTAAATAATGAAGTGCTCCATGCGGCACAATGGTCAATTTCTCTGTCTTATTAAGATATGGCAAAATAGGGGTGATAAGCATATCGTAAAGTTTTGCTGCAGGTTGTTTATAAGCAATACTATTGACTTGTTTTATGGCGTTGCGAAATTCATCAACCCTTTGTTTTAACCCTGGAACAGTCAGCTTAATATAGTCATTATTTGTTTTGCTTAAAATAAAACAAGCCCAAGTATTTTTGTTGAGGGGATAATATTCAACTAGACTTTCTCCTACTAACAATTTTTCGCGTATTTCCATCATATCAGGAATACTCGCTGTAACTAGTGGAGCCTTGATAGACGCTTGTCTTTTGATATTGCGCCGATCTGCATTGGCAATTCGGGAAAGACCTTCTACCTCATTGCCTCTTTTATCCAGGCTGGGTAGGAATGCAGAAAAATGTAGCTGACCTTCCGTATCCGAAAGACGTTTGATTTGTCGAGTAAATTCGGATTTATTGCTACCTCGTCCACCAAAGTCCTTCTGCCCTGCTAATAAGTCGACTAAAGTTCTCGCACGGGAGCGTTCTACAAAAAGAAACGCTTCTTTTGTTTTACCTTCTTTAAGCAATAGATTAATCAGCTGTTGATATGTTTCCTGCTTATCACCTACAAAACCAATCCGTCCGGCTTCTGTACTAATAGAAGCTCGCATACTTTCAATAACCTCGATGGCATTTTTGTAATAAGCTATAGCCTCTTCTATTTTATATTCCTGTTCAGCAATTTTTCCCCGCTCATGCAACGAACGCCAATGAATATCACGAAATGCAGTCACCATCGGATAGTTAATAATAGACTCTAGTCGCTCACGCGCTTCTGTAGTTTTACCTGTTTCAGCCATTGATTTTGCAATAAGGTATTCAACATACACATTCGCAGGAGGTGCGAAAGAACTCAAGCCAAGAAAACCAAATCCAAAATCGTCAAACAAATCCAGTCTTAAAGGAGCAGAACGAAAATGCCCACCTATAATATTGGTACCGCCTGTAACGCTATAATCTCTGGAAAGTCTGGGAGGTTCAGTATCTAATAATACATCTAGTGCTTGTTGATAATTCTCAACCGCAACAAAAAGACTAGCAGCCAAGAATTTGGTTTGAGGTTTAAATGAATAAGCCCAGCTTTTCGCCAATGCTGATGCCGGTTGAATATTTCCTGCCGTTATTTCAGCGAGGGCATTGATATATTGAGAGCCATATCGAGACGCATTTTGAGTTAAATGCCTGGCAGATTCAGAATCACCCAGCATCAGTGCTATCAACGCCTTTTTTCCGTTAACTGTTTCGTGTTCAAAATCACTATTGCTTCTAGTTCTTTGCTCTAGATCATCAAGACAAATCCGCGCCTTATAAATAACGACATACTTGATATAAATATCGCATAGAACTGAAAGTTCTGCATCATTCAGATTAGCATTACCCCGCTTTTCCAAACGATTTTTTACAGTTAATAATTTACCCGATCTCAGGTTAGCAAAGTCATCAGATTTTAAATCATGAATGGGAAGTGGGGCAGTTTTACACCCCGAATTCAGAAGCACCAATAAAATACCTAGGATATATATAATCAATTTTGACATAGTTTTTGCCTAAAACCGATAATTCATAGAAACTCGATAGGCATCATAATCATCTCCAAACGTATAGCCTATCCCTAGACGCAGACTTTGCCATGACATTTGATTTGTCACCCTGCGAGTTCCAAATGACAGGTTTACCTCATCATAACGGTTCAGATAAAGATCACTACCAATAAACTGGGTATCAACAAAAGACAATTCCCAACTGGTTGGATCATCAAACAAAGTCCAGTCCAGAGCGCCTTCTATCGCTATTCCATTCTTGAAAACACCATTTTCCAGATCATAATCAATAGAAAAGTCACCGACCTCTAAGGAATCTGTTCGATAATATCCAGCCATATTATTAATAGATACTCTGAGATCCCAGCTATCAAAGGTTAAATTGACTGTACTAGTCAAAGATCCAGAATAAATTATTGCAGCAGACCCTAAATTTTTTGATCCACTGATTCCAGCACGAGCAAAGGGCGTTAAAGACCAATTAAGTCCTTTCTTCCGCATAACGGGAAGCCGCATTCCCAATCCGAAAGATCCGTGAACGGCATGTCCTCCATCTATATTCAAATAAGTAAGTGGCACATCAATAATCGCACTCAAGCCTGCTTCATTTAGTGGAATAATATAATTAATCGGCAAAGAAACAACCTGAGTATTAAATCCACCACTTGATGAGTAGGTGTATCCACCACCAAAACTCAAAAGATTGGGGGGGATTTTCGAATCATCATCTCCTCCATCGAAAGATATTGAATTCCCAGCGGCTGAAAAATCGGCATTTGCCATTGTGGACATGAGAGAATTTGGATTACCTGCTACTGGATCGGCAGGTGAAGTGGCAACGATTTCTTGCAAAACTTTTGTCAGTAAATTATTGCCTTTTCCCTTTAACCAGTCAAAAAACAAATCCTGGCTTTCATCACGTGTCGCGCCTTCAAATGTCTCATTAATACCCAGTGAAGGGACTATGAAATTCAATGTCGATGAATTCAAGTCATAAGTGACTATTGTGGGTAATCCTCGAATATTTATATTCGCAGTAGTTTCCGTTACATCATCTACATAACCTTCAAGCAAATTGTCCAATCCACCATTATCGAGTTGATCGACAATATCCTCAACATCTGAAAAACCTCTAACTGCCCTTTCATTGGGTATTGAGACATCTAATTCAAATAGACTTCTAGCGAAGCAGGGACTAGACAGATTAAAAAATAAGAATATGAAATAGACAAGAGAAAGGGTTGATGGGAACTTTTTATGTATCATTTTTAAAATGTTCATTGTTTTTCCTTTTTTAGCTCTAACTACTTAAAAGGTTATCACAGAGATCATCCTGCTTCTGTGAAAAAATACCGCCTATTCTTTTCCACTAAATCAATTTCTTATTCTGTAAAATCTCTCCGACTTTACACCAATAAAACCTAAATCTCATGACCCAAATGGGTCAAAATACTAATTATTTTTTTCAAAAAACCCTGGCAATACGAACCATATTATTAGCGCACCATGGGAAAAATATACTTCTTTAGTTTAGGTCGAAGAAACCAGAAAATAATTAAGCAATATGTCCCTGGAATTTATCATTATGATCAAGCAAGACAGTCGCTTGTCTGCTATGAGTAACCATAAGAATGTAATATCCAAAATTATGAAATAATTTAAATTTTTGACCCATATGGGTCATGTGTTTTTTAATGAACCAGAGTAGCCTGAAGTTTTGAAGAAATGGAACTTGCTTGATTTTTATAATGCAAAGTTCATCTTGCTCGTAGTCCTGAAGCGGAAACAGCAAGTTCTTTAGGTGTTAGCTGTCCATCAATGTTTTGTTTAAATAAAAATAGGTGATTCATGAAATTTTTTAAGCGGCAGTCTCCAGATGCGGTTATTCTTAGAAACATAAATGAGGCGTTAGTAGATGATATTCCAAGAGGTAAAGTTACTGAGGATATAGATAAAGATCTTGTCGATTTGGATGAATACGCTAACCTTTGCGTAAAAATCTATGGAGAACAAGAGAACGAAATAGAAATAAAAGGGTTTACAACACAGGAATGGGGGCTGTATGACAAACCAAAGATTCCTTCTGCACCAAAATGGAAGTACAATATCAAAGGCTTAGGTTGTATGGTATGGGTCAAAAATAGAACTGGTTCTAGACCACTAGCACTAATCGTTTTTCGTGGCACAGATCCCAAACAAGTTGGGGATTGGGTTTCTAACTTTCGTTGGCTTATGAAGCTAATTCCGTTCTTTTGGGATCAATATGATCAAACGCAAAATTTAATACCAAAATTGGTTGATCAAATACTTAAAAAGTATGGAAATGAAGTTGAAATAGCATCTACCGGACATTCATTAGGAGGGGGGTTAGCACACAACATGCTGCATATGTTTCTAAGCATATAAATATTGTATATGCATTTGATTCATCAATTGTTACTGGTTATTACAGCGTAAGTAAAGAAAAACGTGAAACTAACCAAATTGGAATGCGTATTTATCGAATATATGAACACGGTGAAATTCTTGCATACTTACGTTGGCTATGGAAGTCGATTTATCCTATCAGTTATAAAGATCCGAAAATTGTTGAAATCAGATATAACCTTACAAAAGGGAGCGCATTGTCTCAACACAGCATGGAAGAGCTAGCAACAAAACTGGGTGAGATCGCTGGAAAAAATTAATCGCTTTTTACTGAATAAAGTCACAGTAGATTAGTTAAGAATAGATGCGTGTTTAAATAAATATTTTCGAACCAATATAATTATCTAGACTTGTTAAAATGATATCGAGTGAAACTGCTAACCAGTGCATCCAGTTGACCGCCAAAAGCGTCATGCCGCGTCATGCCTGTGTTTTTTTGCCACGCATTGAGAAAGCGAAGAGCAAGAGAATTAGTTAGTTTGAACTACTTCTTAAAGAAAAAAAATAAATACTTCACTTTTAATCGCTCCCTATGGAATGGAAAATATATAACTCCTCCCTTTTTACATATAGAAGACATACCATTCTTGTGGAATATTTTTGGCTCTTTTGAAATTTAAGTGGGTAAACAATTGGAATTTATTTTAGAAAAATCCAATTTACCTGTCAGCAAATAAGCAATTGTTTTGAAATGCT
>VAPK010595332.1_pt1 | contig 12134 bp, 9 predicted proteins | sample 3395031 | NCBI WGS metagenome assembly VAPK01 (sample SAMN08290443, study PRJNA428436) | hydrothermal vent metagenome | isolation source: Deep-sea hydrothermal vent chimney 1 | place: Pacific Ocean: Juan De Fuca Ridge | reverse complement strand
TTTAATGAATATTATTTCTGAGTTTTCTAAAAAATATCCTGACATCCGCATGACTATGATGCTGACCGATAGGTTAGTAGATCTTGTTGAAGAAGGTGTCGATTTGGCTTTGCGTATAGGTCAATTACAGGATTCGAGTCTGGTCGCGCGTCATTTGGCTAATGTGCCAATTATTGCCTATGCTTCACCTGCATATTTGCAGCAATATGGTGAACCGAAGACGCCGGAGGGTTTAGCACGCCACCAATGTATTGTTGATACGAATTATAGAGGTGGTACCCGTTGGCATTTTTCACGCGATGAAAAAAATACAATTGTTACGGTGGCAAGTAAACATTATGTGAATAGCGCCATCGCAGTGAAATCATTAGTCTTGACAAATAATGGCATTGCTCTTAGCCCTATTTTTGTTGTCGCTGATGATATTAAGGCAGGTCGTTTGAACATTATTTTAAAGAGTTATGAAATTGAAACGTTTGGCTTATACGTTGTATATTCACATAGAAGGCATTTGTCTGCAAAAACGCGACTTTTTGTTGATGCGCTTCTTGCCTATTTTACGACGATGAAAAAGTGGGAAGACGCGCTAATGGAGTAGAGTGAATGAACTGATGTGGCTACACTATTTTTAAAATTTCTGTGAATCTCATCGTTTTTATTAATATCGGTAGGTGTTTTCGTAAATCATTTCACCCCATCCTTCGGCTTTCCCCCCGCCAGCCTGACTGCCGAGATACCCACCCAAGCCTCCAACAATAATACCGCACCACAGTATACTGCTGCCGCCTGATGGCAGTGCAAATACAACAGAACAAAGACTGTGTCCTAATAAAAATACACCGAATGCCCCCCTCACTAAACCTACTCTTGGCACATTCCTCTTCTCTCCCTGTCAGGCAGGCTTTTTTAAAATTCATCACGCTTTGACCCGCATCCAGTGCGACGACGCCATAGCCCGCCCCTTTCAAAAACTGGCTGTACCTTTTTACTTTGGCGTGGGTTTTGACGAAGCCGTCGAGTTCGGCGGCGTATACGGGGTGTACTTTGACTTGATGGAGTATGGTTTTGGGATCCAGGCCGAGGCTTTTGATCAGGTTTTTTCGATCCAGCTTTAAAAAAATAGATTGCCGATCAGCATACTGCCCAATGTTGTGTCTAGCTTATTGAGCAATAAGCCTCGCATCCGGGAAAATTTTTGATGGCTTCATTTACCTTGTGTAAAGGTTTCATGGTAGAGGTCTTGAAGGTCGTCCAGTATGTCTTCAACGTGTGCGAGGTCAAAAGACCTCACTCTAGCAATATGAAAGATGTTGTTACACTCATTGCCCTTTACGAGTGTATTGACTGGAGGTGGGCTTGCGCAGTAATGTACAGGTCGAACTTGCCTCGACAATGTGCCGGGAAGGCATGTGTAAATGTAAACTAAGGTGCGGATTAAGACACCGGCATAAAGGCGAAAGCCGTCGGCAACAGCAAAGCTCCGCTCCTTAGTTTGGCGCTTACGTTTCAAATATTCGATCCCACACGCTCTTGGCAGACCATCGGTTGTAACGGACATAAACACGATGCCAATAACCAAGCTTCTTCGGCAAATCACGCCACGGCACTCCAGTTCGGCAATCCATGATACCACTTCTATAAACTGACGATTATTTACTGCTGTTACTCCGCAATCTGTCGATTTACCTGGCAATAAATCCTTAATACTGTCCCATTGGTCTTTCCGTAATACTGTGCGTTCCGCGTTCCAGGCTACTCTTTCAAAAGGACACTATTTTAATCCTTTTTTTAAAATCATGCTTAATTGAGAACGCCCCCTAAGAATTGTTGATCAAGAAGGTAGAATTAAAGCGAATAAAAATCCGTATTTCCCCTTATATACAAAAATAAAAAAACGAACTAAATTCACAGAAAAATAAAAAACGAAATTTAATCTCTTGGGCTTTTTAAAATTGACTTATCAATTTTATTTTAGCAGCCACTTTTTTTGTTCATAAAATAAACCCGGTTTACGACTGAGGATGCAGGTCTACATGATGTTAGCCATGCTTATGGTTGATTCGCTCGTTTGGGTAGCACCGGAAAACGGTAATAATTAAATCAATAACCGTTTATTACAGCTCTTTACAACACAGAATACGTTTTAATGGTAAAAAACTTAGGGTACGAACCTTATTCGCTGAGGATAAGGAACCGTTGTAAATATTATCTGAGTCCACGTGGCCGGAACGATTACAGTGGTCGCTAAATAATTAGAGATATGTGTTGATTTGAGCAGATGATTTGTCAAAGGAAAGACTAAATAATGAAAATGAAGGGATGCTAATGATTAAAAAAACAAACTCAAAAAAAACCAGGCGGAGCAGCAGATGGATCAACTCATTTGTGTTTCTGCTGCCTCTTTTTGTTTATTCGGTTATTACGGAAGCGATTGTTACCGATAAAGATGACATTGAACTGGTCAGGCAAATTACCGGAACGGCTGCGGAGCATTGTGAAGATGCTGTTGCCTCTGAAGATTTTTTAGCGGTATTTGAATGTGGCGATGCATTTTTTGATTTCCGGTTTAATGCGGTTGACGGTGGTGGAGGTAACGTTGGTGATGGTGGGCGTTATACACGACTGCCTCGCGCAGATCTCGTTGGCTCAGGGGAGTGGGCCGATCATTTCCCGAGACGCACAACGGGGCCCAATGCGGCAGGTTGTGTGACGTGTCATAATGCGCCCGTTGGTACGGCTGCCGGGCCTAATGTGGCAAATGTCATTCGTGACCCGTTGCACAGCGGGATTCCAGCGATGTTTATTCAACGTAATACGCCGCATCTTATGGGTTCAGGGGCTCTCCAGCTTCTTGCGGAAGAAATGACCACCCGTTTGCACCGTATTCGTGACAAGGCAACACGCAAGGCCTGTCATGAAAGTCATCATGTCTGGGCTACGTTAAAAGCCAAGGGTGTTCAATTTGGAAAAATCAGCATCACACCAACATCGGGCGATCATCAATCTCGTGGTGATTGCGAAGTGAGTATCGATTACTCGCATGTTCAGGGGATTGATGATGATCTCGTCGTTAAACCTTTTTCGTGGAAGGGGTCAGATGTTTCGTTGCGTAAATTTACCATTGATGCGTTCAATAACGAAATTGGTATGCAACCGATTGAAACGACGGGCGCTGGTATGGACGGTGATAACGACGGTGTGACTGATGAAGTTTCAGTGGCGGATGTCACGGCAATGGTCATCTATCTGGCCGGTCAGACTCGCCCACATACCCAGGTGGAACTCGATCAGTTACGTCGTGAGCTGGTTGCAGCAGGGCAGTCCGATACAGTGGAGCAACTGGGCCTGCCGGTATTGACCAAAACAGAAAAAATGTCGATTAAACGGGGAAAGACAATTTTTCGCGAAGTGGGTTGCGCTTTTTGTCACAAACCCGAGATGGTTCTTAAAGACTCCGTTTTTCGGGAGCCTGCACGTCATCCTCATTACAATATTGATGCATTGAATGCGGGTCTGGATCCGGCAATGCCGATAAGTTTTGATCTTGCTCGGGATATGCCGGATAACCGGATTAACGTTGATGGCAAGATAAGAAATCTGGCAAATTTAAAGAAAAATAAAGGCGGTTATGCCGTCGTCAAACTGTTCAGTGATTTAAAACGTCATGACATGGGGTCTTGCTTAGCCGAAAGCATTGATGAGGCAGGAACGGGTGCCTCGGTATGGATGACAAAGGAGTTGTGGGGCATTGGTGGAACAGGTCAATATCTGCACGATGGAAGAGCGTCAACAATCGAGGAAGCGATTCTGGAACATTGTGGAGAAGGAAGTCATTCACGTCAAAAATTTGAAGAACTTGACCTTGATAAAAAGAAAGATCTTGTCAGGTTTATTGAAAACCTTGTTATTCTGAAAACAGATTGAAGAGTGGTTGATGTTCAGGCCAGGCGCCTGTCGGGTTTTTGGGTGATCATCGCAAGAGAAAGCCATTTTAAGCCCGTTTTTTTGATCATTTGAGGCCTAATTTAACGAAAGTGATCGGGAAAACGGGTCAAAATAAATTTTCCGCAGTAGATTCTCTATTCTCGGACAACCTTTTGGTGCACTAGTATTCAATAACAGATTTTCTGCTCTGCCTTTTGGTCAGAGGCGTTGGGTTTGTCAGAAAGCCACGCCAGTATTTTGGTAGTGATTCAGGTACAAGGACAAATAAAGATAGGTGACGATATGAATATATTAAATTTCTGTAAGCGTCCTGCCTGGGTGCTGGTTTTAATTGCATTAACTCTTTATGTTTCTTCTGCGCAGGCACATTTAAAATGGTTCGTTGATGATTCACAACAGGCGCATATTTATAATAATTTAATTTTCTATTCATTAACCTGGGTCAGTATTGGCGTTGTATTAATTTTAGTAGGCATTCTTATTGACAGAATTTACCCTAAAATATCAGCGTCATGGCAGCCGAAACTCATTGAAAAATATGCAACGTCAATTTTAGGAATATTAGTGGGTATTTCATTGATTATTAGTGCCCTAGGTGGAAACTTATTTTCAATGAATATCAAGGGTTCCGGTGCATTACATACTACACTGTTATTAGTCGAAGGGTTCATCGGCGTAAGTTTGATTATTGGATTGGCGGTGAGGCAAGCATCGCTTTTGTTAATGGCTCTATGGCTGGTTGTTACACAAGTCGCCGGTTTAGCAGTTACGTTGGAAAACCTTTGGGTCCTGGGAGTCGCGATATTTTTTTGTTACGCGGCAGGCCAGTGTTACGCTATTCTCGTGAAGATGTTTTTTATCTATCAAGTTTCGCTATCAATCAAGCTCAAGCATTAACCTTTCTTAGAGTTTTTATTGGTGCCAATTTAATTTTTTTAGGATTAAGTGAAAAAATTATGGTGCCTGAATTAGGCCTGGCGTTTTTACAGGAACATCAATGGAACTTCATGCAACACCTGGGTTTTTTTTGGTTTACTGACGAACTCTTTGTCTTCTCGGCAGGTGCGGTAGAAGTTATCTTAGGTATTTTTCTTGTAGCAGGATGGACGGTAAGGTTAACGGCTGTTACTTTGGCGATATTCTTTCTTACTCCACCGTTTTTTATGGGACCTGCCGAAATAATTGGCCACATCCCCCATATTTCTATTGTTGCCATGATATTATTATTTGGCCGAGGATGCACACTTAAAATTGCTCTTGCTTCACTGGCGAATATGCTAAAGCGCGCGAGGACATCACATCAAGCGCCACTTATCTGATTTAGGCAGCGTGTTCGCTGGTTTTGTTAGGGGATCGTGGTTCAGCACTTGAACATCTTTGCATGTATCACATGCAATCTGCACCACACTCTTATCAGCGTTGCGCGTTATCCTAAAAACCGCAGTAGAGCATCCCTGCTACTCGGGTTTTCCTTTCGCACAGTCTAAATTCGTCCACTTCCACAACGTTTCTTCAAGCAAACAAAACATCTGGCGGGTGCAGCTCTGTGCGTTTGCCGGGGTGACAATGGCCATTTGACCGGCTTGCACTCGTTCTTCCAAGTGGCTGTTGACGCTTCTATGGGCGCGGTCGATGTAAGCAAGGCTGCTTTAGATGATTCGTCATAAAAAAAAGTTTATTTTCTATTTTTGAGTTCTTTTATTTTTCTGGTTAGGGTGTTTCTTCCCCATCCCAGCAGTTTGGCGGCTTCTTGGCGTCGCCCTTGAGTGTGTTTAAGTGTAATGTCGATCAGGGTTCGTTCGAAATTGGGCAGGGCGGTATCTAGAATATTGGATTCGCCGCTGGCGAGTTGCTGGCCAGCCCAGAGCGATAAAGCGTGTTCCCAGTGGGTGCTGGTGAGGTCAGGTTCATGGCTTGGTTTTAGCTCAGGCGGTAAATCTTCCATATGTATTTCGTGGCCTGAGGCCATGACTGTGAGCCAGCGACAGGTGTTTTGCAATTGACGAACATTGCCTGGCCATTCAAGGCGACATAAATAGTGTTCGACTTCTTTTTTAGGTCGTTTAACTTCTTCATCCAGTTCCTTGGCGGCTTCTTGTAAAAATAAGTGAAGCAGCAGTGAAATGTCTTCGCGGCGTTCTCTCAGTGCTGGAAGCGTGATGCGAATAACATTGAGCCGATGAAACAAGTCCTCTCTGAACTGGCCTTTTTTGACGCGTTGCTCCAAGTTTTGGTGTGTTGCGGCCACAATACGTACGTCGACCTTAATGGGCGTATGACCACCCACACGATAAAATTCGCCATCGGCTAAGACGCGTAACAAACGAGTTTGTAGTTCGGCAGGCATATCCCCTATTTCATCTAAAAAAAGAGTACCGCCATTGGCTTGTTCGAAGCGACCCAGGCGAGTGGCTTGAGCGCCAGTAAAAGCCCCTTTTTCGTGACCAAATAACTCCGACTCTAGCAATTCTCTGGGAATAGCCGCAGTATTGAGTGCAATAAAGGGCTGTTCTGCCCTGGGGCTATGGCGATGTAGGGCGTGTGCAACGAGTTCTTTTCCCGTTCCTGATTCGCCATTGATCAAGACGGTGATGTTAGATTTGCTCAAGCGGCCAATGGCTCTGAACACTTCTTGCATGGCGGGGGCTTGGCCGATAATTTCAGGTGTTTTATCAAGCTTGACGGCTTGTTGGGTCTGTTGTCGACCGCGATGTTGAGTGACGGCACGCCTGACCAAATCAGTCGCTTCATCAATGTCAAAAGGTTTGGGCATGTATTCAAAGGCACCGCCTTCGTAGGCTGATACTGCGCTTGAGAGGTCGGCGTGTCCGGTCATCACAATGACGGGTAAGTCAGGGTAGTGCTGGGTGATAAAGTCGAGCAATTGCAGTCCATCTGTACCGGGCATGCGAATATCAGTAATGATGGCGTCTGGTTGAGATATAGCTAATGATTCTCGTAGTCCACTGGCATTTTCGAAAGCTGAAACGGCCATGCCGGCTTGGTTGAGGGCTTTTTCTAACACCCAGCGAATAGAGCGATCATCATCAATAACCCAGATATGGCCTTGCTTATTCATGAGTCATGTCCATGGGTAGCAGTATTTTGAATTCAGTATGGCCTGGCAGGCTATGACATTCTATTAACCCTGTATGCTGATTGATGATGGATTGTGCAATTGAGAGCCCCAGTCCGGTGCCTTCAGCTCGTGTTGTCACCATGGGGAAAAAAATTTTTTCTTTCATGTCGTCAGGAATGCCGGGGCCATTGTCTATGATGCTGATACAGAGGACGAGGCGGTGCCGGGTTGCGCCTATTGTGATTTGACGTTTGGCTCGTGTTTGTAGCGTAATCTGTCCATTGTGGCTTACCGCTTGAGTTGCGTTGCGGACGATGTTGAGCAGGGTTTGTATTATTTGATCCGGGTCGAGCTGTATTTCTGGGAGACTTGGGTCATAGTCTCGTTTGAGTTGGAGAGTGTCTGGTGTTTCGGCGTTAACGAGGGTGCGCACATGTTCAATTAGTTTATGAATGTTCGTTGGGCATTTTTGTGGGCGAGTGTACGGTCCAAGTAGGCGGCCTACGAGTGTTTGCAGGCGGTCTATTTCGCTGGTGATCACCTGGGTGTATTCCTTTAAAGAATGATGTGGTAGTTCACGTTCAAGTAGTTGGGCTGCACCTTTAATTCCGCCTAAAGGGTTATTGATTTCGTGAGCCAGTCCACGTACCACCGCGTGCGTTGTATCGTGTTGAGACAGTAAATTTTTTTCTCTTATTATTTGTAATCTACGGTCTATTTGCTGTAGCTCCATAAGGTAAACTTGACCTAGGTCTGGAGCAATAAACGGAGTCACAGTACAGTCTACAGTGATCCGGCTGAGGTTAGGCAGGGCGACTTCCAGTTCGCGTTGCGTGAGGCTATTAGCTCTTGTTTTTGTGGTGACAAGGGCTTCCATGAGTGCGTTGGTTTGTTCGAAATAATCGTTACCATACCCCTGTTTTAATTGTCGGTAGCTGATGGCCAGCAGCATTTCTCCTGCGGGGTTGATGTGCTCTAATTTTAGCTCATCGTTGAAAAGCAGGGTCGCGGTGTTTAGGTTCTCCAGAATTTTTTGATTCAGGGTTTCAATGGTCATGAGCTGTCTAAGGTGCCGCTTTCTTGTGTAATATAGAGAAGCGTCGCAAGTGGAAAGAGACGGTAGCGGTAGAGCGGATGACTTTCCCTTGTTTGTTGTGGATGTTGGCGGAAACGGTGTGTGTTCCCCGGTCAATATTGTTGAGTGTTGTTTGGTTGGTTGTTCCTTTGGCGACTTGTTTTCCATCCAGGTTGATGTTGATAGTGTGGCCTAATTCGGTGCTTAACTGCGGATTGATATCCAGTTGAATCGTTATGGATCCGGAATTTTCTCTGATCGTGCTGTTGTCGCGAGGTGACGTTATTTTAAAGGTAGAATAGTTTATCTTAGGTTGTGGGTTTTCCTTTTTTTGTTCTTTCGTCGACGACGTGGGTGGTGGTGTGGTTTCGCGTGCAGTGATGGTACTGATTGGGTCGAGTTTTATGGGCTGGGCTCCTTTGGAGGGGGCCTGGTCTGAATACGTGATAGAGCCATCGGGCTCAATAGATTTGTATATTTGGGCAACGCTGGAAAAAGGAAGATAAAGTATAATTAAGCCTGTCATCAGCGACACTTTCATGCTCTCTAGCACTCCTCTTGTCAAATCTAAAATTCTGCTTTTTACTAATCACCTAGATCCTGGTTAAGTGCTCACATTCACTCAGCACAAGCTTTTGATCCGTAGAGCGAGATGAAACTTTTCGGTCATCACAATAAGTGATGACATTCAAAATCGTCATTCGTTCTACGAATCAATATCTTGCATTGTGCAAATACGATCATTTTCAGGGTTCAGGTAAAAAATGAAAAAAAACGCCCCGATTGGGGCGTTTTTCGTATTCCCTTGAACCCTATTTATAAGCTGTAATACATGTCAAACTCAATAGGATGCGTGGTCATGCGCAATTGTGTGACTTCTTCCATTTTTAGTGAAATATAGCCGTCGATCATATCGTCGCTGAAGACACCACCTTGAGTCAAAAAGTCTCGGTCTCCGTCAAGCGCGTCAAGTGCTTGATCTAGCGAGGAACAAACAGTAGCGATGCTTTTCTCTTCTTCTGGTGGTAGGTCATATAGATCTTTATCCATAGCTTCGCCAGGGTGGATTTTATTCTGAATACCGTCCAGACCGGCCATCATTAGTGCAGCAAAGGTGAAATAGGGATTACCGCAAGCATCAGGGAAGCGGACTTCGATACGGCGTGCTTTAGGGCTGGAAACATGAGGGATGCGTATGGATGCAGAGCGGTTGCGTGCAGAGTAAGCCAGCATAACCGGGGCTTCAAAGCCTGGAACCAAGCGTTTGTAGCTGTTGGTGCTGGCGTTAGTAAAGGCATTCAATGCGCGGGCATGTTTAAAAATGCCGCCAATATAAAACAAGGCTTCATCCGAAAGGCCACCATAAGCGTTGCCAGCGAAGATGTTTTTGCCGTTTTTTGCTAGTGATTGGTGAACGTGCATGCCGTTACCATTGTCACCCACCAGCGGTTTAGGCATAAACGTTGCTGTTTTACCATAGGCATGAGCTATATTTTGCACTACGTATTTAAGGACTTGATTCTGGTCTGCACGTTTGACGAGGGTATTGAACGCGGTACCAATTTCACATTGACCTGCTGTTGCTACTTCGTGGTGATGGACTTCAACCTCAATGTCCATTTCTTCTAGTGCCAGACACATGGCCGAACGGATATCATGTAATGAGTCAACCGGGGGGACAGGAAAATAGCCTCCTTTTAATTGTGGTCGGTGACCCATGTTGCCGTCACTAAACACTTTCTCGGAGTTCCAGGTGGCTTCTTCCGAGTCTACTTTATAAAAAGAACCACTGATGTCTGCACCCCAGCGTACGTCGTCGAGAATAAAAAATTCGGGTTCAGGGCCAAAATAGGCCGTGTCTGCAATTTTAGTTGATTTTAAGTATTCTTCAGCCCGTTTGGCTACTGAGCGGGGGTCGCGCTCATAGCCTGTCATTGTATCGGGTTCAAGGATATCGCAACGAATGATGAGCGAAGGTTCGTCGGTAAAAGGATCCATCAGCGCCGTATCTGTGTCAGGCATGAGCACCATGTCGGATTCGTTGATCCCTTTCCAGCCCGCTATAGAAGAACCATCAAACATTTTCCCTTCTTTGAATAGCTCGTCATTGATCTGGCTGACAGGCAGAGAGACATGTTGTTCTTTACCACGGGTGTCGGTAAAACGCAGGTCGACGAATTTTACATCATTATCTTTTATTAGTTTTAATACATCTTGTGACATTACCACTCCTCCAGTGCATTGCTATTTTAATGTTTCCATATCTTCCTACAGTGTACACGCATTAGGAATATTTTTAAGTCGTTACTTTAATTTGCGAATCTGCGCTACTGTTACTGTTCACGAATCAAGTTAGCAAACCGTCACCAGCAACTAGTGTGCCACTTTTATAGTTAAGGTTATTTCGCCATCTTTATTTTGGCTGTCTATTATTTCATGGCCATGTATTCTACACCAGGCAGGAATATCGTGAAGTGCGCCTGGGTCTGAGCATAAAACCACCAGTATATCTCCACTGTTGAGTGTTTTGATTTTATTTTGGGTACGAATGACAGGGAGCGGGCAAATGAGCCCTTTAAGGTCGAATATTTCGCGATTCATAAATACCAGTTCTCAGGAATGTCGTCCGTTTGCAGGGGGGTGACATCCAGGGTGTACTCGTCCTTGCCCAGTTCCTTGACGGCAATGCTGACAATAGAGGCTTGTTTTCCCTGGCTAAAACGGGCGCAAAGGCGGGCAGCAAGCTCAATGTCATCTTTATTTTGGGCGGTACCATCTAATAATGCCAATGCACCGGCATGGCTGGTTGGGCGCAGGTGAGTGAATTGTTTACGATAGCCTTCCAGAAAGCGATTTTCTCCTTCTTCCCGGGCGACGATAAGTTTGAAGTGGGGTTTGGGTCGCAAGTGACGACCTACTTTTAATAACATGATATCGTCAAGTTCATAGTTTCTATCGTTGCGCGCAGTCCACATGTCTATCAACTTGCTCGAATAGGCTTTGTCGGTTAAGAAACAGCAGCCTCCAGCGGGCTGTGAATAGTCGCTAAAACCATAATTTTTAGCAAGTTCTATTTGTGGCTTGCGAGAACGCCCGGTTAACCCTAAGAGACGTTTTCGATCAACCCAACCTTCTGTTTCTGGAACGGTTTCGGTTAACCTCTGAGCACAAAGGGGTCGCAACAAACGGTTATGGGTATTGGTGTCTCTCACCACGATCTGCATGGTATCGCGGCGTTGTGACATGGGTCTTTGGCCTAAAACCTCGCCAGTAATAATAAAATCAAACTCATTTTCGGCCATCCATTCTTGTGCTTTTTTGACCATAAAGCATTTGCAATCCAGGCAGGGGTTCATGTTGGCACCATAGCCATGTTTGGGGTTGAGTAAAACTTCTTTGTATTCTTCTATAACATCGATAATGTGGAGTTTAATGCCCAGCTGCTCCGCAACCCAGAGCGCATCATTACGTTTTGCTTTATTCCGGTCTTTTTTGCGAATCGCATGAGTATGTCCTTCAACACAAAAACCGGTATAAAAATTGATTCCTTCTACATGGATGCCTTGATCTAGGATAAGTTGGGTTGCGAGCATGGAGTCAAGTCCACCTGAAATGAGCGCGATTGCGCGGCGTTGCTTTGTCATGAGGTATCGATATTTATTGAAGATTAAAGATGAATGGTCTGAACCTGATTTTAGCAGCAGAGTATCGTTTAACTCAATAGGCAGGAGGGGCTTGGGGTGTGGGGCGCGCTAAATTAGTGCTTTTAATAGTCTTAATGTGTCAAAGTGGTGCTGTTAGTGGGATTTAAATGTGCATTATTAAAAGAATTAATCTTAATAAGGTTTATCTGATTGGCTGAAGCTAACATGAAAAAAAGAAATTCATACGTTTGTGGCGTGGGGTTGCTGATTTTGGCCTGCGAGAGTATCGCTGCGTCTGATCATCTCGGGTCTCAATTTGATTTTACGTTGTCATTTGAGGCTGGCTACAGGCAAGATGATTTAAGTTGGAATGAAGCGGCTCCGGGCGGAT
>VAPK010193802.1_pt1 | contig 12138 bp, 12 predicted proteins | sample 3395031 | NCBI WGS metagenome assembly VAPK01 (sample SAMN08290443, study PRJNA428436) | hydrothermal vent metagenome | isolation source: Deep-sea hydrothermal vent chimney 1 | place: Pacific Ocean: Juan De Fuca Ridge | reverse complement strand
TTACAACTTGGGCTTCAGATACTCTCTTCTAAAATTCCTAGACTTTTTTATAACTCTGATAAAATAATTAGAGATTTTATCTATATAGAAGATGTTATACAAGCAAATATTAAAGCTTTAAGTGCTTCTAAAAGTGGTGTTTATAATGTCGCAACTGCAACTCCTAGAAGTTTTCAAGATATTGCAGATATTTTACAAAAAGAGATTGGTGTAAAGATAGAGAGTGAGTATTTTGAGAATCCTCATAGTGCATATCAGACTCATACTGAGGCAGATATAGCTAGTACAAAAAAGTTTTTAAATTTTAAACCAAGGTTTTCATTGGAAGATGGGATTAGAGCATATTTACCACAGATAAAAAGAGTTTATGAGAGTGAAGTAAAAGATGGATGATTTAAAGAGTAAAACACCAAATATTTTAGTTATTGGGGATTTGATGATTGATCATTACCTTTGGGGTAAGTGCGATCGTATCTCTCCTGAAGCTCCTGTTCAGATTATAGATGTACAAAAAGAGGAGTATTTGATGGGAGGAGCTGGAAATGTTGTTAATAACCTACTCTCTTTGGGTGCTAATGTAGGTATTTGTTCAGTTATTGGAGATGATGAGAGTGGAGAATTTATCGGGGAGCGACTTGGGCAAAAAGGTGTTAAAAAAGAGGGGTTGATAATTCAAAATGGTAGAAAAACTACTAAAAAAAGCCGTATTATTGCACTTCATCAGCAAATTGTAAGGGTTGATAAGGAAAATAAAGAGGATATTTCCAAAGAGTCACAAGAGTTGATACTTTCAAGAATTGAAATTGTACTTGATTTTTATGATACTGTTTTGCTCTCTGATTATGCTAAAGGGGTTCTTACTCCTTGGCTAACTAAATCGATTATAAAGCTTGCATCTTCAAAAAACAAACCTGTACTTGTAGATCCAAAAGGGAGTGATTATTCAAAATATAAAGATGCAACACTTATCACTCCAAATAAAAAAGAGGCTTCAATCGCAACAAATATAGATATCGTAAATGATGAAGAGTTGCAAAAAGTTGGTATGAAACTTAAAAATGATTTAGATTTAAAATATTCTCTGATTACGCTTTCAGAAGATGGTATGGCAATTTTTGAAAAAGATATGAGAAAGATTCCAACTTTGGCAAAAGAGGTATATGATGTTACAGGAGCTGGGGATACGGTGCTTGCATCTTTAGGTTTTGCTTTAAGTTGTGGAAAAGATATTTTTGAAGCAGCTAATTTTGCAAACTCTGCTGCTGCTGTGGCTGTTGGAAAGGTTGGAAGTGCAACTGTGAGTTTAGAAGAGATTGTTTTATATGAGCATAATTTACAAAACAAAAACAGTAGTTCTAAAATCAAATCAGCTAATGAAATTGTGCCTTATCTAAATAGTATTGATAAAAAAGTTGTCTTTACAAATGGCTGTTTTGATATTTTACACGCAGGGCATGTTAAGTATCTTGAGGAGGCTAAAAGCTACGGAGATATCTTAGTTATTGGGTTAAATTCTGATACTTCGGTTAAAAATCTAAAAGGTCAAAGTAGACCGATAAATATCTTTGAAGATAGGGCAACTGTTTTAGCAGCACTTGAGAGTGTTGATTTTGTGATAGAGTTTAGTGATGATACGCCTTATAAATTGATAAAAGCCATTAAGCCTGATATTTTGGTAAAAGGTGGGGATTATGAGGGAAAAGAGGTAGTTGGTAGCGATATTGCTAAAGAGACTAGATTGGTTGGGTTTGTAGAGGGTAAAAGTACAACAAAAATTATAGACAGGAGTCAACTATCATGATGGGTATGATACAGTCTGAAATGTTAGCACATCAAAAGACGATTGAAAAAAGTATAGATGAAATTCAAAAAATGTTAACAATGCACTAAAACTTGCAAAAGAACTAGGGTGTAGAACGATTGGTTTTAGCGGTCGTGACGGCGGAGGTATGAATGATGTGTGTGATGTAAATATTGTAGTTCCCTCAGATGATACACCAAGAATTCAAGAGATGCATATTTTGTGTCAAGCTTCTAATGATGTTATATGAGTATAAGTTTGTTTGGCAATTGATTTAATATCTTTATCGCCTATTTGTATCGTTTTATCATGAGTTCCTAGCGGTCCATAAAGTGAGGGGTTTGTTGCATTAAAAAAAGCGATGATAGGTGTTAACGATGCACTTGCTAAATGCATAGGTCCAGTGTCGGCACAGATAAAAATATCTAATGCAGAGAAAATTTTTGCCAAATCTCTTAAATTTGAAGATGAGATAAAAGGTAAATCGCTAATGAGAGCTTTTTTCTCATTTGGAGGCAAAATGTCGATATAAATTATACTTTTATCAATTTCTCGCATGACTTTTAAAAACTCTATCCACCAATCGTTTTCAATCTTTTTTTCATTTCTGGCATCTCGAAAAATACCAACAACTCGTGAAGGAGCTTTAAGATTTAGTACATTTTGTAACAGTTGTTTGCCTTCATCCCTCTCTTTTTCAGATAAGGCGATATCTAAAATTTTTGAATACTCTTTTTTCTCTCCTGTAAAAATATCCATCAAAGCCAAAGGTTTCAGTGCTTCATGAGATATGTTTTTTGGATATGTTACAGATCTATTTATAGGCAGCCAGGTATCAGGGCTGTAAAAACCTAGTTTTAAGTCAGCTTTGATTAGAAGAGTTGCAATATTTGAACTTACAGATCCTGCAACAGGATTGATGAGTAGATCATAGTTGTTTGTGTTAATTTTCTTAATCTCTTTAAACATTTTTATAGGATTTTTTGTAAGCTTTCTTGGCATTGAATATATATTTTCAATATTTGGCATCTCTTTGATGATTGGCATAGTAAAAGGAGCACCGACTAACATATCTACTTTTGCATTTGGCAGTTTTTTTTCAAGTGCTCTTATCAGAGGGGTCATAAATATAATATTTCCAATTCTATAGTTTACACGAATTATAAGAACTCTTTTTATTTGGGATGGGTCAATCAGCTCATTGTTGTTTTTTTGATTTGATAATTTTGAAAGAGTGAGGTTTAAAAGAGTTCTTAGCTCCTTTCTTATCTTTGAATGAAACGGTATACTCATTTTCTAAGACCATGTAGATGTTTAAACTCGTCGCAAGTTTTCAAAAGCTCACTATTTGTTCCCTGACAGACGATTTTCCCCTCTTTTAAAACTATGATTTTATCAGCATTTTCTATGGTATTTAATCTGTGAGCAATGATAAATGTTATTTTGTCTTTTGAGATGTTTTCTAATGCATCGGTGATCTTCTTTTCACTTTTTGTATCTAATGCAGATGTTGCTTCATCAAAAATTAAGATTTGAGGGTCTCTGTATATTGCTCTAGCGATTGCTATTCTTTGTCTCTGCCCGCCTGATAAGTTTGTTCCAAATTCATTTATATTTGTATAAATTCCTTGCTCTAAATCTTGTATAAATTCCCAGGCATTTGCCTGTTTTAAAGATTTCATTACTTTCTCTTCATCTATATTTAAGCCGTAAGCAACATTTTTTGCAATTGTGTCATTCATGATATAAACTCTTTGAGTTACGATTGAAATAGTTTCTCTTAAGCTCTTTAGTGAGAATTCATTTATGTTTGTGCCATTAAAAAGAATTTCCCCATCAGATACATCATAAAAACGAAGAAGTAGGTTTACAATGGAGCTTTTCCCTCCTCCGCTATTTCCAACAAGTGCAATTTTTTCTCCTTTTTTTGCTTGTAAAGAGATATTGTTTAATGCTTTTTTATCATCATATTTTAATGATATATTTTTGAATTTTATATTTGTGATATTTTGATCTATTTCTTTTGTTCCATCTTGTATGTTTGAGGTTCTATTTAAAATAAAAAAGATCCGCTCACTTGCAGCCACTGCATCTTGGAGTTGATTGTAGAGTTTTGAAACTGATTTTATCGGAGTGTATAACATAAAAAGAGCCGTTAAAAATGAGAAAAAGCTACCAATGCTCATATTTCCATTTATCACTTCACGACCGCCGTAAAAAATAATCAATGCTGCTGCAAATCCGCCGAGTATTTCCATCATTGGGCTTACAAGCTCACTTGTCCGCACTGCTTTTCTGCTTATTTTATTTATCTTTTGATTTTCCTCTTTGAAAATTGTTATCTCATAGTTTTCAACTGAATTTGCTTTTATCATCTCTATATTGTTAAAAATTTCACTAAGTCTTGAGGTTAAATCTGAGAGTTTTTCTTGTAAAGATAACGATAAAAATTTCATCTTTTTTGCTAAAATTGATAGAGGTTTAAATGCAAGTGGCAAAAAGATTATTGAGATAAGAGCCATTTTGGGATTTAGATAGAAAATATATCCTAAAAGAAAGACAATAGTTAAAGTTTCGCGAAGCATGTGCGGTATGATGTTTGAGACCACTGATTTTATCCGCTCTATATCGTTTACAGTTCGACTAATCAACTCTCCACTTCTAAGTTTGTGAAAAAAGTCTATCTCAAAAGATAAGATTTTCTCTAGCATCTGGTCTCTTAATCTTCTAACGATATCTAAACCAATATAAGATGCATAATAAATCTGTAGATATTTACCTATACTTTTCATAGCATATATTAAAACCAATGCAAAAGGCAGTATGTATAAAAGTTGCTCATTCTTTTCTATAAATATTTTATCAAGTACAGGTTTTATCATATAAGCTGACAAGGTTGTGCCAACCGCTGCCATAATCATACCAGCTATAGATATGACAAATTGAAGTTTATAGTCTTTGAAATATGGTAAAAATCTTTTAAAAAAAAGTTTTAGGTCTTGTTTCAATCTTTTCTCTCTATATTTTTTAGACATTATAGCATTTTGCCTCTTTTATCACTTCATCTGCAGAAATAAGCTTCATACACTCATGAGTTTTTAATGGGCACTCTCGTTTCATGCAGGGTGAACACGCTATTTCATGTCGTATAATTTTACTATATTGGTTCATCCATTGTGATGTTTCAATATACTTTGTTGGACCAAAGAGACAAATAGTTGGCACTTGATAAGCTGCAGCTATATGCATAGGTCCGCTATCCGCTGTGATAAACATAGATAATCCTCCAATATGTTCAATAAGTTCAGAAATTGAGGTTTTTGAAGCTAAATTGGAGAAGTTATTTACTCCTTTATCTTTTAGTATATTCTCAATATCATCAGCCATGTCTTTCTCATTTTCGCTTCCAAATATAAGTATATCGTATTTGGAACTTAGTGAAGTTGCAACCTGTGCAAAGCGATCAGGATACCACTGTTTTGCACTTCCATAAGTTGCACCTGGGTTTATACCAAGTGTTGGTTTTGCAAACTGCTTTGGTGTGAAATAGAGTTTTAAATTTGATGCAGTATAGTCAGTGCCTAGTGATTTGTTGACAAAATCGTTATATCTTTGAGCTTGATGTATCTGTTTTTTAGAATATCTTCGATATCCAAACTTCTTTTTAGAAGATATAAAAAAAAGGAAAATTTTTGAAGGAAGAGTTCTTCTAAATGAAAAAGCTAGATCAAATTTTCCTAATGACTTTGCAATTTGAAACAGTTTTATCAATCTAAATTTTGCATATTTACTATCATCTACAACAGTCTTTGTGACATTTGGATGGTTTTTCAGAGTCAAGGTTGATATGAAAGAACCAAAAATTGTGATCTTGGCAGATGGGAATTTTTGAACTATGTTTTCGATAGCAGGTGTGCTCATGACAGTGTCACCTAGCCAGGTTGGAAGTTCTATGAGAATTTTCATCTGTATAACTCAATATATCTATCACACATCTTTTTACTGCTATAGTTTTCTATATTTTTAAAAGATGCATTTGAAAGTCTATCTCTTAATGACTCATTCAAATAGAGTTTTTCAATAGCTTTATAAATCTCTTTAGCATTTTTAGTAGGTACTAAAATTCCATTTTTACCATTTTCAATAATATCAGGAATTCCGCCTATGTCACTTGCAATGATTGGAACATTTGATTGCATAACATCAAACAAAATTGAGCCTAACCCCTCATGAAGGGAAGGAAATACAAATATATCGAAACATTGCATGTAGTCTCCAACATTATCAACAAATCCTTCAAATGTGATATTTGCTAAGTTGTCTGCTTGGGTTTTAAATTTTTGTTCATCTTTTCCTTGTCCTAGTAAAACAAGATGAATATATGGAAATTTTTGTGCTATTTTTCTCATAGCTTCAATTAGATAGTACTGCCCTTTGTGTGCATTGTCCAATTCCCCAATGTGTCCTATTAAGAATTTATTATTAAATCTCTCTTTTATGCTTTCTACTCTCTTACTGTTTATTTCAAGTATGCTGTATGCACTTGGTACTATTTTCATATTAATTTTATTGCTTATCTTTAAAGTTTCATTTTTAATGGCATTTGATAATGCAACTGTATAGAGAGAATTTTGATATATTTTTTTATTAAAAAAGTTGTTTTTTATTGGGTTATCAACTCTTCTTGTGATAATGTAGGGTATTTTGTATATTAAATTTGCAAAGTATGCAAATTGAGCAGCTTTTGTCTCATGAGCATGAATTATTGATGAACCATCTGTTTTTGCTAGATGCAAAATATAGGGTTTTGATATCTCTATAATCTCTAAATTTTTTATATCTTTTAATCTTTTGGCGAGTTGGGACTTTTTTCTAGTTAGTATCTTTTGCATGTAGCTTCTTTTTGATAACTCACCAATCAAAAGCATAGTTTGCCTCTCTCCACCTCGAAAACCTTTTGCAAAATTGACATGTGTTATCTTTTGCAATTTATATACCTTTGTAGATATCTATAAAATCTACCATTTGCATTCGAGAGGGCAATCACAAATCCCATATACCCATCTAAAAAGCCGAGTTTTAAAAAATATGTTTTGATAAAAGCAAAAATAAATTTAGCCAAAACTACTAAAAAACAGCAAGTTTTTTCCCCTCCTGCTGCTAGTTTTGAGTATTTGTTAATTTTGGTTAAAAATTGACTAATGTCTGTGATAGCTAAATGTTTGAAGCTATTTTTTAGAGTTGTTTTTTTGGTATCGTTTTTTAGTTTGATTTTTTCATGTACTATGTTGTCATTAAATGTGTGTATATTTTTGTTATAAATTCTCACAAGATAATCTTTTCCCCATCCACTATATTTTATTTTTTTATCAAAAAAATAGTTGTTTCGTTTTATGAAAAAAACCTCTTTTTCATCTTCTAGTGGCAATGCTTGTAATTCTTTTACTAAATCAATAGTTACGATTTCATCACTATCAAGTGAAAATATCCAATCATTTTTTGCATATTTTGAAGCTTCATTTTTTGTTGGACCAAAACCTAAAAAATCTCCTTCAATAATTTTTACATTTTTATAATTTTGTGCTATCTTTTTTGTGCTATCTGTTGAGTTATTTAGGTATAAAATAACTTCATCAAACTCTCTTAAACTATCAAGTGAACTTTGAAGAGTATTGGCCGCATCTTTTGCAATCATGACTATAGATATTTTATTAATCAACAACTTTTCGTCCTTTTAAGTTTTTCTTTAAGTTTTTAAAATTTTTATGTTTTTGCGAGTAATGTAAAGCAGTTTTTATAGAATTTTGCTCATCTTCACCTAAAAGCTTTACATACTCTTTTATTATGATACTCAAATCTTCATCTTTTGCCCAAAGTTTAGAAAAGCTTTTTAGTCTCTCATTTAGAGTAAGTTTTTGAAATGCCATTCTATTTATGTCAACGATTTTAAATTCAAAATGTCCATTTGATTTTTTAATTAAAATATTTCCAGGAGAGTAATCAAGATGTAATATATTATTTTGATGCAATTTAAATGAAAATAGTGCAAACTGTCTGAATATCTCCTCTTTTTCTTTGAAATTTTTATCTAGCAGAGGCTCTCTTATGGTAAAATCAAAATCAAATTTTTCACTTATAAAGTAACTTTCATCAATTAATCTAAATTTTTTAAATTCTATATAGCCTATTGGCTTTGGGACAAAATCTATAATTTTCAAGCTATTTTCATATGATTTTTTTGCTTTTGAATCTTTTATAAAAGTATAAACAATCTTATTTAGGAGATGTGGAACCTTGAAAGATTTGACAATATATTCTCTGCCTTGGTATGGAATAATTTTTATCTTATTTCTAGCTTTGTGAATAAAAGAACTGTTTTTTTGAAAATGTTCTCTGATATTTAAAATGAAATTTTTATAAGCTTTGTTATCTTTACATATGAAGTATTTATTCATACTGTATATTTTTCCAATGGATTTTGCAACACTAATGTTGTTTGTAAAAATTCTTGGCACAATTTAACAATGTCAACCTTTTCATCAATATCATTTAGATTAATTAAAAATGACTCTATTTTACTTTCATTAAATATAATGTTTAGCGTATATAGGGCAGTGGAGTGAAAAGATATAATATGTCTAGGATAAATTTGGTTTTTTAAAAAAAATATTTCTATCGGCATTGTACTATTTTTTAAGATAAAATTATTGTTTGCTAAATCTTGTAGCTCTTTGTGTAAAATTTCAGTTCTATGTGGTATATAAATAATCTTTTGATCTTTATATTTTGCTATTATCTGTTTTATATAAAATATATATTTCTCTTTAGAGACAATATTCGCTTGAGTTAAATTTTGCCCAAGTAGATATATATTTTTATCTTTGTGTTTATGCGATAAAAATTTCTTTTTTACATTAGTGAAATTATGCTGTATAATAGTCTCATCATTTATAGGCTTTAAATCAAATATCGTAAAAAAGTCTATACTTTTTCTTATTTTTACTCGTAATCCTAAAAATAAAAATCTAAGCTCTTTTAATTTTAATTTTAATTTTCTTTTATGAAAATAATCGTTAATCTCTTTTTGAGCAATAATAGTAGATGTTCCATCATCAATTAAATATGATTGTTTATACTCTAAATTGGCCAATAAAGATCTGTAAATTGTGCCGAAATCACCTATAAAAATTGTCTCATATCTGTTTTGCTGTAACCGTTTTATAAGTTTGACATATTTAAAAAATTTTGATTTTTTATTATCTTCTATCTCAATGATTTTATCCCAAATATTATTTAAATTAAATATATCAACCATTTTTTTAATTTGCTCTATATTTTTGCTTCCAGAATTATGAATAATAACTAAAATATTTTTTGTTGTATCAAAGTGTTGATGTGCTTCATATGCATTCATAATTTGCAAAGGTGAGCGAACAATAAATAAATTATACATCTACTGTTTACCTTTTGATAATATTTTACTAACTAGATGCAAATCTTCAAAAGTATCTATGTCTAAACTCTTCTCTATCGACATTTTATAGTGTATTGTTTGATTTGTAAAAAGTTGTTTATGTTTTAGGAATTCATCTATTTTTATAATATATATCGCACCATTTGGCATATAAACTGTTGGCAAATCTTGTCTTCTCAGAAATGGATATTTATTATTTACAAGGCCTTTTAAAAAGCCTTCTTCATTTTGTAAAAAAGCTTTTAAAGGTGTGTGTTCAGGAGTATAAACACTTATTAGTGCTGTGGCTTTTTTTTCAATTATTTTTTCAATAGCTAAATCAATATCTTTACTATCCCTCAAAGGTGAAGTTGGCTGTAAAAGGAGCAAATAATCATAGCTATCTGCATTAATATTTTTAAGAACATGCTCTATAACAACTTGTGAGTTGGCTTCGTCAGTTGCAAGTTCACCTGGTCTTTTTATGGTATGGCAGTTATATTTAGAAGCTATATTTAGTATCTCATCACTATCTGAACTTACTATGGTTTTACTAATGTATTTTGATTTTAAACTTGCCTCTATTGTCCATGCTATTAATGGTTTTCCAGCTAATTCAATAATGTTTTTTTTAGGAATTCCTTTTGACCCCCCTCTTGCTGGTATAATAGAGAGGAACTTAAGCATTTTCATTAACTTAAGTCTTGAAATTGTTTTTGATGTGAAACTTTCCACAGCTTCTTATCTTTTAATAGTTCTAAAAATAGTTTATCACTATTCCCATCTCCAAAATTGATATCTAAAATAGTATCTTTTATTTTATAAGCCTCTTTTATTGCATTGAGGATATCATCCATATTAAATTTTACATTGGTTATTCTTTTTGATTTTACTCTACCCATTTGCCTATTACCAACATTTATAGCCGGTACATTATAATAAGGTGCTTCTCTTATTCCAGCACTTGAATTTCCTAGCAGAAATTCACAATTTTTAAGTAGCACTAAAAAATATTCAAACCTTAAAGATGGGAAAACTTTAAAATTTTTCATCTTTTCAAATTGTTTATATTCATCAAGTATAATATCAGAACCTAAATCATTATTTGGAAAAATTACAATATAATTTTTACCACTTTCTTTTATAGTTTTAACTAGAATTTTTACCTGATTTTTTAAATTATCTATCTCTGTAGTCACCGGATGGAACATTAAAATAGAATAATTTTTAAAGCTGATGCTGTAATAATTTTTAACAAACTCCAATGAGGGTAATTTTTTTGCATTCATTAAATCCAAATCAGGTGAACCAATTTTAAATATACTATTTTTGTCTTCTCCCATCTGCACCAATCTCTTTTGTGCTTCATCATTAGAGACTAAATGAATATGAGAGAGTTTTGTGATAGAGTGTCTTATGAGTTCATCAATTGTACCAGATACTTCTCCACCTTCAATATGTGCAACAAGAATATTGTTTAGGCTACCTACAATTGCACCAGCCAAGGCTTCAATTCTATCTCCATGTACAATAATCAAATCAGGCTTAATTTCATTGATATAATGTGAAAATCCATCTATGGTTTTGGCTAAATTTCTATCCATATGCTCAATTTCATCATGATTTATAAATGGAAAAATATTTTTAAATCCGCTTTTATATATTTCATTAATAGTTTTGCCATATTTGCTAATCATATGCATTCCAGTTGCAAATATATGGACTTCAAACAGATTTGAAGTTTGAGTGATTTTGATAAGTGATTTTAATTTACCAAAATCAGCCCTTGTTCCTGTTAAGAAAATAATCTTTTTTTTATTTACCAATGTCATTCCATGATAGGTGTTCATCATCATTTATATCTTTTGTAGCACTTTTACCTAAGATTTCGTTATATTGTTCTGCTTTTATTTCACCGGTTGCTGGTCTTTTGACCCAGACATTATCTTTTGTAAATTTCTCACCCTTTTTAATCTCTTTTATTGTGACAACTGTTGCAAATGCAAAATCAATTGTTACTTGTTCCTCTTTGAGAGCTTCTTTTTTACCGCCTCTCATTTTGGCTATCTCTTCACTGCCGATAATTAGCTCTTTTAATGCAATTGGATCCATTGAGTTTACTATATCAGGACCTGGTCTATCCATGCTATCTGTAAAGTGTCTCTCTAAGATGGCAGCTCCCAATGCTACTGCTCCAAAACAAGCTAAATTAGAAACCGTATGATCTGAAAGTCCAATTACTGCATTTGGAAACTCTTTTTGAAGCTCTTGCATAGCTCCTAATCTTACAAGGCGAGAAGGAGTTGGGTATAGATTTGTTGTGTGGAGTAAGGCATAAGGAACTTCATATGTTTCTAATATTTTGACAGCTTTTCTTATTGAATTTATATCATTCATTCCAGTACTAACAATCATGGGTTTTTTAAACGAAGCAATATGTTCAATTAAGGGATAGTTATTACACTCACCTGAGCCAATTTTATATGCACTGACGCCCATTCGTTCAAGCCGATTTGCAGCTTCCCTTGAGAAAGGTGTGCTAATAAATATCATACCTTTAGACTCTACATACTCTTTTAGTTTTATTTCATCTTTTTCACTAAGTGCACATCTTTTCATTATCTCATAGATAGAAACATCTGCATTACCTGGGATTACATCTTTTGCTTTTTTACTCATTTCATCATCCACAACATGAGTTTGATGTTTTATCATTTCAGCTCCAGCTTTCCAAGCAGCATCTACCATTTCATAAGCACTTGTGAGTGAACCCTCGTGATTTATGCCAATTTCTACAATAACCAAAGGAGGTTTATTGCATCCGATTTCTCTTGATTCAATTTTAAAGTTTTTCATTTTTTATACCTAATTTTATTTCATCTTC
>VAPK010692076.1_pt1 | contig 12143 bp, 12 predicted proteins | sample 3395031 | NCBI WGS metagenome assembly VAPK01 (sample SAMN08290443, study PRJNA428436) | hydrothermal vent metagenome | isolation source: Deep-sea hydrothermal vent chimney 1 | place: Pacific Ocean: Juan De Fuca Ridge | reverse complement strand
TTTCAATTTCAAATGTTTTTTCATTAAAAAATTAATTTCATGATCAATCCAAAAGAATGGCTCGAATTTGGCCAAAAATTTCACGGACACAAATGCCCGGCTATGCCAAACGGCCTGAGAGTTGCCGCGGCAGCAATGAACAAACTTGGTGTTGAGCGCACCGGCGACAGCAATCTGCATGTCATCCTCGAGCTGGGCGAGCATCACTGTGCCCACTGTTTTGCCGATGGTGTTCAGGTAATTACGGGATGCACTATGGGAAAAGAAAACATCGAATCCATTCCCATGGGCAAATGGGGCCTGACCCTCATTGACAAAAAAACCAACCGTGCCGTAAGGGTTGCCCCAAAAGCCGAATCGATGATGGCATCCAAAAAAACGGAGTTTTTTACCAAATACCGCATGAAAGGTGTTGCTCCCACGCAGGTTCCGGATGAAGTAGTTGAGCCGCTTATTGATAAAGTAATGAATACATCTGACGAAGAGATGCTCATTATATCGGAGGTGTTTGATTACAAATGGACTGAACCAAAAGGAACTTTTGCCGGTTTTGTTTGTGAGGAGTGCGGCGAAATGGTCGTTGAAAAATACGGGCGCATCGTAGGCGATAAAAAATTGTGTATCGCTTGTGCCAACAATTAGCCTTATGAACAACAGTTGAAAACCGCCGCAAGCGGACGGGGTATCAATAGGAACAAGTTCTTAATCGCTGCAAGCAGCGGAGTACCAGCTTGCGGCGGGCAGGTTAAACTCATTTATCCCGATACGCTTCGCTATCGGGATTCCTGCCTGTACTGACGTTTCGGCAGGCAGGCGTTCAACTTACATATTTCAATTCACTACGTTTTTGAAATATGAGTTTCACGAATAAAATTCGTTACTTTTACCGAAAGCACTTACTTTTGTAAAAATTTTGTATCAAAAACCCAACTTGATGGACAGACTGGCAAAAATCATACTGAAACTCAAATGGCCTATCATAGTTCTAACTATTCTACTCACCGGTTTCTTTGGGTTTGAGTTAACAAAAATCAAAATCAATTCCAACGTTATCGATTCGCTTCCGGCCAACGATTCGGTGGTTTCTCTTTTCAAAAATATTGGAAAACAGTTTGGAGGAAACCAAATGGGCATGCTTATTGTTCAATCGGACAACGTATTTAAACCTGAGGCATTGAGAGACCTGCAATCGATTACCAAAACACTCGATACCATCAATGGTGTTTCCTCCGTTACCAGCCTTACCAACATTCTCAATTTTGGCGGTGTGGGAAATAATTTTCAAGTAACCCCACTCATTAACATGAACAAACTTCCCCAAACGCAAAGGGGTATTGACAGTCTGAAGCAAATTGTGTTATCCAATAAAATGTATCGTGGAAACTTAGTTTCGGCGGATGGAAGCGCCAGCATCGTGGTGTTTAAGTTTTCTTCCGGAAGTAATGATGAGAAGGTGGTAAAAGAGGTACAGGCAGTCATCAAAAAACTCCCATTGCATGAAAAAGTCTATTTTGCCGGCAACCCGTTTATTACGGCAATGGTTTCCAAAATTATATCGGAAGATCTGATTTTCCTGATTCCCATTACTTTTTTGGTCATTTCAATTATTCTTTACCTTAGTTTCCGTTCGTTGCAGGGCATTGTCTTGCCCATGCTTTCGGCCGGTTTGGCCATTATATGGGCTTTGGGTTGTATGCCGCTGATGGGGCTGAATATGTCGATGGTCTCCAACAACATCCCCATCATTCTTATGGCCATAGGCAGTGCTTATACTATCCATGTGTTGAACCGCATCAACCAATGTCGGGAAAAAGATTTCCGAAAAGCCATCCGTAAAGCACTGGGACACATATTTATACCGGTTAGCCTTGCGGCGCTCACAACCATGATTGGATTTGTCTCTTTCATTTTTGGTGCTTATCTGAAAATGATTCGGGACTTTGGGCTTATAACTGCAATGGGAACTTTCTTTGCTGCACTCTTAGCCCTGTTTTTTATTCCGGCGCTACTCGCAGCTTTCCCCCCAAAGGTAATAAAGAAAACACCTACGAAACCGGTAAAATCCTATCTTAATGATTATGTGCTTACTCCGATAACGAGGCTCATTTTCAAACACCCCAAATACATATTAACTACCTGGATATTACTCATTCTCATTAGTCTGTCAGGAGCTTTCTCTATCCGGCGCAGCGTAGATGTAAGAGATTATTTCAAAAAATCCAATCCCGAGCGTATTGCCGAAAACATAATGAATCAAAAGTTTGGTGGTACTAAACCTGTATTTTTACAATTTACAGGCGACATGCAAAGCCCTAAAGTGCTGAAAACCATGAAAAAAGCCGAAGATTATCTCGAAAAAAGCCCTTCAATCACTTCCTCCCAGTCCATTGCCGACATCATTATACAACTTAACGGCGTCCTGAGCGGCAAATACAAAATTCCCGACAGCGAAACTGCTATTGGCCAGTTGTGGTTTCTGTTGGACGGAAATAAAAATATATCGCAACTGGTGTCGGAAGACATGGACAAGGGGGTTGTTGTGGCAAAATTTAACGGAAAGGGTAACCATGCTGCTGCTGACTTTGCTAAATATATGAAACCTTTTTTGGCGCAAAACAGCCGGCCGGGTTGCAAAATCCAAATAACCGGCATGCCATTTATCAACGCGGAGATGGACCAAAGCCTGCTGAACAGCCAAATTGTTAGTCTGGTTATTGCCACCATTTTTGTCATTGGTATTGTCAGCCTTATTTTGTGGTCATTCACTAAAGGATTGCTGGCGAGTATTCCTATCATCGTAACTATCATTATTTTATTTGGCACCATGGGGCTTACCGGTATTCCGCTGAATATGGTAACCGTACTGGTGGCGAGTATTGCCATGGGAATCGGCATCGACTACTCCATTCATTTTATCACACAGTTCCACGACAGGATAAAAAACGGATTTTCCGTACAGGATGCCATTTCCGATACAATGAAAATCAGCGGGAAAGCTATTCTGATAAACTTCAGTTCCGTAGCCGGCGGTTTTTTGGTGCTGGCATTTTCCAAATTGGTACCTATGCAATATTTTGGTATATTGGTGGCGCTGAGTATGCTAAGCTCCAGTTTGGGAGCTCTTACACTTATGCCGGTCATTTTAATTATTAGAAACAAAAAACAGTTGAAAACAGCGTAAAATGAAAAAGATCATCATAAACATATTTTTTCTTTTGCCTTTAATGGCTGCCATTCCGATTAATCTCTTTGCTCAAAATGCAAGCGAAATTTTACGCAAAATGGATGAGCAATATGCTACTATTAAAGATAAGGAAGCAAATGTTGTCATGGAAATGATTAACAACAAAACAGGGAAAGTTAAAACACGTAAAGCCATTTTAAAACAGAAAAGACCTTACAAAACACTTTTCCGTTTTACCTATCCGCCATCGCAGGCAGGAATCGGAACTTTATCATTACCCGGAAATATTGTTTATTTGTATATGCCTGCCTTTGGAAAACCGAAAAAGATTTCAAAAATTGCAAATAGCGGCGCTTTCTCCCGTTCTGATTTTTCTACCGCCGACATGGGCCCAAAAAACTGGGCTGCAAATTATACGGCCACCATTTTGAATACTAACGATACCGCATTTGTTTTAAAACTTATTCCGAAAAACAAAGAAGATGTTTATTCGAAACTAATGGTTACGGTGAACAAACGGCATTATTTCCCGGAAAAAATTGTCTATTACAATACACGGGGAAAAGCGGTAAAACGAGCGAATTACCAATATGAAAAAACAGGAAACCTGTGGAATGCCCGTGTTGCCAGCATGACCAATTTACTCAGAAATCATACAACACGCATCATCAATTCAAATGTAAAATTGAACCAGAGTTTGAAGGACAGCGAATTTACCGTCGAACAATTAGTCCCCCCTGCAAAAAGAAAGAACAAAAAATAACCGTACAGCTCTATCTGTACTTAATAATATTTATCATGGGTAAAATAAACCGCCAGCCCGGAGATATCCGCAGAAGCCAGATAAAATTAGCCGTAAAAGATATCCTTTTTTATGAAGGGTTACAAAAACTCACCACAAAAAATATTGCCAAAAAAGTAGGTATCAGCGAAGGAACGGTGTTCAAACATTTTGCATCAAAAAAAGAGATTATTAATGATATTCTGAAAGATGTACAGGAAGACCTTACCAAACCTTTGCGTAAGATTGCTTTTGAAAAGAGCAGTGCTGCGGTGCGATTGGAGAAATATATCTGTTTTCATCTTGAATATCTCGATAAAAACAAAGGAATTACTATCCTGCTGTTTACAGAAGCTTCCTATCAGAACGATACGGATTTAAAAAAGATACTTGATGAAACCTATCATTCGTTAGAGCAAAATTTTGGTAAAATTATCCGGGATGGTGTTGACGAAGGGTTATGGGATGCCACCATTTCCATCAAAAATTTTTCCAGCCTTTACATGGGTATTCCTCTTGCCATGAGCATTGAATTATCATTGCAACAGGGATATATCAGAGAGGAAAATTACTGCATGAGCATGCTTAATTTATTGAAACGTGTTTTGAGAAAGCAGCCTCGCTAAAACAGAAAAGCCGCCCTGATAACAGGTATTCATAAGGATTCCTGTTTTTGTAATGAAAAGTGCTGAAGAACGGATAATTTTGAAAGTGTCCCCGAAACGTTGTCATGACAAAGGAAAAGAAACAAGGTAGCTGGTGGAAACGTTTGGGAAAACGGATTTATTTCTTTTTTCCGGTTCGCCTGCTTTTGGGCTATCTGAAAACCAATCATCTGATTCTTTTATCGTGGCTTATTCCTTTTCTCGTTATCCTGAACGGAATGGGAATCCGGTTTGGACTTCCATCGCTTTTTCTGGCACCCGAATACATGGGAAAAATCAACGGCTATGCCTTTTTGTTCCTCGGATTGGTAACCGGAAGTTTTATCATGGCTTTTCATATTTCGTCCTACGTGGTCATGGCACACAGGTATCCGTTTATTGTCACCGTTTCAAAACCATTTTATGTTTATTCGCTGAACAACTCGGTCATCCCTTTCATTTATCTGCTGGCCTACTTATATCAAAGTTTTCATTTTCAGGCAGTTTCTGAATTTATCCCCCTCGGCCAGATTTTTCTTAATCTCACAACTTTTCTCCTTGGAGTCATCCTGTTTGTCTATTTTTCTTTTGGTGTTTTTTATGTTATGGTCAGGGTATGGCCGCGTATTGCCACTACCGGGTATTCCAGGTTGCACAAAACAAAATGGCTGCGGTGGATGGTGCGTATTTTAGAAAAAGACAAACAGAAGAAAATGGAGGAAGCTCCCAAAGAAAACCGCGGACCTTCCAAAGTAGATTGGTATATCAGTGGAATTTTTAGCGCTGCCGCATCACACGATTTCAGCCATTACGACAAAGCTTTTCTGACAAAAATCTTCCATCAACAACATAAAAATGCGTTTTACTATGTGATGCTTATTCTTGGTTTCATCATTGTCAGAGGAATGATAAAAGATCAGCCGCAACTGATTTTACCGGCTGGAGCAAGCCTGCTCCTGCTTTTTACACTTATCCTGTTGATAACGAGTATTTTCTATATTATCTTTCGGCGATGGACTTTTGTGGTCGTTCTGTTGCTTTTATTTGTCGGGAACTTTGTTTCGCCTTTCACTATCAACAGTTACAACAACAGTGCATACGGGCTGAATTATTCAAACAAAAAGGCAGTGGACGCCTGAAACGGATCCTCGCCGCTTCGGGCGTCCACGCCCGAAGCTTGATACATATATCTTCGTATTTTTGCCATATAAAATTGAACCCTTATGCTCATCATTGGAATTACCGGAACACTCGGCGCAGGAAAAGGAACTATCGTTGATTATCTGAAAGAAAAAAAGAATTTCAGCCACTATTCTGTACGGGCTTATCTTATCAAAGAAATTGAAAAACAAGGCCTTCCGGTGAATCGCGACAGCATGACCTCGGTAGCCAACGAGCTGCGCAGCAAACACCATCCGGCCTATATTGTGGAAACTCTGTATCGACTGGCAGAACAGGCAGGCGAAAATGCTGTGATTGAAAGTATCCGCACTCCCGGTGAAATTGATTTTCTGCGGAAGCAGGGTGATTTTTATCTTTTTGCCGTGGATGCCGACCCGAAAATTCGTTACCAACGTATCCGGCAGCGTGGCTCCGAGACAGACCACATCGATTTTGAAACATTTGTCGCCAACGAAACCCGTGAAATGACCACCTCGGACCCCAACAAACAAAACCTGGGAAAATGTATCCAAATGGCTGACTTCCGTTTTGACAACAACGGCAAAGTGGCAGCGCTTTACGCTGATGTGGATCGTGTGTTGAAACAGGTTGCTGTTTAATTCATGGTTCTTGTCACTTTCTGTCGAAAAAACTCGAGGTTTATCTTCTTTGCGATTACACTTCATGCGAGAGAAGCAATATTTCCGGATAAGTTTTTGCTTTGAAAAAGATTGCTTCGCACTCACGCACAGGCTTTACGCACTATGCTCGCAATAGGGACGTTGTGGGTATTTAGAATTTTGTAAAAAACATAAGGTGTTTTTCCAAACCAAAAAAAGGCCGCTCGAAAGCGGCCTTCTTGAATATATATTGAGGTTTGACTTTACATCATTCCAGGCATCCCACCGCCCATTGGAGGCATGGCAGGAGCGGCTGCATTTTCATCCTTGTGCTCGCTTAAAACACATTCGGTTGTCAGCAACATTCCGGCAATAGAAGCGGCATTTTCAAGAGCTATACGCGCCACTTTGGTAGGGTCAATTACACCTGCTTTAATGAGATTTTCGTAAACATCGGTACGGGCGTTGAAACCAAAGTCACCTTTTCCTTCTTTTACCTTGTTGACTACGACGGAACCTTCCAGGCCTGCATTTTCAACAATCTGGCGAAGCGGCTCTTCCAAAGCACGGGTAATGATAGCAATACCGGTTGTCTGGTCTTCATTGTCACCTTTCAAATCAATTATACTGTCGATGGCACGGATAAAAGCGACACCACCACCGGGAATAATACCCTCTTCCATGGCAGCACGGGTGGAGGCCAGTGCATCTTCAAAGCGATCTTTCTTTTCTTTCATTTCCACTTCGCTGGCAGCACCTACGTAAATCACGGCTACGCCACCGGCCAGTTTGGCGAGACGTTCCTGAAGTTTTTCTTTGTCGTAATCGGAAGTCGTCGTCTCAATCTGCGCTTTGATTTGGTTGACACGGGCATTAATGTTTTCTTTTGTACCCTTACCGCTGACGATGGTTGTATTTTCCTTGTCGATGGTTACTTTTTCAGCATCGCCCAGCATTTCAAGGGTAGCATCTTCCAGTTTGTAACCTTTTTCTTCCGAGATAACCGTTCCTCCGGTGAGGATAGCAATGTCTTCCAGCATCTCTTTTCTTCTGTCTCCAAATCCGGGAGCTTTTACAGCCGCCACTTTCAATGAGCCACGCAGACGGTTTACCACAAGAGTTGCCAATGCTTCACCATCAATGTCTTCAGCAATAATGAGCAACGGTTTTCCACTTTGAACTGCTTTCTCCAAAACGGGAAGCAGATCTTTCATGACAGAGATTTTTTTGTCATAAATCAGAATGTAAGGTGATTCGTAAACAGCCTGCATTTTTTCAGTATCAGTTACAAAGTAAGGAGAGATATAACCGCGGTCAAACTGCATACCTTCTACCACATCCACGTAAGTTTCAATACCTTTGGATTCTTCGATGGTGATAACGCCTTCCTGTTTCACTTTGCCCATAGCTTCGGCAATCAGCTGACCGATTACATGGTCGTTGTTAGCGGAAACAGCAGCAACCTGCTCAATTTTTTCATGATGGTCGCCCACTTCGGTAGTTTGTTTTTTCAACGATTTGATGACTTCCTGAACGGCTTTGTCAACACCCCGTTTTAAATCCATGGGATTAGCACCGGCAGTAACGTTTTTCAGTCCTGTTGTTACAATAGCCTGTGCCAAGACTGTAGCTGTTGTTGTGCCATCACCGGCAAGGTCGTTGGTTTTTGAAGCCACTTCTTTGACCATTTGGGCACCCATATTTTCAATAGGATCGCTCAATTCAATTTCTTTGGCTACGGTAACGCCGTCTTTGGTTATCTGCGGGCCGCCAAAAGATTTATCAATAATGACGTTTCTTCCCTTAGGGCCTAACGTTACTTTCACTGCATCTGTTAATGCATCAACGCCTTTTTTCAGGCCATCTCTTGCTTCTAAATTAAATAAAATGTCTTTTGCCATTTTTCTAAATTTTTATCTGTTATTACTAATTTTCTGATATTTAAATAATTGCCAGGATGTCTGTCTGGCTCATGATAAGATAATCGTTGTCGTTGATGGATATTTCGGTTCCGGCATATTTACCGTAAAGCACCTTATCCCCAGTTTTCACACGAATGTCGTTATCTTTATCCTTGTCGGCAACAGCTACCACGGTTCCCTGTTGCGGTTTTTCTTTGGCAGTGTCAGGGATAATAATTCCACTGGCTGTTTTTTCTTCTGCAGGAGCAGGTTCAACAACGACCCTGTCTCCAAGCGGTTTAATGTTCAGCTTATCCATAATCTATCTGTTTTTTTGTTTAAAATTTGAACTGCTCCATATCTGTCATATATTATGCCAAAACGTGGGCAAAAAAAAAATGTCAGAATGCTATGACATTCTGACATTTTTTAAACGGATAAGCCGTAAAGACTATTTCTTAGTGTCCGGCTTTTTCTTGTTACTTTGGGGAGTCTGGTTCATGGGAGGTGCGTTAAAATCAACAGTCGGCTGTTTTACATTGTTAATTTTGTTTTGCAGTTCACTGTTTGACAAGTTTTTGCCACTGTTTCCCCGGGGAATAATCATGGTAGCCGTGAGGCTCAGTAGCAACAGGACAACAGCGAGTGTCCAGCTGGCTTTTTCCAGAAAATCGGCCGTCTGGCGGGCGCCCATAAACTGGTTTCCGCTACCAAAGTTGGCAGCAAGTCCGCCACCTTTTGGGTTTTGTACCAAAACGATCAATCCCAGTATCACACAGACAATCAAAATCAGTATAGAAATAAAAATATACATCTTTTTAAGCTTTAATTATTTACGTTCTTTTTTGCTTCCTCAATGAGGGATGCAAAGTAACTACTTTTTTCCGGAAATTTCAAAATTAATTTTTCATAGATGTTAATGGCTTTTTCATAGTGCCCCTGTTTTAGATAAATATTTGCAAGTGTTTCGCTGATAATATTTTCCTCATCCACAACACTGCGTTTCGCATATTCAACAGGGTTATAAAATGTATTTTTGGGAGCAGATATGGAGGGTTCATTTTTTATAAAAGAGTCGATAATCTCATCTTTTGATAAGCGTTTGGGTGCTGTTCCGGATTTCTTTTTTTCCTTTTCCGCTTCAATTTCGCGAATACGTTCTTCAATAATTTTCTTAAGCTCATCGATGGTATAAGAACGACTCTCCGCCGGAGATGCTTTTTCACCAGCCGGCTTTCCCGTGGTTTCGACAGTTTTTTCTTTTTCAGGTTCCGGCTTTCCCACCTTTGGCGTCGACTTACCTTTCGGTTTCTTTTCGACTTCTTCGTCGGGCAGGACAATCCGCTCCGAGGAGAGGTTCAGCCGGTCGATATGTTTTTTTAAAATACGCCGGTTGCCGGCATAAACTGCCGTTGTTTTTAATTCCGCATCGTACATTACATTTTTGTCAACATACAATTTCAGCGTAAGCATGATGTGTGCCGAAGAACAATAGGGAAAGTCTTTCACCAGCGCCATCATATCATAAAGAGAAGCCGCTTCCATTTTTTCGGGATGCCGGAGGTAGGTCGTAAATTGTTCCTGATTCATAAGGCGAAGGTAATAAAGATTTGATTACCAGTTAACCATGGCTTTGTTAAAAATATTGTCAGTAAGGTCATCGACAATCCTTTTTATCAAATCGTTTTTGATACCGTTAAAGTTTTCCGTCGAAGGGTAATCGACATATTGGGTAAACGAAGTTTCAAAATCTTTTGAGGGTTCCAGCCTGCTCGAAAACCGCACATCCACGGTAATGGTAAGCCGGTTGAGAGCCGCTGTCTGGTCGGCCTGTATGGCCACAGGCGTAGTTGTATAATCTGTAATCTCACCTTCAAGAGCAATATCACCGTTTTTCTCCACCATTTCCAGGTTAGTTTGCGAGGTAAATCTGTCGCGTAAAGCATTGGTGAAAACCGCGCTCAACGTGGGCTCTACAATTTTTGCCTTGTTGGTAAAATATTGAACGGACATGGTCTTGGCGCCGGCAGGAACAGAAGCTCCTGTAAAAGAATAGACCCCGCAGGAAGTAAAAAAAAGACTAAAGAAAAGAAAGAAAGTAACTTTCAGAAGAGAGTTCTTTCTATCTTTGAAACAATTATTGGTGGATAAACTACTGAAAATTTTTGCCAAGACTGTATGATTTTCTTTTCTGCAAAGGTAAAAATTATACGCATTTGGTTTTTCATCCAAGACAGAGAGTTTCAACCGCCACAGAGAAATGCAAAATGAAACAGAAACTCATCATTATTTCAGCTCTTTTTTCAGGAATCCTGCTGTTTTCCTTTACTTCATGTCAAAATTCCCATGGCAGGAAGAACAAAAAAGAGCAAAACACGATGGTAGATACGGCAACTTTTCAGCCTGGTGCTGTTTATGACAGCGTGAACTGTTTCCGCAACCCGGGTGAATCGTATGCGCTCTACCTGCCAAAGGATTACATGGCCACAAAGAAATTTCCGGTAATTTTCTTTTTCGATGCCCATGCCCGGGGATGGCTGCCAGTGAAGAGATATAAAGCGCTGGCCGACAGTTTCAGCTTTATCCTCGTTGCCTCCAATGAATCAAAAAACGGGCAGGCGGCTCAAAAACGAAACCAGATTATCTACCATTTCATGCAGGATGTCGAACAACGTTTCTCCATTGATCCCGGCAGAATTTACACAGGTGGTTTCTCCGGAGGTGCCCGCGTTGCTGCAGGCATCGGTCTTTCCAATCAGGATATTGCCGGCGTTATTGGCTGTGCTGCCGGTTTCCCGAAGCTGAATCACATCACCAATACGCAGCTGGCGTACGTGGGTATCGTGGGAAATACAGATTTCAACTTCATGGAAATGAAGCAGTTAAATAGCGAACTGAAAACAGCACACTGGCGCCATAGTTTACTGATTTTTGATGGCCACCATCAATGGCCACCTGCGAAAACCATGAAGAGAGCTTTTGACTTCCTACAAGCCGATGCCATGCGCCGGCAACTTATCCCGGTGGATAAGCACCTCCTCGCCCGGCTGAAAGCAGACTTTGAAAAGGAGAGAAAGCAGGCTATCCAAAACAACAATCCTCTGTTGCAGTGGCAAACAGATCATCAGGCTGTAGCTTTCCTGAACGGGTTGGCTCCGGTAGTGACTTATGAAAAAGAGATGCAGAAGCTGTTACAAAACCCCATGCTGAAAAAGCAGCAGCAACAGCAGGTTTTTCTGAAAAAGGAAGAACAGAAATGGCAACAGGCTTATGCCAGTGCCTTCGAAAACAGAGATTCCGGCTGGTGGAAAAATGCCCTTGGCCATCTTGCAGAAATGCAAAAGAGCGCCAAAACACCTGCTGAAAAGCAGATGACGAGACGTCTTTTCAACTACCTCAGCCTCATGTCGTATCTATATGCCGATGGAAGCCTGAAAAACAACCAGACCGCAGTTGCCGGAAAATATTTAATGATTTACGAAAAATCGGATCCAACGAATCCGGAAGTTTACTTTCTGAAAGCAGTGCGTTATGCCATGCTTGGAGAGACGAAAGCCATTCTGCCCGCTTTACAAAAAGCAGCTGACAATGGGTTTAAGGACGTTAAACGGCTAGGCAACGCCTATTTCTCCGGCTTACGACAAACCCCGCCATTCCGGAAAATTCTACTTCGGGTGAAAGAAAATGAGTTACCCCACCGCAAGCGAACGGGGTATCAATAGGAACAAGTTCTTAATCGCTGCAAGCAGCGGCGGAGTATTAAACTCATTTATCCCGATACGCTTCGCTATCGGGATTCGTTCAACTTACATATTTCAATTCACTCCGTTTTTGAAATATGAGTTTCACGAA
>VAPK010072658.1_pt1 | contig 12143 bp, 9 predicted proteins | sample 3395031 | NCBI WGS metagenome assembly VAPK01 (sample SAMN08290443, study PRJNA428436) | hydrothermal vent metagenome | isolation source: Deep-sea hydrothermal vent chimney 1 | place: Pacific Ocean: Juan De Fuca Ridge | reverse complement strand
TCGGTGGCAAAGATATTGGCTTCGCGGCCGAGTTTCTGGGGCGAATGACAGTCCGAGTTGGAAACCAGGGTGAAACGGTCCAGGGACGAAAGCCGGCGGTTCATGTCCGGGTCCGAGGACAACCCGGTTTCCAGGGCAAAGATATGGCGACCCAGGTCGCCGAAACATTCATCAATAGTGTCGAAACCGGATTTTGAGCCAAAGATGGAAAACCAGGGGGTCCAGATGTGGGCCGGCACCAGGAATCCTTCCGGCGCCTTTTCCAGGAGAATCTCCAGCAGGTCCCGGCTGTCCAAGCCGAGAATCGGCCGGCCGTCGGCCTCAAGGTTGCCGATTCCGGCAAGCGTTGCGTTGAGACGCCGGACCGAGTCGAAATCAGGGGCGAACAGGATATTGTGGACCTTGCGGACCCGGCCGCCCCGTTTGTAGATGGAACTGATTTCAGAGGTCAGGACAAAACGGATATTGTGTTGCTGCCAGGCATCAGGGCCGACGCCGTCCGGCAGCTTGACCTCGGGGACCCCGGAAACGCCGGGCTTGAGCCGGAAAAAACCGGGCTCCGCCTCTTCCAGGTTTTCGACCAGGTGACTGAACCAGGCGGGGTGGGTAAAGTCACCGGTTCCCAGGACCTGGATGCCCTTGATTGCGGCCCAGGCCGCCAACCCCGGGAGATGACTCGACTTGCTGGTCGCTCTCGAGTAGCGGGAATGAATATGGAGGTCGGCTATATATTCCAAAGTCATCAACCGATTGAGGAGGAATGGACGCCATAGAGCCCGTGGAGCTCGATATATTGCAGAACGGCCGGCGGCAACAATGTTTCGACCGGCTCGCCACGGGCCAGGCGTTTTCGGATCTCTGATGATGATACGCCGGAATGGGCGTCGGCGAAATAAAATATCCGGGATCCATCATCACGGCACCAGGCCTGCTGCCGCTCGTCAAAGGTGAAACGACCGGGCATAAGGGCCACCGCGTCGGCCAGGTCAACCGCGGGCACGCCGGGCCGGGCCACAACGATAAAATCAGCGAGGCGCAACAGGTCGGCGTACCGGTACCAGAGATGGAGCTCCCTGAAGCTGTCGGCGCCGATGACCAGATAAAATTCCTGCGGCCCCAGGCGCGTGCGCAGTTCACGCAGGGTGTCGACAGTGTATGAAGGGGCCTGCCGTTCAGCTTCGAGCAGTGATATGGACATCCGCGGCCGACCGGCCAGGGCCAGTTCGAGCATGGCCACCCGATGGGAATAGGCGGCCGCCGGTTGCCGCTTGTGCGGCGGATAGGCGGCCGGGATAAACAGCAATCGGTCCAGCCGGTAAGCGGCCAACACGCCCCGGGCCGCCGACAGATGACCCTGATGTACAGGATCAAATGTTCCGCCGAACACCCCTACCTTCCGTACTTTTTCAATATTGTCGGTCACCGTTTACAGCCGGGTTTCACCTGCACCGTAGACGATAAACTTCCTGGTCGTCAGCTCTTCAAGACCCATGGGGCCGTAGGCGTGAAGCTTGGTGGTCGAGATGCCGATTTCAGCCCCCAGGCCGAACTGGCCGCCGTCGTTAAACCGGGTCGAGGCGTTGATCATCACGGCCGAGGCATCGACCTCGCGGAGGAATCGCTGGCCATGGCCATAGGAGTCGGTGACAATCACTTCAGTATGCCGGGAACCGTACTGCTCAATGTAGCCCATGGCCTCATCCATATCATCAACAACCTTGACGGTCATGATCAAGTCAAGAAACTCGGTGCCCCAGTCGCTGTCCGCCGCCGCTTTGATTGCCGGCAGAATCTCGCAGCTGCGGGGACAGCCGCGCAGTTCGACCCCGGCCCCGGTCAGCTTTTCCGCCGCCGCCGGCAGAAAGGCGGCAGCGATGTCACGATGGACCAGCAAGCCCTCCAGGGCGTTGCAGACCCCGGGGCGCTGGGTCTTGCCGTTCATGACAATGCGCACGCCCATGTCGATGTCGGCGTCATCATCGATGTAAACATGGCAGACCCCCTTATAATGCTTGAGCACGGGAATCCGCGAAGTCCCGGTGACAAACCTGATCAGCCCCTCGCCGCCCCGGGGAATAATAACATCAATGAATTCTTCCTGGGCCAGCATCACGTTGACCGCCTGCCGGTCCGTAACGGGAATGACCTGGACCACGTCGGTATCGACGTTCTCGGCGGCAAGGACATCCCGCAGCACGCCGGCAAGGGCCAGGTTGGAATGAATAGCCTCGGAGCCGCCGCGCAGCAGCACCGCGTTGCCCGCCTTCAGACAGAGCGCGGCCGCGTCCACCGTAACATTGGGGCGCGACTCGTAAATCATACCCACCACGCCGAGGGGCACCCGCATCCGCCCGACCACGATGCCGCTGGGACGCCGCTTCATGTCGTCAACTTCCCCCACCGGGTCAGGCAGGGCCGCCACTTCGCGCAGCCCCTGCACCATGGACCGGATCACCGCATCACTGAGCGCCAGGCGGTCAAGCATGGCGGCGGAAAGCCCCTTGGCGCGGCCGGCCGCCAGATCTTTTTCGTTCTCCGCCACGATAAAGTCACGCTGCTCAAGCAGGGCGGCCGCCGTTTGCAACAGGACCCGGTTCTTGACGGCAGTGGGCAGCGCGGCAAGCCGGCGCGAGGCCCGGCGCGCCTGCCGGGCCATCTGAACAACTGTTGCTTCAATCTGTGCGGTTTCCATCTTTTCTCCCTCTGTTCGCAACGATATAGATCGATTTTCTACCGTATATTTTCATCCATATTTTCATCATCGAGGATAACCAGGTTGTCCCGGTGAATAATCTCGTCACTGTCCCGAAAGCCGAGAATATTTTCAATCTCCCTGGTATTGCGACCCTTAATTTTTTTGATATCAGCCGAGCTGTAATTCGTCAGGCCGGCGGCGATAACCTTATTGTCCCTGGTCTTGCAATGCACCGACGCACCAACCTTAAACTTGCCCTCCACCTCAAGGACCCCGGAGGGCAGCAGGCTTCTGCCCCGCTCGACAACTGCCCGGCAGGCGCCCTCATCCAGGAGAAGATACCCTTCCGGACGCAGCACATAGGCGATCCAGTGCTTGCGACCCTTCATCCTCTCCGAGCGCGGCAGGAAAAAAGTTCCGACCATCTCGCCGCTGAACAGGTCTTTTAAAATTTCCTGTTTGTTGCCCGGGCCGATAAAGGAACTGCCGCCGCAGGCGGCGACCATCTTGGCCGCCCTAATTTTCGAGTGCATGCCGCCGCTCCCCTGGGCGCTGCGGGTATGACCGGCCATTTTTTCAACCTCATGGTCGATACGGGCCACGGTATAGACCGGCCTGGCGGCAGAATCTTCATGGGGACTGGCCGTGTACAGGCCGTCGACATCGGTAAGAATAATGAACATGTCCGCGCCGATCATGTTGGTGATCAGGGCGCCCAGGGTGTCGTTATCGCCGAACCGGAGTTCTTCGACCGAGACCGTGTCATTTTCATTGATAATAGGAATCACGCCGAATTCGAACAGCGTCAGGATGGTATTGCGGACATTCAGATATCGATCACGATGGGACAGGTCGTTATGGGTCAGGAGGACCTGGGCGACCTGCCGGTCATAATGGGCAAAGGCCTGTTCGTAGGCCTGCATCAACAACCCCTGCCCCAGGGCGGCAAGGGCCTGCTTCACCTTGAGCTCCCGGCCCAATTTCCGGCCGGCGCCCAGCCGCTGCCGGCCGGCGGCCACGGCCCCGGAAGTAACCAGGATCACCTCCCGGCCGGTGCCCAGGAGAAAGGAGAGATCACGGGCCAGGTTGTCGATCATCCCGGACCTCAGGCCCTGCCGGCTGGTCAGGACGGCGCTGCCCACCTTGACCACGACCCTCTTCGCCTGGTCGAAAAGAGTCTGGCGGTAAAAGAGGCCGTCCTCCAAACTGGTCTGGAAAGTCATTGCACCTGCTCTCCGGAGTCGTCGAATATAACCGCAAGGCGCTTTTTCAACTCCCCGATTCCCTCGCCGGTTTGCGCCGAAATAGCGAAGACCTCCAAGCCCTCGGCCTTGAAAAGATTCCGCAGTTCCAGCAGCCGGTCCTGATCGATCAGATCAATCTTGTTCAGGAGAATAACATGACGGCGGCCGAGAAGCTCACTCTTATATGCCGCAAGCTCCCGTTCGAGGACGCGAAAATCCTCCAGGGCCTGGTCGTTCCCGGTAGCCGCATCGATAACGTGAAGCAGAACGGAGGTTCGCTCCACATGTTTCAAAAAACGATGACCGAGCCCGACGCCTTTATGAGCGCCTTCAATCAGGCCGGGAATATCCGCGATGATGCAGGGAGAGCTATATTCAAACTGCAGGACCCCGAGCTGCGGCTTCAAGGTGGTAAACGGATAAGGGGCCACCTTGGGATTGGCGGCGGACAACCGGGAAAGCAGGGTTGACTTGCCGGCATTGGGCAGGCCGATGAGTCCCACGTCGGCCAGCAGTTTAAGCTCGATTTTTAGCCAGAGTTCCTGCCCGGTCCGGCCGGGAGTCGCCTTGCGGGGCGCCCTGTTCGTCGAGGTGGCAAAGCGGGCATTCCCCAGGCCGCCCTTGCCGCCGCGCGCGGCAATAAAAGAGTCATCCGCTCCGGTCAGGTCGGCGAGCACCTCCCCGGTCTCCGCGTCCCTGATAATCGAACCCGGCGGAACCCTGACCACGCAGTCCTTGCCGTTGCGGCCATGCATGTCCTTGCCCCCGCCGCTGCCGCCGCGCTCCGCCTTAAAATGCGAGTGGTAGCGAAAATCAATCAACGATAGCATCTGGGCATCGACCTTGATGTACACACTGCCGCCATTCCCGCCGTCACCGCCATTGGGACCGCCACGGGGGACAAACTTCTCCCGGCGGAAGCTGACACAGCCATTGCCGCCATCGCCCCCTTTAACAAAAAATTTGGCTTCATCAACAAATGACATTATAACGCCGTACCCACAATTAAAAAAACTCGATCTCAAGCACGCTTGAGGTCGAGTTTTAAACCATTGCGAGACCAATACTCAATCTTCGCAACATGAAGTCCCAGCAGGGATAAAAAAAAATCAGGCAGGATAAACGCTGACCCGTTTACGCTGGCGGCCAAATGTTTCGAACTTGACGACCCCGTCAATCTTGGCAAAGAGCGTAAAGTCCCTGCCGCATCCGACATTTTCACCCGGGTGAATCCTGGTCCCCAGTTGCCGCACCAGGATGCTGCCGGCCGGCACGATCTGACCGCCGAACCGTTTCACACCCCGCCTCTGTCCTTTACTGTCGCGGCCGTTCCGTGAACTGCCGCCCGCCTTTTTATGTGCCATGATATCCTCTTGCGGATCAATAATCTCGCGGATCAATAAGTTACGCCAAAATATCATAAAAAATTACCTGCTCCTCATCTTCGTCCGTCCCGGACTTTTCAAAGAGAAGGTCTCTATGATTGATGGTCTCGTAAAAAGGTCAAATCAACAAAATCGCATATAATAAATTTCGATAAGTTACGACATAAAAAACGGCTAATTTATGACTTTTTACGACTCCATCGTAATTCGAAGCCCCAAACAAACTCAACAAGGCATCAGTAAACTCTTACGACTCAGAATCTTCCCCTGGTTTATATAGACTTGAGGCGAACTCCTACAAAATATCCTCAATGGTCAGTGCCGTATACGGCTGACGATGTCCGCGTTTAACCCGGTAACCTTTACGCCGCTTTTTCTTGAACACAACGACCTTCTTCGCCTTGCCCTGTTCGGCAATTTTGGCAATGACCTTGGCACCGTCGACAACCGGCTGACCGATTTTGATCTCCTCGCCGTCAACGACCATCAGGACATCGGCCAATTCAACCGTGTCTCCGACATTTCCTTGAATTTTTTCAACGCGCAGCCGGTCACCGGCTGCGACATGATACTGTTTCCCACCAGTACGAATAATAGCGTACATGCGACTCCTCTCTCTATTCAATAACCAGAAATTATAATATTTGGCAGAATTTAGTAATTAACTACAAAACACCACGACATGTCAAGAAGAAATATCCAGGATTCACGCCCCAAATTGGTGCGAATAAACAAATCTTATTTTTTGTTGCCATTACCGTGGCAGCGCCCCCCCTTTCTTCCTGCCAGCACAACAGGCAAAACATTACCGCTTTGTAATGTTCCTGCAATGCTCCCGTAAGGTTGCCTGTTTATGATGATGGCAACTGAGGAAATATTGTCCTGGAATGAGTACAAGTCAATGTTTGATGGTCTCGTAAAAAGTCATTTTATTCGTCATCCTCGCGCAGGCTGGGATCCATAGTTCGTTGATATTAATAGATTCCCGCCTGCGCGGGAATGACGGTGTGATGAAGATTCAGGTTTTTTACGAGTCCATCAATGTTTGGTGTCCTGTCAAGTCGACTGACGTATCTTGCTCGTCCTTTGACGTTTCTTCTGTGTTGCGACTTCAGTTACATAGCGTTGCCATGCACCTTCAGCCGCGCCTTGCCGGAACACCAAATCACTTTGCAATATTGCGTTATTTATAATTTTTATATTTTTTATCACTTGACATGACACGGGTGACGGTCCGGCGGTTATTGTCAATCCGGGCGGCAGCCTCTTCACGGAGGACAAGAACCAGGAAATCATCACCGGCCAGCGGTTTTTGAACAGCGGGACGGCATGCGAGGAGCACAGTTATGATTGAGGCCAGAGAGCTCAGCAAAACGTATGATGATATCAAGGCCCTGCGCAGGGTCTCTTTCAAGATAAAAGCCGGTGAGGTTATCGGGCTCCTGGGGCCTAACGGGGCAGGCAAGACCACCCTGATGAAAATCCTCACCGGTTTCATTCACCCATCCTCGGGCAACGCCCTGATCGACGGGCTGGATGTCCTGAAGGAAACGGCCAAGGTGCATGAGATTATTGGTTATCTGCCGGAAAACGCCCCTGTTTATCCGGAGCTGACCGTGCAGTCCTACCTGAAAATGATCGCCGAGCTGCGCAATATCCCCCCGGCCGGACAGCGGGGTTATATCTCCGAGGCCGTATACTCTGCCGGGCTGGCCGACCAATTGACCACCCCGATAGGCTCTCTCAGCAAGGGGTACCGGCAAAGGGTGGGGCTGGCCCAGGCCATTCTCCACAAACCCAAATTGCTGATCCTCGATGAACCGACAAACGGCCTTGATCCCACCCAGATTATCGAGGTCCGGCGATTGATCAAAAAATTATCCCAAAAGTCCACTATCCTCCTTTCCACCCATATTCTCTCCGAGGTGGAGGCCACCTGCAGCAGGGCCATTATCATCATCCACGGCGAATTAAAGGCCGATGCCCTGCTTTCAGAGATGGAATCGACCAATCAGGCCCGGATATCTTTTACCAGGAGCGACCGGCAAGCCTCCATAGTCAGGGAGCTTCAAGGTCTGCCCGGCGTCAAACATGTGGAAATAATTAAAGATACCGAGAATCCTCTGGCCCTGAGCGTACAGAGCCAGGCGGACGACATCTGTCCGCAGATCTTTATCCTGGCCAAGAACAACGATTGGCCCTTGTGCGAACTGCGCCGGGAGACCAAGACCCTGGAAGCTGTATTTAACGAACTTATTGCGGCGGAAGGAGGTGTACGATGAAACAGATGCTGTCAATTACCAGAAAAGAACTCAAGGCCTATTTCAGTTCGCCGATGGCGGCCTTATTTATCGGCGCCTTCCTGGTGGCCGTTCTGTTTTCCTTCTTCTGGCTGGAGACCTTTTTTGCCAGGAATACCGCCGATGTTCGGCCCATGTTCCGCTGGATGCCGATCCTGATGATTTTCCTGGTCGGGGCGCTCACCATGCAGCAATGGAGCGAAGAACAACGGTCCGGCACCATGGAGGTCTTGATGACCCTGCCGGTGCGGCTCTGGCAGTTGGTACTGGGCAAGTTTCTGGCTGTCCTGATCCTGGTGGCCATTGCCTTGGCCCTTACCCTGGGGCTGCCCCTCACGGTTGCCCATCTCGGCAACCTGGACTGGGGGCCGGTATTCGGCGGCTACCTGGGGGCGCTGTTGATGGCCTCGGCATATATCGCCATCGGCCTCTTTGTTTCGTCCCGTACCGACAATCAAATCGTCGCCTTAATCATGACTGTCCTGCTGGCCGGCTTTCTTTATATCCTGGGCTCCAGCGGCGTCACCCATTTTATGAACAACAGCACTGCGGAATTTTTCCGTTCCCTGGGCACCGGCAGCCGTTTCACCAGTATTGAACGCGGGGTTATCGACCTGCGGGACGTCTTCTACTTCCTTTCGCTGGCCGTCTTCTTTTTAATGCTGAACGGTATCTCCCTGGACCATAAACGCTGGAGTTCCGGGGCCAACACCCGCAGCTATCGGCGGACCGTCACCATGGCCGCCGTCTTGATCACCTTGAATCTGCTGGCCGCTAATATCTGGCTGAACAAGGTAAACACCGCCCGCCTCGATCTCACGGAGAATCACGAATATTCTCTGTCCCAGACCACCCGCGACCTAATTGACAATCTGCCGAACCCCTTAATCCTGCGGGGCTATTTCAGCGAAAAAACCCACCCCCTCCTTTCTCCTTTGGTCCCCAGGATCAAGGACATGATGCGGGAATACGGCATCGCTTCCAACGGCCGCGTGCAAGTCTCTTTTGTTGATCCCAAATATCATCCGCAGATGGAGGCGGAGGCCGACCGGGAATACGGCATCAAGCCTGTGCCCTTTGAGGTGACCGGCCGTTATGAGTCTTCGGTGATCAACTCCTATTTCAATATCCTGATTAAATATGGTGATCAGCATGTGGTGCTGGGCTTTGATGATTTAATTGATGTCCGGCGCCGCAGCGACGGCCGGATTGATGTCAGGCTCAACAATCTGGAATATGACCTGACCAAATCAATCAAAAAAGTGGTGTATGGTTTTCAGAGCCTGGGCGATGTCTTTGCCAAGGTCAATAAACCCATGACCCTCACGGCGGTGATCAGCAAAGACACCCTGCCCGGACCACTGGTCAGGATGCCGGGGAATATCAGCCAGGCCGCCAGGGAACTGGTCAAGGAGTCTGACGGCAAATTAAAATTCGTGATGATTGATCCCGACCGGGAGCCCGGCAAATTACCGGCCCTGAAAAAACGCTTCGGGACAGTGCCCATGAAAACGGCCTTTTTCTCCAACGATACCTTCTATCTCTACCTCTATCTCACCAACGGTAATCAAAATCAGCGGATTTATCTTACTGCCGATATGAGCAAAGGAGAGATTGAAAAGGAGGTGGCGGCTGTCTTAAAACGCAGTTCCGCTGGTTTCCTGAAGACCATCGGCATCTGGACTTCGCCACCGCCGAGGCAGCCGCAGATGGCCATGATGGGGCAGCAGCCGCGTACGCAGTATCAAATGATCCAGCGGACCCTGATGGCCAACTACAATATTGAAAAGGTTGATCTCAACCAGGGCCGGGTCCCGGACGATGTTGATGTCCTGCTCCTTATCGCCCCGCAGAATTTGACCAATATGGAGCGCTTTGCCATTGATCAATACTTAATGAAGGGAGGGGCGGTCGTGGCCCTGGCAGGCAATTATGTCCTTGACCTGAATCCCTATTCCAGGGTCCTACAGGTCAAAAAGGTCAAAAACGGCCTGGCCGGTCTCCTGAATTTTTACGGCATCAAGGTGGGCCAATCCCTGGTCCTGGACAAACAGAACGAACCCTTTCCCATCCCGGTAACCAGGAACCTGAGCGGTCTCCAGGTCCAGGAAATAAGAATGCTGAATTACCCCTTCTTCGTCGATATCCGGGGCAACGGCATGGACAAAAACAGCCCCATTGTCGCCAACCTGCCGGCGGTGACCATGAATTGGGTATCGCCTCTGACTATTGATCCGGCAAAGAGCAAAGGCCGCAAAGTGGCCAGACTGCTCACCTCAAGCCCTGATTCATGGCTCCAGGACAGCACCGATGTTCAGCCTGATTTACAGCGTTATCCCCGGGAAGGTTTCGCGCCGGGGCAGAAGATGAAGAGGGAGCTGCTGGCGGTCTCCGAGCAGGGGGTCTTTAACAGTTATTTCGCCGGCCGGCCAGACCCGCGCCAAGTTGAACGGGAAAAGGAGATCAAAGCGGCCAAGTCTGCCAAGGGCAAAGCTGCCGCCCGGGAGCAGAAAAATGTGGAGCTGCCCATCGGCCCGGTAATTAAAAAATCTTCGGCGGCAGCACGCCTGGTGGTAGTCGGCAGTTCGGAGTTCATTGACGATACGGTGCTGCAGATTTCCCGCTCGACCAACCATGACCGATTCCTGAATAATATGGGCTTTGTCCAGAACTCCGTGGACTGGGCCGTGGTGGATGAAGATCTCCTGGCTATCCGCTCCCGTGGTTCCCAGTCCCGCCTGCTTATCCCCCTCACCCGGCAGCAGGAAATTTTCTGGGAGTGGCTGAACTATGCGGCGGCCCTTCTCGCCTTGGTGCTTGTCAGCCTGTATGGCGGGCGACGGCGGCGGAAGGAAAAGCCGATGCCCCTTGATCCACAACAGGCATAGAGGTGTGAAAAAATGACTAAAGCAAAAAATACCGGCCTTTTAATTCTGCTCATCATGCAGGCAGCGCTCATTGTCTATCTCTATCGGCCCGGCCAGGGCGCGCCACCTCCTGCGGCGTCGCTTTTCAGCGGCCTGCGGCCGGAAATGGTTACCTCGTTTACCATTACCGATAACATGGGCAAAACCCTCAGCCTGGCCAAAATCAAACAGGCCTGGACCGTGGGGCCCAACAGCTACCCCGGCGACAATGACAAAATCAATAATATGATCAGGCTGGTCGCCGGTCTAAAAAGCTCCCGACTGGTCTCCCGCACCAAGGGCAGTCACAGCCGCCTGAAGGTGGGAGACGAATTATTTAATCGTAAGATCGTCCTCTCCGGCCCCGATCACAAGAAGGCCGTGACCTTTTTTCTGGGCACCGCCCCCAGCGACAAGACCATTTACCTGCGCCGGGCGGGAGATAACGATGTCTATGAGGTCAGCGGCCTCTCGACCTGGAAATTGTCGACAGACCAGGAGTCATGGTGGCAGGTAAAATATGTCGCGGTCAATCAAGCCGATCTGCAGAGCCTGACCTTGACCAACCACGGGCAAATCAACCTGCAGCGTGACGCCAAGGGGAAATGGCGGCTGACCGGGACGCCGGACGACCGCAAACTGGACCGAAACAGGGTGACGAAACTCTTGAATACCGTCTGTGGAATATCCATCAGCGGCTATGAGGGCAAAGATTTTACGCCCCAGGCCAAGGCCATCGCCACGATTACCTATAAAACCAGGGATAAAACCTTTAACCTGCGGGTCTGGCCTGGGAATAACAAGGCCGACAAACAGGTCATCAAAAATTCGCAGACCCGGTTTTACGCCAGATTGGAGCCGTATGTCCTGAAAGACACCCTGGAATTAAAAAAGTCGGACTTGCTGCTCAAGCTTAAGCCTCCGTCCAAGGGCTTGCACAAAAAATAACCTGGAGTGAGCGCCAACCGACGCTTCTCAAGGCAACAGAGGCAGGAGCCGGTTCCTGGCCGCCCCCGGAACCCTCTTCTCTTGCCGTCACGAATTCAGGTTGTAATGTAACGGCGTTCTCAGTATATTTTCAAGTCACGCTTTTACAGACCGGATCAGAATTCAGAGCCATAACCTTGTTGTTCTGTTTGGCATTTTCGGATTCTAAACTGAAAAACCTTTAATTTTCAAAATATCCCGTGGCCGAGCACCAATACGACGAATCCAAGATAAAGACTCTCAGTTCCCTGGAGCATATCCGCTTGCGGCCGGGCATGTATATCGGCCGCCTGGGAGACGGTTCCCATCCGGACGACGGCATCTATATTCTTTTGAAAGAGGTGATCGACAACTGCGTCGATGAGTTCATTATGGGGGCCGGCAAACGCATTGATATCTCAATCGATAATGACGGCCGCTGCCGGGTGCGCGATTTCGGCCGGGGCATCCCCATGGGCAAGCTTGTCGAATGCGTATCGGTGATCAATACCGGCGCCAAGTACAACACCGATGTGTTTCAATTTTCCGTCGGCCTGAACGGCGTGGGCACCAAGGCGGTCAACGCCCTGTCATCGGAGTTCCTCGTCTGTTCCTTCCGGGATGGCCGGTTTAAAAAAGCGGTCTTC
>VAPK010382623.1_pt1 | contig 12145 bp, 8 predicted proteins | sample 3395031 | NCBI WGS metagenome assembly VAPK01 (sample SAMN08290443, study PRJNA428436) | hydrothermal vent metagenome | isolation source: Deep-sea hydrothermal vent chimney 1 | place: Pacific Ocean: Juan De Fuca Ridge | reverse complement strand
ATAAAGGGTTGGAATAAACCATTAAGCATGACCCGCTCCTATTTATGTTTTTATAGAAAAGGCCTATTATACAGGATATTAGTCACCTTTAAAGGGCTGGTCAAGCATATCAAAATCGAAAATGGTGCCAGCTGCTATTTTAAAATAATCAGAGCCAGCTACAGCAATCGGCGCTGCAGTAGCGGAGCCAGCACAGACTACAGTTAATATTAAAGTGTAAAACAACACAGACAAACGACTAAAAAACATTTTCATTCTATTCTCCCTAAACAAACAATTAAATTTTATATTATTAAAAAATTCAGTTAGCACTTCATCAACTCATTACTTATAAATTTCAAATAACTATCAGCAAGCGCTGCGCCAGCTAATATCAACAGGGTATTAGCGACCCATGTTTTTATCGTATACTTAATTATGCCAGTGTGCTTGATTACTTATGTAGGCTGTTGGTATTTAACTGAATTTTTTTCAGTGTTTTTCAGTTTCATTTAATTAAATATCAGACACACTTTTACGGTTGTGATAAGCTTTGAAGGTAACCGTTCACCTATCTCTCCCATAAAATAATTGCAACAAAGCGCAAATTGAAAGAGAATAGGCGACATGAAATTCGACTTTAGTCAATTCGCTCCACAAGCCAAAACGCTTAAAGAGGCGCAGCAGATCATTAATGCGTTATGGGATACTGCCATCAAATTTCAAACAGACAAGCTAACTTTGACCGCAACAATCGCTGGTGTAGAGGAAAAGCTAAAAACCAATTCCAGCAATTCATCAAAAGCACCTTCCTCTGATGTCTTCAAGAAAAAAAAGCCGAAAAATAAATATCATGGCCCCGGTAAAAACAAAAAGTTAAAGCCAGGGCATCCGGGGAAAGGTCGCAAGCTGTTACCTGTTGAGGAAGTCAATGCTACGGTGGTTTGCTTACCGAAGTCGACTTGCGAGTGTGGCGGATCGATCAAAGCCAATCTTGCTAAAGTCAAGCGCCATCAGCCATTTGAATTACCCAAGATCAAACCGATTGTCACTGAATATCAACAAATCTATGGTGCTTGTCGTGACTGTGATAGCACGCATTGTGGTGCTTTGCCGTTGGGTGTTTCTAACACTTTATTAGGTCCACGAGCCATCGCCTCTGTCGCTATTTTTACCGGTGATTACCGATTAGGGAAACGACCAACTCAACGTGTTTTCGAGGATTTCTTTAATTTACCCGTCAGTGTTGGCACCATTTCTAACGCTGAAAAAATAGTGAGTGCGGCGTTAGAATCGCCCGTTGAAGCCGCGAAAATCTACATTCGACAACAAACAGGCGTTGTCAACGCAGATGAAACCAGCCATAAACAGCAGGGCGATAAAATGTGGATGTGGCTGGCCACCACGATGTTGGTTGCGGTCTTTATCATTCGTGCTAAGCGCAACATGAAAGCGGCAAAAGAATTATTAGGCGAGAAATTTTCGGGTATTTTGATTTCAGATCGATTGGGTTCTTACCACTGGATTAAAACAATATTCAGACAATTTTGCTGGGCGCATTTAAAACGTGACATGCAAAAAATTTCAGAACGCAGCGGTGTGGCAGGAAAGGTCGGTGATGAAATACTTGATTATATCCGGCGACTGTTTCGTTTATGGCATCGACATAAAGACGGGAAAATTAGCCGAAAAACTTTCAAAAAAGCAATGATACCGATTCGAAAAAATATTAAACGCTTGCTCAAAGAAGGCACCACTTGCGGGCATGTCAAAACAGAAAATACCTGCAAGCAGATCCTTAAACATAAAGACTCTCTGTGGGTTTTTATTGACACTGAAGGTGTGGAGCCAACGAACAATTTGGCCGAGCAACAAATTCGCTTTTACGTGTTGTGGAGAAAAAACAGCTTCGGCACCCAATCCGAGCGTGGCAATTTGTTTGTTGAACGAATGATGACCACAACGGCAACGTGTAAGTTACAAAAACGTAACCGTTACGATTACATTACAGCGGCAGTCGTTGCTCATCTGAAAAATGAACCTGTCCCATCCTTGCTTCCTGCTAAAGAGCTAACATAATCTGCAAAAGTAGCCGCCTAAATTTAAAGGGAGGTAGGTGAACGGTTACCTTTGAAGAGAGTATTAGTTGAATTTTTAATCGAGAGGCTTCATGCATCGTAAAGTATTACGACAACTTGTTTTGATTGATTAATCAGAGATTCCAAAACTAACTTTTTGAATACGTTGCATCGGACTAATCAGTGATGATGAATATCGTTTAATAAGTAAATAAATATTGTGTAAAGTTTTCTGATTCTAAAGGCGATGGTTTGATGACATGGGCAGGAATTATTATATGTAGATATAACATAGCCTAGTTATATCCATAATGCTGTGAATATATATAGGGGAGGGGGCGGATTTTTTACTACGATGATTATTCACCTGGTATCATTTTTATCTCGGGTTGATTGGGTGGGATATTTTGTATGTAACAGTCGATAGTTTCGTTCATATTTTTGTGCTTTTACAAACCCTATCTGGGCGTCAAACAGGGAAGTGATTCGACGCCCATTTCTTATTAGTATTGAGGTGGCGGTGATGCCACTGGTACGACAAAGCCATCTGTTAAGGTTTTTAAAAAGATCACAATATCGTCTTCATGAGCCTGACTCAAGCCGATATTACCAATGGATTTTTCCCGATTATCCATGACTGCCGAGGGTGGAAATTCGCCCGCGATGTCACGTGAATTATAGAAATGGACGGTCTGGCTGAGTGTTTTTAAAACACCATTGTGACCATATGGGGCTGTTTTATCGATGTTACGCAATGATGGTACTTTAAATTTACCCATGTGTCGTGGATCATTCGTGATGGCGCCTAATCCGAGGTCTGTTGTGGTGCCGTCGAAAGGGAATTCTAGGTTTTTGGGTAAGCCCACATTGAAGTAACGAAAACTACTCAATGTGGGAGGTGCCCCATTGATTGATAATGTGGTATGGCAGCTTGAGCAGCGAGCGATACCGTTGAATAAATCAAATCCTCGTTGCTCGGCCTCGGTAAATTGAATTTTTCCAGCGAGTACCGCATCGTACTTTGAATCAAATGGATTCACCTCCGGTGTTTGTTCGAAAATAGCGATAGCCTCTGCGACTTGATTAAAAGCCGTATCGATATTATCTAATGCGCCGTAGCCAAATATTTTTTCAAATAACGCTGCATAGCTGGCTGTTTTTATTTTTAAAATTACTTGAGTTTTGCTGGTATTCGCCATTTCAACAGGATTGAGGAACGGCGCTTTAGCTTGTTCGATCAGGTTGATGGCGCGACCATCCCAGAATTGTCCCCCTCTTGGAATAAATCCGCCGACAAAATCGGGAGACAAAAAGGCATAGGCGATCGAAGAGGTGTTACGTTCTCCGAAGGCGTTGGCTAAGACACCTGCTGAAACGGGTAAATTTTGATTGGGATCTATCCAGGCTGTTGAGGGGTCATGGCAAGTGGCACAAGATTGTCCGGGTGGTTCAGATAAATTGCTATCAAAGAATAACAATCTACCCAGATCTGCGATGGTGCCATCGACCGTTGGAAGCGGCGGGTCTGGATCGGGGAGAGGCGGAGGTGTTGGCGTGGTATTCGCCGTCACCATGACGGCAATTTGTGCCATATTGAGGCTGATACGGCCTGAGCTATCAGCGACGCGTAAAAAAATGGTGTAATTGCCCACTTTGTTAAAGCGAATGGATCGTGTGGTCGACGTTTTGTCGTTGCTTTTTGTGACGCCATTGAGTGAGACACCCGCAAAATTCCAGTAAAATACATAAGGTCCATTATCGGCAGTATCCGTGATTTGACCGGTGAAGGTGAGTGACGCTTGTTTGGCGATGGTGACAGATTTTGTCGCAGGTACGATAATCGTTGGTATCAAGGGTTGTGTATTAGATGGCGGCGGTGTCGAAACGGGAGCGCTAGGATTTTTTACAATGATGTCGATGGTTGTGCGGCTGTTATTGATGGGATTAGCCAGGTCAAATACCCGCAAGGAGATAGTAAATGTGCCTGTTTTGTTAAAGCGTATGGCCCGGGTTTGTACTGAGGGTTGTTCCGAGTTAATGACAATGCTCGGGGTGATGCCGGAAAAATTCCAGAGGTATCTCAGCTTATCCTCATAAGTTGCATCATTGACACTGCCAGTAAAGGTAATGCTTGTATCGAGATCGATCGTGTTCGATGGGGCTGATACGGTGATGTTTGGTGTTGCCAAGTCGGCGGGTGGATTAGCTGGAACATTGGGTTCGCTGTCCGCACAATTGGGAGAATTTTCCACGTTGATGGTATGTTGCCTTGCTTTGGTAATGGCAATGATTTGGCAAGGTATGCTTTGTGCGTTGAGAATTTTAGTATTGCTTTCCCAAATGTCATTGGCGGTAATTCTTTTGGCGGCAATAGCTAACTGAGTGTCAGCATTACGTACCCATATGATTTGATCTGAGAGATAGGCAGCGATTTTTATTTTTAGCGATTTGTCAGTGCTTTTCCATTTTGCAGAAAGGATAAGATTGATATCAATGACAGCGGCATTGACAAATTCAATGTTGAATGCTTCTCCCTCGTTGATATTATTCTCCGGCGCATTGGAACACGACAGTAAAAAAAATAATGGTAGTAAAAATATCGGTCGAATAAAAAAGAAATTTCTTGAGATTTTTTTGTTGTAACGCATAACTTTCTCCCTCTAAGTTGCGTTTTTTGATCCAAGAAATCTAAATGATCTGAAATTTCACCGGCTAGAGGGTGGGCGTCTATATGTAATTTGCATGTTGGGTTATTGATCTGGATACGTATACTCAAATGCATGCCGGATGAGTGACTAATAACCAAACTCATCAATGACAAGCCGAATGCTTGAATAATTGTTGCCGGATCGTTAAGCCTGGCACCATGCAAGCAAAGCGATGCCTAAACGAAGCGATATTGTATTTTTATGCTAACGTAACCTCACGACGGTGAAATTTCAGCAAAAGATTTCCCCCCACGGTATTGCTGGTGTTTGCCAAGATTTGGCAGGCTACCTATTTTTACTTTGGCCAGCTATTTTTATTTTCAAATCCCATGGACGATACGGCGGTATGACACGGAAACGCCGGGTGACATGACGATTGATCAAACATTATGGCATGGCTAGGTCCATTTATACGATGCAAGGCTCGATGTAAAAATAGGTAAAAAAGTGTTAAGTGAGGTGTGTCTAGTGAAGCCTGGCAAGACAGGTGCTGAGTTAATGAGAAAGAGACGCCAGCAAACGCCGCTATACGTCGAGATATCGATGTATAGTGCTTCAGTTTGAATAGACAAGTGTTTCCCACAAAACACTTAATTCTTTTGTTCGAGTGCTGAGAGCGCTTTTGAAATGGCTAGTTGCTTACAGAACTCAGTGACAGGATGTCCGTATTCTTATTATTAATAGAGTAATTATTATTTTTATGTTGAGGCAGAGGTAAGTTTATCTGGTGCTCTCGGCGATTTTTGTCCACCCCATAATTAAAAGTTAGTAAGATATTAAAACAATTTCAAGGTAACGGCAATCATTAGATTTTATCGGATTTATCTTAGGGGATTTGTTTTGCTGGCACATAAGCTATGATTTTTATACCCTTGTGCTATGGGTATATTGAGTGAAAATCCATTGGAGTGAATTTTCAATGATGTTATGGGGGAGGTTGTCCTAGCGTTGCCATGACAACGCTAGGGGATGAGCAGCAAGATTTAGGCTTTGCCTTGTAATTGGTCGAGGATACTTTCGTTTTCTAGGGTGGAGGTATCCTGAGTAATGGCTTCGTCTTTGGCAATGGTGCGTAACAAGCGGCGCATGATTTTTCCTGAGCGCGTTTTCGGTAGGTTGTCTGCGTAGCGTATATTATCGGGTCTGGCAATGGCACCAATTTGCTCGGTTACCCAGGCGCATAATTGTTTTGTTAACGTTTCATCAATGCCGTCTTTTGGGCGTGGACCTTTTAACACGACATAAGCAAAAATCGATTCCCCCTTAATGTCATCGGGTTTGCCAACGACGGCCGCCTCGGCCACTCGCTCATGGGCGACTAGAGCCGATTCTATCTCCATGGTCCCCAGGCGATGTCCAGAGACATTGAGTACATCATCAATGCGGCCCATGATCCAGAAATAACCGTCTTTATCTTTTCTGGCGCTATCACCTGCGAGATAATACTTGCCATTGAATTTCCCCCAATAGGTTTTTTGGTAACGAGCTTCATCCCCCCAAATGGTGCGTAGCATGGAGGGCCAGGGTTTTTTAATGACTAAAAACCCTCCTTGATCTGGATTGTTGATGGGATGGCCATCTTGGTCAACCACTTCGGCGGTGATGCCAGGTAATGGCTGGGTGCAGGAACCGGGTTTGGTGACGGTGACCCCAGGGATTGGTGCCAGCATGTGAGCGCCGGTTTCGGTTTGCCACCAAGTGTCGACAATGGGGCAACGTTGCTTACCTATCACATTGTAGTACCACATCCAAGCCTCGGGATTGATGGGTTCGCCTACGCTGCCGAGTAAACGGAGTTTGGAAAGATCATATTGTGCTGGGATGTCATCGCCCATTTTCATGAGTGTACGGATGGCCGTGGGCGCGGTATAAAAAATGGTGACTTGATGGTCTTGACACAGTTTCCATAAGCGGCCAGCATCGGGTACGGTGGGTGCGCCCTCATACATGAGGATGGTACTGCCAACCGCTAATGGTCCGTAAGCGACATAGCTATGTCCGGTGATCCAGCCGACATCGGCGGTGCACCAGAAAATATCATTGGCTTGAATGTCAAATACCCATCGCATGGTGGTGATGGTCCCCAGCAAATAGCCAGCACTGGCGTGTTGAATGCCTTTCGGTTTGCCGGTGGAGCCTGAGGTATATAATAAAAAAAGCGGATGCTCACTGGAGACCCATTCGGGTTCACATTCTGTGGGCATTTGAGCGATCGCCTCGGTCCAGTAAATATCGCGGCCGGTTTGCATGGTAATGTCATGTTGAGTGTGTTGAAAAACAATCACTCTTTCGATGGTTTTACAGCCGTTTGCTAAGGCTTTATCCGCAGTGGTCTTGAGTGCGATGATTTTTCCGCCTCGATGGCCACCATCGGCGGTAATGAGTATTTTTGCGCCAGCATCTTCGATACGGTCACGCAAGGATTCTGCGGAGAAGCCGCCAAAGACCACCGAATGAATGGCGCCGATTCTGGCGCAGGCCTGCATGGCGATCACCGCTTCCGGAATCATCGGCATATAAATGACCACTCGGTCGCCTTTTTCGCAGCCTTGCTGCTTGAGTCCATTGGCAAAGCGGCACACTTCAGTATATAACTGCTGGTAATTGAGGCGGCTGACATCGCCATTTTCGCTTTCAAAAATAATGGCTGGTTTATCGCCGTTTTGGCTAAGTTGGCGGTCCAGACAATTATATGAGACATTGAGAGTACCATCATTAAACCACTGATAGTGTGGTGCATTGGATGTATCTAAAACGTTTTGAAAGGGAACTTGCCAAGTGATTTCTTGCTGCGCTAGCTTTGCCCAAAAACCTTCATAGTCTTCTTCTGCAAAGCGGCGTAACTCGGCTAATTGATCTTGTGTTTTGATGTTGGCTTGTTGAGAAAAAGAGGCCGGTGGTTCAAATAAGCGATTTTCCGTTAATATGGCGTCGAGATTTTGGGTCATTGCTTGCTCCTAGGATAGCGATAAAAGGTGAGTATAACTGAAAGTTCATTTTACCGAGAGGCTCTCTACATGCGCTTACATAAGGGTACGCTAATTGTCTATTGCTTGATACGGCTGGTATATTTTTCGATGGAATGCAGCTTGATGAGGGCTGGTTAAAAAAAGTGCTGTTGCATATCACTTGGAAAAGAGGTGAAAGCGCATTATACTTCTGAGCATTAAAGCCGTGCTTTTTTGAGCTTGAATGCTGATCCCGCACGACGAGTGTGGAGAGGTGCTACACATTGCAGGTTACTCGTGAGAAAATCTAAGCAAAAACTCGCCGGCTCTCACCAGGTCGATATGGATATCTCGGTACCGAATGCTTTTTTTGAGCAGTTAGCGAGCAAAATTGACGATATCGAAGCGCAATGGCAGGCATTAATTCGCGGACCTCAGGATCGCTCAGCATTAGTGCGTTTATATCAGCTTATCCAGGCATTGCTTAGTGCATGTGATACCGCCAACTGCCCGGGTTTAGTGTCGCCTTGCCAACAATTGGAAGCGTTTTTAGCAAAATTGCTTGCTACCTCTCTGTCCATCATTGGCCTTAATGAAAAGGTGAAATTTAGTCAGTTAGTCGAGACAATAAAAGTCGTATCAAAACTCACAATAAATCAAATAAACAACGCTGCAGAAAATGCTATGTCACAGGCCAAAACCACAGCAATAACCAAGCCTACCCCTTTAGTTTATCTTGTTGATGATGACCCCGTGTTGTGCAAAATCATTGAATATCAGTTGCGATATTTCGGTTATCAGGTCAGGATATTCCATGATCTGGCGAGCTTTGACGAAGCATTGGATGACCGGCAACCTGCGGCTGTATTAATGGATGTGGAATTACCCGATGGCAATGGGCCGCAGTTTATCCTCAAGCTTAAGCAGGCGGCGAGGACCTTGGCACCGGTCATTTTTATTTCTAGCCGTACGGATATTATCAATCGATTGAGTGTGGCTAAAGCGGGCGGTGATATGTATTTAGTCAAACCGGTGAATCTTGGCTTGTTGGTAGATAAACTGGATGAGTTATGCCACTTAAAAACGCTTGACCCTTATCGGGTTTTGATTATTGATCAATCAACCGTGAGCGCGCAATATCATGCTGAAATTTTAAATGGGATGGGTATGGTTGTTGAAATAGTCAACAAGCCTTTGATGGTTTTGTCGGTATTGGAGGAATTTAATCCCGATTTAATCTTGATGGATGTGGTGATGTCCGACTGTTCCGGTGCAGAATTAGCTAAAGTGATTCGTCAGCAAGAGCGTTACGTGGGGGTGCCGATTATTTTTTTGTCAGAGAAGTTAAGCCTGGATGCGCAGTTGACGGCCAAGCGAGCGGGCGGTGATGATTTTATTGCTAAGCCGATTGATCCGGTGCATTTAGCGGTCGCGGTGGCCAGTTCAGCGCGCAAGTCGCGTAGCATACGATCCATGATGTTTAAGGATGGTTTAACGGGTTTACTCAATCACACCGCTACCATTGAACGCTTAACCACAGAAATTTCACGTGCCCAGCGACTAGGTTCGCACCTGGTGTTTGCCATGCTAGATATTGATTGTTTTAAATCGATTAATGATAACTATGGTCACCCCGCTGGGGATCGTGTTATCAAGAGTATATCGCGCACATTACAACAGCGCTTACGACGTACCGACGTTGTAGGTCGGTATGGCGGAGAAGAATTTGGTGTGATATTGTTGGATACAGATATCGAGTATGCCAAAGATATTCTCGATGAAATTCGTAAAATTTTTAGCGAAATTGAGCATGATGCTGGGGTCGAAAAGTTTCGAGTGACGTTTAGCTGTGGGATTGCTGATTACCCAACTTTTACAGAGGTGAATTCATTGTTAGAAGCCGCAGACATTGCACTTTATCATGCTAAAACCGCTGGTAGAAATAATGTTTATGTGCATGGAAAATAATCAACCCATCCCTTATCGTGTGTTTGTTATTTTTTTGAGATGAGATACAGCCGGCCGACAATTATTTAAGCATGACAAGCAGCGATGAATCGCATTGGCAAGCCTCTTTAACGCTTGACTATCAGCGGCGAGAAACCAAAACGCAATTGGTGCGGCGGCGCCATTGTGGCCCACTGGTCGTGCAAAAACCCTTTTATCCTGAGCCAAATGGAACATGCCACACGTATATTATTCATCCGCCAGGTGGGATTGTTGGTGGTGATCGGCTGGTGCTTGATGTGCGGTTACAGGCCAATAGCGCTGCTTTATTAACAACTCCAGGAGCTGGAAAGTTTTATCGCAGTGAAGCTAATAAAGCAATGCTTCGCCAGTGTTTTTCTTTACAATCCGGCGCCTGTCTTGAATGGTTGCCACAAGAAACCATCGCTTACCGAGGGTGTCATGCCCAGATTGATACTGAAGTACACTTGGCTGTCAATGCTGATTTTATCGGCTGGGATATTTATAGTTATGGGCGGCCTGCAAGCGATGAAGTGTTCGATAAAGGATATTGTCGGCAACGTTTAACGATTTGGCGTGAAGGGAATCTGCTCTATATTGACCGTGTTTTGATCGAGGGTCAGCATGCCATGCGGAGTGCGCTGTGGGGGATGCAATCCTATCCGGTAATGGCAAGCTTAGTGGCCGTCAATTGTGAGCTTAGTATACGCGATAGGATACGCCATCTATTATCCGAGTTAGATAAGCCACAGGTCTCGGTGAGTCTATTACAAGATGTGTTAGTTTGTCGGTATTTGGGCGCAAGCGTGATGCAAGCGAAAGCGATTTTTTTAAAAATTTGGGGTGAGCTGCGGTATTGTGTGCTAAACAAACCGGCTTGTGCTCCCAGAATATGGATGACTTGACAGATTAATTTATTTCAATGAACGAGGTTATTGATGGAGTTAACACCGCGAGAAAAAGATAAAATGTTAATTTTTACCGCCGGGTTATTGGCGGAGCGGCGCAAGGGGCGAGGTCTAAAATTAAATTATCCAGAGGCGGTTGCTTATTTATCCGCTGCCATTCTTGAAGGAGCGCGGGATGGCCAGACGGTGGTGGAATTGATGGACTATGGTCGCACTATATTAACTCGCCATGATGTCATGGACGGAGTGGTTGAGCTGATTGATGATGTGCAAGTGGAAGCGACCTTTCCCGATGGCACAAAACTCGTTACGGTGCATGACCCGATACAATAAAATATTAGGAGTTAAGCGTGATACCCGGTGAAGTGATTGTTCAAGCGGGGGATGTGGTATTAAATGAAGGTGTCGATACCCTCACCATCACGGTTGCAAATACCGGCGATCGGCCCATTCAGGTCGGTTCTCATTATCATTTCTATGAAACCAATAATGCGTTGCAGTTTGATCGAAATGAAACCCAAGGGTTTCGTCTCAACATTGCTGCGGGCACCGCCGTTCGGTTCGAACCGGGTCAGCAACGGCAAGTAGAATTAGTTGCCTACCAAGGTCAGCGCCAGATTTATGGGTTTAATGGCTTAGTGATGGGTGATATCCCCGAAAATACTTGAAATTTAGGCTTTGTTGCTACCCTATTTTTTCCTGGCTGCGTCGCCCAATGCGCCGACTATGTTGGTGAAATTCAGCGTCATATACTCAGCTGTGATTTATCGTTTCGCCTGGCCAGGATAAAAATAGGCTTCGCGTTCAATATCTAATGAGCAAGTGTTTTGGGTATATATGGATCGTTTATTGTTCAGGAGAGAATTCGCATGGTTAAAATAACGCGTCAGGCGTATGCTGAAATGTATGGTCCGACCGTTGGCGATCGGGTGCGCTTAGCGGATACTGAATTATTGATCGAAGTGGAGCAAGACAAAACCCGTTACGGTGATGAAGTCAAGTTTGGTGGCGGTAAGGTGATTCGTGATGGCATGGGGCAAAGTCAGCGTGATGCGAAAGACGTGGTTGACGTGGTCATTACCAATGCGCTGATTTTGGATTACTGGGGTATCATCAAAGCTGATATCGGTATCAAAAATGGACGCATTCAAGCCATTGGCAAAGCTGGTAATCCCGATATTCAATCCCATGTGGATATCATCATTGGGCCGGCCACCGAAGTCATTGCCGGTGAAGGACTGATTGCTACCGCGGGGGGGATTGATGCGCATATTCATTTTATTTGTCCACAACAAGTGGAGGAAGCCTTGATGTCGGGGGTGACCACCATGATTGGTGGTGGTACTGGACCCGCTACTGGGACCAATGCGACCACGTGTACACCGGGTCCCTGGAATATTCATCGCATGCTTGAGGCTGCGGAAGCTTTTCCGATGAACTTTGGCTTTTTAGGAAAAGGTAATGCAAGCTTACCAAGCCCGCTCATCGAGCAATTAGATGCCGGTGCCATGGGGTTAAAGTTACATGAAGATTGGGGTACCACCCCGGCGTCGATT
>VAPK010759000.1_pt1 | contig 12146 bp, 9 predicted proteins | sample 3395031 | NCBI WGS metagenome assembly VAPK01 (sample SAMN08290443, study PRJNA428436) | hydrothermal vent metagenome | isolation source: Deep-sea hydrothermal vent chimney 1 | place: Pacific Ocean: Juan De Fuca Ridge | reverse complement strand
CTCTAGGTCCGGTTTTTGGAATCAAGGGTGGAGCAGCCGGTGGTGGATACTCTCAGGTAGTACCAATGGAAGATATAAATCTTCATTTTACAGGTGATTTTAATGCAGTTGAAAAAGCAAATAATTTACTTTCTGCACTGGTTGATAATAATTTACAAAGCCCCAGGTCATTGAATATAGATCCTAGAACCATAGTTTGGAAAAGGGTTATCGATATGAATGACAGGGCCTTGCGACAAATTACAATAGGTTTAGGAGGAACGGCCAATGGAATTCCAAGAGAAGATGGTTTTAATATTACACCGGCATCAGAAGTAATGGCCATTTTATGCATGGCAAACGGATTTGAAGATCTAAAAAATAGATTAGGAGATATTTTTATTGGATTTACCTTTGATAAAAAACCCATTTTTGCTCGAGATCTAAAGGCAGAAAATGCGATGGCAATATTGCTAAAAGATGCTATCAAACCAAATCTGGTACAAACTTTAGAAAAGAATCCGGCCATAATTCACGGTGGTCCTTTTGCAAATATTGCTCAAGGAACCAACACTATTTTAGCTACTAAAATGGGGCTTTCACTTTCTAATTATGTGGTAACAGAAGCCGGGTTTGGTGCTGATCTGGGTGCCGAGAAATTTCTAGATATTAAGTGTGCTGCAGCAGGGTTGAATCCGAAAGCGGTAGTTTTAGTTGCTACGATAAGAGCCTTACGTCATCACGGTGGGGCAAGCAAAGACGAATTAAATACATCGAATGTAGAAAATGTAAAAAGAGGTTTTGTAAACCTTGAAAAACATATTGAAAATATTCGCAAATTCAATATAGAACCGGTAGTTGCAATTAATGCATTTACCAACGATTCACCCGATGAAATTCAATTTATTCAAGATGCATGTTCTAATTTAGGTGTACAGGCTGTTTTATCTGAAGGATGGGCAAAAGGAGGAGAAGGAACTAAAGATCTTGCCAGGGCAGTTGTAGATGTAGTAGAAAATAAAGCTACCCAATTTAAACCAATTTACGATTGGAAATCACCTGTTAAAGAAAAAATTGAAACTATTGCCAAAGAAATTTATGGAGCTGATGGTGTTGTTTATGATAAAAAGGCAGAATTAAATTTAAGAAGAGTAAACAGATTAGGATTTAATGAATTTGCTATTTGTATGGCCAAAACCCAAAAATCTTTTTCCGACAATGATAAATTAATTGGAAGGCCTGAAAATTTTATGGTTACGGTTCGTGAAATTGAAATTGCCGCAGGTGCAAGATTTCTTATCCCTATATTGGGTAAAATGATGAGAATGCCTGGCTTACCAAGTGTTCCTGCAAGTGAAAATATGTCGATAGACAATGATGGAAAAATTTCCGGTTTGTCTTAGATTTTACAAAAAAGTGGGAGTTTGATTTTGAAACAAACTCCCACTTGAGTAAATCAAACAAATCTTATCCTAGTCAATTTCTACTATTTTTTCAATATTCGGTTTAAAATAATTAGGTCCTTTCATCACCTTACCATCTTCTCTGTAAATTGGCTTTCCATTAGCTCCTAGCTTACTCATATTGCTCCTTTGAATTTCATTGAAAACCTCCTCAATTTTAAACTGCATACCGTGTTCTAAAATGGTACCACATAATATATAAAGCATATCTCCCAGAGCATCAGCAACTTCTACTAAATCGTTATTCTTTGCAGCTTCTAAATATTCTTCATTCTCCTCGGCCATTAGATCAAATCGAAGTTTTATTTTTTGTTTTGATAAGTTTGCCACGGGTGTATTTTTTACTCCCAATCCAAATGCTTCATGAAATTCTTGAACTGCTTTTAATTTATTCTTCATATTAAATTATATCTTTAATTTATATTTCATTTACAAACATTTCTATTTTTTTTACATGTTTTCAGGTCTTCATAATAACACTAGCCGGCATAAATCTCATCAAAAAAGCTACTATTCTCCACCTTTTTGTAATATAAGCCTTTTTCTTTTTTCGCTTAATTGCAGTATAGATCTGTTTTGATGCCTTCTCAACAGATGCCATCCCAAAGGTAGTTCCCAAAGCCATTTTTGTATCAACAAATCCCGGTGCTATATCGGTAATAAAGATCTTCATTTTACTTCTTTTTGCCTTCATCCAAAGAGACTCCAAATAATTATTTTGAAATGCTTTTGATGCGAAATATGCCGGTACATGTCTATTCCCTCTAACACCTGCTACCGAAGAAATCCCAACCAAATGCCCATATGCTTGTTGGTGAAAAAAATTATATGCCAATCCGTATAAATGTACAGCAGCAATCACGTTTACTTGTAAGGTTGGAAGTTCTTTCGACCATTCTAAGTTATAATTAGGTTCTGCAACTCCTGAACTGTAAACAATTAAATCAACTGTTTTTAATTCGTCAATCAATTCATGAAAAACTCTTTCTGAATCTTTTATATTTGTTACATCATGCTTTTTAATAATGTAATTAACCGGGTTTGTTTCTTTAATCTCTATTAGTTTTTCCTCTCTTCTTCCAGTTATTCCAACAGTATATCCGTCTTGAATCAATAAATCTGCCAAGTATTTTCCAATACCCGAAGTTGCACCAAAAATTATAGCATTTTTAGCCATGTTCTCAATATTAAATTTAAATTTGTGCGATAAATATATAATAAAAATGTTTAGTAAAGGCCAACTTATTTTTGCAGCTTTTTTTGCGGTTGTATTTATTGGGTTTATGATTTGGAGCTACATAAAAGATATCAAATTGCACAAGTTCTATTATAAGAATGTTTGGATCGTGGCTTTGGGTATTCTAATTGTGATAAGTTTATTTGCTACTTTGACTTTTTGGTTGCATAAGTGACAAATTATGAGTTATGAAAAATCTCAATTTCCAGCTCTCAATTCTATTTTCTCTTTGCTTAATTTACACCTTTTCCACTTCTTTTTCCACCAAAACAATTTTATACAACTTATCGCTTGGTCGAATTCTAAAATCTAATGGAATTGTTATAGAATCGCCACGTGTTGCTTTATCGCCCTTCTCATCATTCACAAACATTTCTTCAATTACTAATTCTTTAGCTCCTGTGGTTGGGCCGGTGATTAAAATGGTATCACCCATAGTCAAATCAAATGCATCTAATTTAAACTCACCTATATTGGCTTTTGGGAAATAATGAACACCTTTACCAATATACACCTTCTTTTGAGTAGCATGTGATCCTGATCCTTTGCTCCATTCTCCCAATTTCTGTCCGAGATAATAACCATTCCAAAATCCGCGATTGTATACTTTTTCCAATTCCTGCATCCATCCTATAACTTTTTCTTTGTCATAGGTTTCATTGTACAAACTATCAATGGCATCTCTATAAGACTTAATGACATTTGCTACATATTCAGGTGCTCTACCCCGGCCTTCGATCTTTAAAACTTTTATTCCGGCATCTGCAACTTGATCTAAAAAATCAATGGTGCACAAATCTTTTGGTGACATGATGTACTCATTGTCCAGTTCCATTTCAAAACCTGTTTCCTGATCAATTACTGTATATTTTTTTCGACAATTTTGCTTACAAGCTCCTCGGTTTGCAGATGAATTATACGAATGTAAGCTCATATAACATTTACCCGAAACTGCCATACACAAAGCACCATGTCCAAATATTTCAATTTCAATTAATCTTCCTGAAGGACCTTTTACCTGATCGGCTTCAATTTGATCTGTAATCTTTTTAACTTGTCTCAAACTCAGCTCCCTACTCAAAACAATAGTATCAGCGAAAGCGGAATAAAATTTTAAAGTTTCAATATTCGTAATATTGATCTGAGTTGAAATGTGAACTTCCATTTTCGTTTGGCGGGCAATAGATATAACTGCTTGATCCATAGCAATTACTGCTGTAATATTAGCTTCTTTTGCTTTGGTTATCAAGGTTTTCACGATGGTTAGGTCATGATCGTAGATTATGGTATTTAAAGTAAGATAGGTTCTAACATTTTTCTCTTCACATCTACTGGCAATTTCCTTTAAATCATCCAGAGAAAAATTAATAGATGCTCGCGCACGCATATTTAATTGTTCTACACCAAAATAAACAGAATCTGCTCCGTTATCTAGAGCTGCCTGCAAAGATTCAAAATTTCCGGCAGGAGCCATTAACTCAATTTTATTTTTACTTTTCAATTTCATTATTACAATTAAACTTGATTCAAAAAATTATTCAATTTCCTCATTTTAAAGTTTGGCAAAATTACGATTTATTATTTTAAACTTTCTAACCCATTAGCTGTGTTAAAAATTGACTGTTTGAAACCAAATTTGAATTAAATCAAACAATCTGTAATAAAAGCCAATTGATGCCGTGCTTATCTAAGAAATATTTTATAATCTTTGCGCCTTTAAAAGTAAATTTAAATTAACGAAAATGAAGATAGCTGTAGTTGGAGCAACAGGAATGGTAGGAACGGTAATGTTACAGGTTTTGGAGCAAAGAAATTTCCCCTTTACGGAATTGATTCTCGTAGCATCAGAAAAATCGATAGGCAAAATAGTTTCTTTTAAAGGTAATGACTATTCTATAATTGGTTTACAAGAGGCTGTTGATCTCAAACCTGATATTGCATTATTCTCAGCCGGAGGTTCTATATCTCTGGAATGGGCACCAAAATTTGCTCAAAATGGAACCACGGTCGTAGATAATTCATCTGCCTGGAGAATGGATCCTAATAAAAAATTAGTTGTTCCAGAAATAAATGCCAACGAATTGACCAAAGATGATCTAATCATTGCAAACCCAAATTGTTCTACCATTCAAATGGTAGTTGCTTTGGCTCCTTTGCACAAAAAATATAAGATCAAACGCTTGGTAATTTCCACCTATCAATCTATTACCGGTACGGGTGTTAAAGCTGTACAACAATTGAAAAATGAATTTGCAGGATCGAAAGGTGAAATGGCCTATCCCTACCCAATTCACAAAAATGCCATACCCCATTGCGATGTTTTTGAAAATAACGGATATACCAAAGAAGAAATGAAATTGGTTAATGAAACCAGAAAAATATTAAACGACGATTCTTTAGCTATTACTGCAACAGCAGTAAGAATACCAGTAGTTGGTGGTCATTCTGAAAGTGTAAACGTTCAATTTGAAAATGAATTTGACCTTAGTGAAATTAGAGGAATATTACATGAAGCTGATGGAATTACTTTAAAAGATAATACAGATACGAACACATACCCTATGCCCATCTATGCCGAGGGTTTAGACGACGTTTTTGTAGGTAGACTACGTCGTGATGAGTCTCAACCCAAAACTCTAAATATGTGGGTTGTTAGTGATAATTTAAGAAAAGGAGCTGCAACAAATACGATTCAAATTGCAGAGTATTTAATGAAAAACAAAATAGTCTAAATTTTATAATATTTTGCATTAGAATAAAAAAAAACTGTTAATCAATTGATCAACAGTTTTCACTTTCTTCTTTTCTCAATTCTCCCACTTTATTTTTCTACTTTCAACACATCTTTAATTACCTGTTCTAAATTGTGTTTTGGTAATGCACCCTGTGCCATTTGTGGTTGTTCATCGCCAGGGCAGAACAACATAGAAGGAATACTTCTTATTCCAAATGCAGCCGCTAATTCTTGCTCGGCTTCAGTATCTACTTTATAAATATCTACCTTTCCTTCATATTCATCAGATAATTCTTCCAATATAGGAGCAACCATTTTACAAGGGCCACACCAATCTGCATAAAAATCGATTATACAGGGTTTATCTCCTTCAAATTTCCAATCTTTATTTTCTTCAAAATTAAAAACCTTTTTCAAAAAAGTTTCTTTGGTCAATAACTCAGTCATATTAAATAAATTTTTGTTATTTTTAATGTTTTGCAACATATTAGCAATTTATATGCCATATGTTTGAAAGGACAAAGTGACACCTTTTTTAGCAATAATTCAGTGACTTAGGTTACACTTAATTAGGTATATAAGTCATAACGCCAAATTGATTACTAATTTTAAACTTTATATTATGAATGCAAAAATTCAAATTGCTTTAAGAATTGTACTAGGACTTATTTTAATCATTTTTGGTGCTAATAAATTTTTAGGTTTTTTGCCTGCCCCAGATTTACCGGAAGCAGCGGCTGATTTTATGGGTGCTTTAGCAAAAACAGGTTACATGTTCTATTTAATAGGAGCTGTTGAGGTTATCGTTGGATTATTATTAATTTTAAATAAATGGGTAGGTTTGGCTTTGATAATTCTGGCACCTGTTGCTCTGAATATGGTACTATTTCATGTTAAATTAGCACCTGGAGGAATTGGACCTGCTGCTTTGGTTACTATTTTAAACGCAGTGCTTATATATGCCAATTGGGATAAATTAAAATCACTTTTTGAATAAGTTGACTATAGGTTAGTACATGAATTTAAGAATAAAAAATCCTGCAAAATAATTTGCAGGATTTTTTTTATCATCATTACAAGATTATTCTGTTTCCGATATATTCGCTTTGCGCATACTTAAATGAAATTCTTGATATAACTCTAATAAATTCATTATTGCTGCAATTAGATCTTTTGTTTCCAATAGGTTGCCAAAATAAAGCGTAGTATTCTTGGCACTTGTTTCTTCAGTACGGATTCTGTTTATCTGTTTTTCAATGGACTCTGAAACATGATTGAACAAGTTTTGTTTCTTGGAGAGAATATCGTTTAAATTATCAAAACTCCTCTCGTTAAATATCTGTTCAATATTGGTTAATATCTCTTCCAATTCATAATCAATTGTTTTAAGATCTTTGATTTGTCCTTTCTTTAAATTTTTGTGGTTATTATTTACATGCTTATAACTAGCCTTTGAGATATAACTTATAGATTGGGATATATCTTGTAAATAACCCAAGACCAGTATATAAAATCGACTTGCCTCTACCGAAGAATCATCTAAAGATTTAATAAAATAAAATGCTTCATCTTTTAATGTATTTACTTCATCATTTAATTTGCTAACGTGTTTATCGTTTTTCTTCAATTTGTTCAAATCATGTTTAGACAAATCATTAACTACACTAGAATACAATTTATTTACTCGTCTGATTACTTCAGAAATATGATCTGAAGTCTCTTCAATCACACCATTTATAGTAATTAATTCGGCTCTTTCAATAAATCTTTGTTTCTTAACTTTTTTGGATTTTTTAGAAAATATAATTGAATTTCTAACCATCAAAGAAATAACGACCAATAATAATATAGCCACCATAACAATTCCGCCAAGGCTAATCAAATAGGCAGCAGTTGCAGCAGCTAAAAACGCAACCAAAGCGGTAACAAACCACCCCCCTATTACATTGATCACTCCAGCGACCCTGTAAACGGCACTTTCTCTACCCCAGGCTCTATCTGCAAAAGAAGTACCCATGGCAACCATAAAAGTCACATAAGTAGTAGATAATGGTAATTTTAAGGAAGTCCCAATTGATATTAAAATACCCGCAACAATTAAATTTACAGAAGCTCGAATCATATCGAATGCCGGCATCTCAAAGGCCTTTGATTTGGGTAGTTTAACAACAGGTTTTTGAAATTTTGCGTCAATATATGAAATGGTTTTCTTAGGTAAGAGAAAACTAATCCCTGAATTAATACTCATAGCAGTCCTAACAACAACTCTTGACATTGTATGTGGCTCAAATTTCTCATGTCCTTCTCCTTGTCTTGATAAATTAACACCAGTTTCTATAACCGATTTTGCCTTTTTTGAAAACCACAAAGTAATGACCATAATACCTCCAGCTATCAACAATAAAATTGTATTTGCAGGAACTTTTTTACCCAAAATACCCATAGAAAATTCGGTTGCTGCAACTCCCGATTCGCTCCATGCTTCATAAGAATTTAAGGCTGCGATAGGCACACCTATAAAGTTAACCAGATCGTTTCCAGAAAATGCCATTGCCAAAGAAAATGTGCCAATACCAACAATCAATTTTAGAATATTTACGTTAAACACTTTTATCAATAATTGAGAAATTAATGTCCAAAACACAAAGCTCATAGCCAAAATATTTGTCGTTTGGCCTTCTATTAAATGTTGAATATCTTTATAAAACGGAGTTCCTTTTAACCCTTTTATAAATATAAAATAAGTAATTGCTGATATCGCAAATCCGCCAAATAATGCACTAATGTATGCTGGCCTTTTTTCGATATCAAATGAATATATTAATCTTGAAACATACTGCACCAATGCACCAATAGAAAACGCGACGACGACCGAGAGTAAAATACCCATTATGATCTGCAGGGCTTTTTCTGAGTTGATATATTTCCAAATATCAGCGACAGTTTCTCCATCAGTAGCAGATATTTTTATCAAAGATATTGCAACTGCAGCCCCCAGTAATTCAAAAACGATAGAAACCGTAGTCGATGTTGGCATACCAAAAGAATTAAACACATCTAACAGCAATATATCGGTGATCATCACCGCCATAAAAATGTACATGATTTCATTGAAGTAAAATTCCTTAGGAACAAAAATCCCCTTTCTTGCTACTTCCATCATACCACTTGAAGTTAAAGCTCCAACAGCTACACCTAAACTGGCTATGATCATAATTTTTTTTATTGAAATTGCTTTTGAACCAATAGCTGAATTTAAAAAGTTCACAGCATCATTACTAACCCCAACAACCAGGTCAATTACGGCCAAAACTGTTAATGCAACCAGCATTAAAATATATGGATCTCCCATGTAATTTTCTTTTAAAATGTTATGCAAATCTAAAACAGATTAAAGGTTTTAATGTTAACTTAATGTTACCATTTTAAAAAATTTATAATATTAAATTAACATTCAATTTACACAAAACACTATTTTTGCCTAATTTTTAATAGATAAATAACATGCATATGATATTAAGAATACTTTTGGTTACTACCTTCTTAAGTTTGGGTGTTTTATCCTCATTTTCTCAAAATAAAGAACCAAATCCTTTTTCAATTAAATGGGATAACGGTTTTAAAGTAGACAGCAAGGATAAAAATTTCAGACTTAAATTTGGAGGAAGAATTCAACTAGATCACGCCTATTTTTGGCAAAATGAAGGGCTTGATGATGCCTTTGGTGAATTAGAAAGTAATGACGGGACAGAGTTTAGAAGAATTCGAATTTTTATATCGGGTGTTTTATATAAAAATGTAGAATTTAAATTAAACGTCGATTTTGCCGGTGGAGCTTCTAGATTGAAAGATGCTTATATTGGGATAAAAAATATCCCCATTATTGGCAGAATACGTGTTGGACATATCAAAGAACCTTTGCGGTTTGACGCCCTGACCAGCAGTAAATACATTACTTTTATGGAAAGAGCCATTCCTGCCGATCTTGCCAATGAAAGAAATAACGGAATCTTGTTGATGAATGATTTCTTTAATAATAGATTATCTGTTCAAACAGGTATTTTTAGAAATGCAGATGCTTTTGGAAATGATAAAGAAGCCGACAAAGATATTGCCATTACTTCCAGAATTACAACCTTAGCGATTGACAACAAAGAAAAAGAGCAATTATTACATTTTGGATTTTCTTATAGTTATCGAAAACCAGATACGGAAGAATACAAAATATCGGTAAGACCCAAATCTCATTTAACCAAAAAATACATTTCAACCGGAATTATTCCTGGAGTTGAAACTGTGAACATAATTAATTTAGAAACTGCCTATTCTAATGGACCATTTACCCTTCAAGGTGAATATTTGGGATCATCGGTTAAACAAATTACAGTAGATCTAACTGAAACTTATAATTTTAATAATTATTACGGCCAAGTAAGCTATTTTATAACCGGTGAACACAGACCTTATAAAAGTTCGTATGCCACATTTGGAAGATTAAAACCAAAGAAAAATTTTATGGGAAATGAAAAGGGATTAGGAGCAATCGAAGTTGCTTTTCGATATACCCATACAGATTTAAACAGTAAAACTATTTTTGGAGGTGAGCAATCTGATTTTAGTTTTGGTACAAATTGGTACTTAAACCCTGCAACCAGAATTATGTTTAATTATGTATGGACAGATATAAGCAAAAAAGAATTTGGAAGCGGGAATTTAAATATTTTCGAAATGAGATTTCAGATAGATTTTTAATTCTTTTTACTGACTTACTTTAACATTTTACACACGCTTAACTATTCTTTTTTTCGTAAATTTATTGATTAACCCCCAAACTTAATTAATTATGTCAGTTTTAAAAGTTATTGAAGTATTAGCCAACTCTACAGAAAGTTGGGAAGATGCAGCTAGAAATGCTGTGAAACACGCAAGTAAATCCATAAAAGGAATTAAATCTGTTTTTGTTGATTCGCAAAGCGCCGTAGTAAATGATGGTAAAATCGTATCCTATCGTACCAATGTTAAAATTACATTTGAAGTTAAAGACTAATAAAAAAACCTGGATTAAACCAGGTTTTTTTATTTTGTTGCATAATTGGTATTATATTTGAAAAAAAAATTCTATGTATCGTTATTTAGTATTGATAACTATTAGTACAATTATTTTTAGTTGTAAAAGTCAAACAAATAAAATTATGGACAAAGAGCATGAATTTACAAATGACCTTATTAATGAAACTAGTCCATATTTATTACAACATGCTCATAATCCGGTTAATTGGCATGCCTGGAATGAAGAAACTCTTGAATTAGCAAAAAAGGAAAATAAACTTTTATTAATTTCTATTGGTTATGCTGCCTGTCATTGGTGCCATGTTATGGAACATGAAAGCTTCGAAGATTCAACTGTTGCAGCAATTATGAACGAGCATTTTATAAGCGTAAAAGTAGACCGTGAAGAAAGACCCGATGTTGACCAGGTATATATGAATGCCGTTCAATTATTAACAGGACGAGGCGGTTGGCCTTTAAATGCTATTGCCTTACCAGATGGGAGGCCCATTTGGGGAGGTACTTATTTCCCAAAAGACAAATGGATCATTGCCTTAAAACAATTAGCCGATTTATACGAAAAAGACCCACAAAAAGCAGAAGACTACGCGAAAAAATTAACCGAAGGAATTCAGCAATCAGATATTATTCATCTAAATACTGAAGATCCTAATTTTACTAAAGCCGAATTGGAAACTGCAGTTAAGAATTGGCAAGAATACATGGATTTTGCCAAAGGAGGTAGAACAGGTGCTCCTAAATTTCCAATGCCTGGTAGCTTAGATTTTTTAATGAGATATGCCGAACAGGATAATAATACAAAAATTGCCGAATATGTAAACACTTCTTTAACAAAAATGGCCTACGGTGGAATTTATGATCATGTTGGCGGTGGTTTTGCCCGTTACTCAGTTGATGATAAATGGCATATACCTCACTTTGAAAAAATGCTCTATGATAATGCACAATTGGTTTCTTTGTATTCTAAAGGGTATTTAATAAGTAAAAATCCACTATTTAAAAAAGTTGTTTATGAAACAATTCAATTTGTTGAAAGAGAACTTTATAATGATATCGGTGCCTTTTACTCTTCGCTTGACGCGGATAGTGAAGATGATACAGGAAAATTAGAAGAAGGTATATATTATGTATGGACCAAAAAAGAATTGGAAAATATTATAGGGGATGATTTTGCATTATTTAAAGAGTATTACAATATTAACATCTATGGAAAATGGGAAAAAGATTATTACCATTTAATCAGAAATGCTTCAGATAAAGATTTTACCGAAAAAAATAATATTTCTATTGAACAATTAAATTCTAAAGTGACAAAATGGAAAAAAGATCTTCTTCAAGAAAGAGAAAAAAGAAATAAGCCAAGATTAGATGATAAAACCCTAACTTCCTGGAACGCTCTTATGCTTAAAGGATATATTGATGCATATACTGTTTTTAACGATGAAAAATTCCTGAAAACAGCACTTAAAAATGCCCATTTCCTAGTAAATAAACAAATGAAAGAAGATGGAGGTCTGTACAGAAATTACAAGAACAAAACAAGTAATATTGAGGCATATCTAGAAGATTATGCAACTGTAATTGATGCTTTTATTAATTTATATGAGGCTACTTTAGATGAAAACTGGTTAAAAACTGCTAAACAATTAACCGATTATAGTTT
>VAPK010424521.1_pt1 | contig 12160 bp, 13 predicted proteins | sample 3395031 | NCBI WGS metagenome assembly VAPK01 (sample SAMN08290443, study PRJNA428436) | hydrothermal vent metagenome | isolation source: Deep-sea hydrothermal vent chimney 1 | place: Pacific Ocean: Juan De Fuca Ridge | reverse complement strand
TGACCTTGAATTTTTATATCAATTGGAAAACAACACCCAAATTTGGGAAATTAGTGGTACAACAACACCCTATTCACTACATGTTCTACAACATTACCTAGATAATGCGCATCGTGATATTTATGATGTAAAACAGCTGCGTTTATGTATTTGCGAGACGACAACGGGTGAGGTATTGGGGCTTATCGATCTGTTCGATTTTGACCCCAAAAACCATAGAGCGGGTTTGGGTATCGTCGTTCTTGATACAGAAGAAAGAAATAAAGGAATAGCAACAGAGGCTATTTCTCTGCTATGCAACTATGTGTTTTCTATTTTAGAACTTCGGCAGCTCTTTGCCAATGTGACCGAAGATAATCACGTAAGCGTACATTTGTTCGAAAAAATGGGTTTTGAGCAAGTGGGAATAAAAAAAGATTGGATTTTCTCTAACGGAATTTATAAGAACGAAATTTTATATCAAAAAATCAAACCTAATGTACATTAAGAAAATTTTACTGCTTATAGTGCTCATCGGGCTTGTAATTGGCGGTCTGTTCGCCTATAAGGTCTACGGTGCTATTTTTACCCCAAACACAAAGTTCAATAATGATGAGGCCTATGTCTATATTTCTTCGGATGCTTCTTTTGAAGAGGTAAAATTATCGTTAGAACCCCTCATAACAGATATGACCACTTTTGAACAGTTAGCGAAGCGAAAAGGATATATTTCAAATGTAAAGGGTGGAAAATACGCCATAAAAAAGGGAATGAACAATAATGAGATTATTAATTCACTACGTAGTAATAATATCTCTATTAAGTTGGTTTTCAATAATCAAGAGACCTTGGCAAACCTTGCCGGAAGAATCTCTACTCAAATCGAACCAGATAGTGTAACACTGCTGAATTCTTTTCAAGACGCAACGTTTTTAAACGACAATGGTTTTGATGCCGAGAACAAATTGGCAATGTACATACCCAATAGCTATGAGTTTTTCTGGAATACATCTGCCGCTATGTTTAGAGACCGCATGTTAAAAGAGTATAATAGGTTTTGGAACGAAGATCGTCTAAAAAAGGCAAAAACACTCAATTTATCCCCTTCAGAGGTTGTTACCCTGGCATCAATAGTACATAAAGAGTCGACTAAAATAGATGAAAGACCTAAGGTAGCAGGGCTTTATTTGAATAGACTAAAAACAGGAATGCGGCTACAAGCCGACCCCACTGTTATCTTTGCCTTAAAGAAACATGCGGGTAATTTTGACCTAGTAATCAAAAGAGTACTTTATAAAGATCTAGAATTAGATTCGCCCTATAACACCTATATACATGCAGGTTTGCCACCAGGACCTATAACAATGCCCGATATTTCGGCCATTGATGCCGTGTTGAACTATGAAAAACATGAGTATTACTATTTTGTAGCTAATGTTGAAAACTTTGGCTACCATAAGTTTGCAAAGACATTAGCACAACATAACCGTAATAAAGTACAGTACATCCGATGGGTGAATGCCCAAAAAATCTATAGATAGTACCTAATCGCTATTTTAAGACATGTTAACTAAATTTGAATATTTTTAACAAAGCCTTTTCAAAATAATATAGAATGCACTCTATCTTTGCATAGTGAAATTTAAGCAGGTGAATTTTTCCGTCAGTCTTAAGAAAATAACTATATGAGAAAGTGGATACGTTTTACCAGTCCCCTTGTCATTGCCTTTATTTTACTGAGTTTGGCTTTTGTGCCTTCAGTAGTTGAAGTGCCCAAAACTCTTAGAGTAACAGAGCCTACTGAAGTTTTGTTTCCCAAAAACAGAACTATTTTCAGTACGGTTATAGTTGCACCTCCCTTTTTGGGGAGTTCGTACATTGGTTTTAGAGAGGCCTTGGCCTTTAAAGAGTCGCAAGGAAATTATTTTCGAACGAATACTTTGGGGTATTTGGGAAAATACCAGTTTGGTATAGGAACATTGCAATTAATGGGCGTTTATAACGCAACTCATTTCTTGAATAATCCCATATTGCAAGAAGAGGTATTTCAAACCAATATAGCTCGTAATAAGTGGATCCTACGAAGAGATATTCAAAGATTTGTGGGTAAACATATAAAAGGGGTAGAGGTAACCGAATCAGGTATGTTGGCAGCTGCCCATTTAGCCGGTGCCGGTAATGTCAAGAAATACTTACGCTCTTATGGGCGTTACGATGTAAAGGACTCTTATGGCACTAATATAGCCAAGTACATGAACAAATTTTCTGGCTATGATGTATCACTCGTTACTCCAAAGAAGAATCCGAAAGTCAAGAAGCGTACGATGTAGTATTATAATATATGTGAAGATGGATAATGGCCCCGGTGAGAACTTCGGGGCTTTTTTTAGTTGTAGCCATAATTAACCTTGTATTATAAATATAGTGGGTCTTTTATGAAGGTCTAAGAGTATTTTTCTCCAATCTGACACCTTCTTGGTAGCGATATACTCAGTTGATAGGGTAATATCACAGGCGATGCAAACCTTGGTGTCGGCTGAGAGAACCTTGAGTATTTCTGTCAATAATTTATTATTTCGATACGGGGTTTCTATGCAAATTTGAGATTGCCGCTGCCCGATCGATGTTTTTTCCATTAACTTGATGGCTTTTTTTCGTTCTGCACCATCTATGGGCAAATATCCAATAAAAGCAAAATTCTGACCATTCATACCACTTGCCATAAGGGCAAGAAAGATGGATGAAGGCCCCACCATAGGAACCACCTGTATACCTTTTTCATGTGCGATTTTGACAACTTCGGCCCCAGGATCTGCTATGCCCGGGCATCCTGCTTCAGAAAGAATACCAACATCGTGCCCTTCAAGACAAGGTAGTAGAAAAGTAGGTATAGATCCGGGTTCTGTGTATTTGTTCAATAATTGCAGATGTAGGCCAGACTGCGATTTTTTGGAGCTTATTTTTTTAATGAACCGTCGGGCGGTTTTCTCGTTTTCTACAATATAATAATCAATATCCTCAATGGTTCTTTTAATTGAAATGGGCAAGACCTCTAAGGGCTCGTTATCACCCAATGTTGTAGGTATCAAAAATATCTTTCCCTGTGAATCTCTTTCTTCACCCATGTACTTAGTATTGGTTTGTGCTTAATTTTAATGCAATGACATCACAGGCCGCATCAAGAAGATGAAAAACATGTTCAAACCCGTCTTGGGCATCATAATAAGGGTCTGGTACTTCCTTTTCATCCAATTCCACCGCATCTAATAACAATCTTACTTTGTTGAAATCGGATTCACTTTGTGCCAGTGCAGTGATATTATCGTAATTGTTTTTATCCATGGCATATATGATATCAAAGTTCTTGAAATCTTCAACTTTGAAAATCCTACAACGTTGATGGGCAATATCAATACCATGTTTTTGGCCAACGGCAATACTTCTTTCATCTGGCTTATTGCCAATATGAAAACCGCCAGTACCTGCCGAGTCCACAAAAATATATTGGGAATCGACTTTACTTCGAAGAATACCTTCGGCCAATGGAGACCTACAGATATTACCTAGGCAAACCATCAAAACTTTGAGGGTCATTAGAAATCAGGTTAATTTTTTAGTCAGGTCTTCAATATATTTTCTGAACTGCTTATCGGTCTCGGCAAGATTGTCGACCGTTTTGCATGCGTGCAGCACTGTTGCATGGTCTCTTTTGCCAATTTGAGAACCTATGCTTGCCAAAGAAGCTTTGGTTAATCTCTTTGCAAAGAACATTGCCAACTGCCTTGCTTGTACGATATGTCTTTTCCGGGTCTTTGATTGCAGAGTGGCAACATCCATCTCGAAATAGTCCGAAACCACCTTCTGAATATAATCGATAGACACTTCACGTTTGGTGTTCTTGACAAATTTCTCGACCACCTGTTGCGCCAGTTCCAAAGTGATTTCTCTCTTATTGAAAGATGATTGGGCGATCAATGAGATTATTGCCCCTTCAAGTTCGCGAATATTGGTTTTGATATGTTTGGCTACATAATCGATAATATCATCGGGCATTTCAACACCGTCACGATATAATTTGTTCTTTAAGATCGATATTCTTGTTTCATAATCGGGATTTTGAAGTTCTGCAGATAACCCCCATTTAAAACGAGATAAGAGACGTTGCTCAATATCTTGCATATCGACGGGAGCCTTATCTGAAGTCAAAACTACCTGTTTTCCGTTTTGGTGCAAGTGATTGAAAATATGAAAGAAGACATCTTGGGTACCTGACTTACCAGACAGAAACTGAACGTCATCGATAATGAGCACATCGATCAATTGGTAGAAATGTATAAAATCGTTTCGTGTATTTTTCTTGACTGACTCAATATATTGTTGGGTAAATTTTTCAGCAGATATATAAAGTACCGTTCTCTCAGGGTACTTATCTTTTATCTCAACACCAATGGCGTGGGCCAAATGTGTTTTTCCCAATCCGACACCGCCGAACACCAACAGGGGGTTGAATGATGTTCCGCCAGGTTTGTTGGCTACTGCCATACCGGCAGATCGTGCCAATCTATTAGAATCTCCCTCAAGAAAATTGTCAAAATTGTAATTCGGATTGAGTTGCGATTCGATTTTGATATTTCGAATACCAGGAATCACAAACGGATTTCTGAGTTCTGGGCTTTTCGACTTAATCGGCACGTTCATTTCTTGCGAAACTATAGTGCCCCTGTTCGAACTCGGAATTTTCTCGGTGAAAGGTTCGCGGTTGCCGTACGTATTTTCCATTCGAATGATGTAAACCAATTTTGCGGTTTCACCCAATTCTTTGGTGAGGGCAACTTTCAATAATTTGACATAGTGCTCCTCTAACCATTCATAGAAAAATTTACTTGGCACCTGAATACTTAAAGCATTCTCAGATAATTGAACTGGTTTGATAGGTTCAAACCAAGTTTTAAAAGCCTGCGGCTGGATATTATCTTTGATAAACGCTAAACAATTGTTCCATACGGAATTAGCAGTAACATCCATTCTTGATCTTCTCTTATTTTTGTTGGTTAGTGTTTGTTAATGTAGGTCGGAAATTCGGTTGGAGCGAACCTTACATCCGGTTTCGACAAATATGTGAACAAAAAACCTAAAAAAAAAATGAAATGCTATTGAATTTTAGCTTTTTTTTTCGCATGTTCACAGACTGCTTTTCAGCACTCTTTAAATATATTGTTTTTTAACTTAGAAATATGAGTTTTAACGAAATTTCTTTTCGGGTAAGGTACGGCGAAACCGATCAGATGGGCATTGTGTACCATGGCAACTATGCGCAGTACCTTGAGATGGGTAGAATAGCGTGGTTGAGACAAATAGGCATCTCATATAAGGATATGGAAGAGAATGGCATCATGCTGCCAGTAATCTCTTTGAATATCAATTTTAAGAAATCTGCGGTCTACGATGATTTGATTACGGTACGTACGGTCTTGAAAAAAACACCTTCGGTACGAATCGAATTTGATTTTGAAATTTTCAATGAATCAAGAGAAATTTTGGCAGGGGCTTCTACAGTTCTTGTCTTTATGGATATGAAAAGAAAGCGACCCATAAAATGCCCTGACTACATATTGGAGAAACTTTAATAACAGTAATGTCTTTTTTTAGGAGGGAGGGAGATAATCAAGAGTCAACTTTTTTGACGGTGACAGAATTTATTCCCTGAAAAAAAGCTTCGGTCTGATCGGCGAAATCTTGACGAACTGAAATTAAAAGCCTACAGTCCATGTTCATTTCTTGAGATAGTATTTTCAATTGTTTTTGTTTGATGATACGCATTACCTTATTCATATCAGTATATTGAAATGCCAATTGAAATTGTTGTTGGATTGTTTTCTCAATGATCATTGATGTTTCAAGAGCCATATGTGCAGCCGTTCGGTACGCACTTATCAAACCGCCCACACCGAGTTTGGTTCCGCCAAAGATTCTAGTGACCGTTACCAATATATTGGTTACTTTATACGATTGTATTTGGCCGTAGATAGGCATTCCTGCTGAGTTGTTTGGTTCTCGGTCATCATTGGCCCTGTACGTAACGGTCTTAAGGCCTAACTGCCAAGCATAACATACATGACCTGCTCCAGGGTGTTTTTTTCTTAAAGTTTCAACAATGGATTTTACCGCATCTTCATTTTCTATGGGAAAGGCTTGCCCATAGAACTTGCTCTTTTTTTTCTTGAACAAAATTTCTTCTGATGGTTTTGAAAGGGCTCTATAGGTATCGGTTGCTTTTTTCATTAAAATAGGGCCACGAGAACGATACTGAGTACCGCCAGGGCGACTCCGCCCCAATTTTTTAAACTGAGTTTTTCTTTGAAAAGTACTATGCCCAAAAGGGTAGAGAACAATACAATGGCAACATTGTTAATGGTAAAGACCGAGGCACTGTTCAATGAATCACTTTCTAAAGCTCTAAGAAGAAAATGAATCGAGAAATAATTGGGTACTCCTAAGACGATACCTCCTAGTATGGTAATTAAGGTAATTTTCTTGGGTTTTTTTATTGATTTCAGTATATAATAAGCAATACCCACGACAGCGGCAAATCCAAACAAGGTTGCTGAAAACAATGAAGCCTCGTTATCGTTGATATGGGTATCTTGAATAAATTTCAGACTAACATCAATAATGCCCGAGCCCGTGAATACCATTATGGGTAAAAGTAAAAGTGAATTTTTACGGCTTATTTGTTTTTCTTTTGCAGATGCGAAATACACAGCTGCCAATGCTAACAGAACACCTAATATCTTGAGAGGCCCCAACACCTCTTCATACCAAACTACGCCAAAAAGCACAGGTATGACCAATGACATTTTCGTCGCTACCGAGGTTACCGAAACACCCGCTTTTTGTACCGTGGCCGCTATCAAATTAAAAACTACGACAAATAAGAAACCCAAGGCCAGCGTACTTGAAAACCATGGCTTTTGTGGGATATCGGTTAGCGTAGAACCCGTATCAAAAAATAACATACCCACCGAACAGGCCATCATATAATTGATGATAATGGCTAAAAGGGTCTCTACTTTATAAACGGCAAATAACTTGAACACCACATAGAGAAAACTTGAAAAAAGAACACTTAAAGCAAGGTCAAGCATGTTACAATTTTGTTTTTAAATGAACTATATCCTCTTTGCCAACGTGTAAATGCCAGCATTTGATACCCAGTTTTTTTGCTGCATCGGTATTTTCTTTGGTGTCATCGATAAAGATGGTTTCTTCGGCGATTAATTCATTCTGATCTAATACGAATTGATAGATATCCGCATTGGGCTTTCTCAGGTTGATTTCGTGCGATAGATAGAATTTTTCAAAAGAGCTCTTAAAACGATCGAACTTGTCTATTCCCATGATTTCAATAGCACGTTCTATATGCATGGCGTTTGTATTGCTTAAGAGAAAGAGTCTGTACGTGTTTTCTTTGGCCAATTCTTCTATAAACCGCAAACGATACTCAGGAAAATCCAATAAAATGGAATTCCAACTACTGACAATGTCTTTTGGTTTTGCCTTTGGGCAAACCAGTATCAATTGGTTTGTAAATTCATCAGAAGATATACCTCCTACCTCATAGGTCTCGCTAAGGCTTATAAGCTCAGGAGTTGGTTCGGGTTTGGCTCCATACTTTTCCATTTCGCGAAAAACCGCCTGCTTATCTAGGTTGATGAAAATATCACCAAAGTCAAAGATGATGTTCTTTATCACGGGGTATATATTTTAAGGATGTCTTGACCCAATTTCTTTGTGGTTATTAGATTCCCTTTTAATACAGGGGCTTTAAGACCTTGAGAGAAAGAGGTGGTTCCTGTAAGTACTCGGGCTTCGTCCCATAAACCGGCATCTATAAACGTTTGTAATGTTTGTGAGCCTCCTTCCACGATAACACTGTTTATTTTATGCTGATAGAGCTTTTCGCAAATTTGAGCTGCAACATCCTTTTGAAAATCTATTAACTCATAGGTGATGTCCTTTAAGTACAAAGAGGCATCGGAGACTTCGGTCAGCACTATAGTAGGAGAGCTTTTGTCGAACACGTTAAAACCGCTACTGATCTTTAATTCTCTATCGAGTACGATCCGAACGGGGTTCTTTCCTTTCCAATACCTGACGTTCAACTTGGGGTTGTCTTCCAAGACGGTATTCGTACCCACTAATATTGCCTGTTCCTCAGATCGCCATTGATGAACTATTTGCCTTGTAGCTTGCCCAGTAATCCAAAAGGGTTCGGGTTGAGATGTTCTTTTTTTCTTTTTTGGCGAAATAAACCCATCTAACGTTTCTGCCCATTTTAAGATAATATAGGGGTGTTTTTTTTGATAAAAGGTCAAAAAACGTTTGTGATGCGCTCGGCATTCTTTTTCCAACACGCCGACGGTTACATCACAACCGGCGTCGATCAACTTTTGAACCCCTTTACCAGCAACCTTTTCATGTGGATCCAAAACACCAATGACAACCTTGGGTATATGACGTTTCAGAATCATGTCGGTACATGGCGGTGTTTTTCCATAATGTACACATGGCTCTAAGCTGACATATAAAGTGGCGTTTTCAAGCAATGCGGTATCAACAACTGAGTTAATGGCATTTACCTCGGCATGTGCCCCACCATATGCACTCGTATAGCCTTCACCAATGATTTTTTCGCCATAAACGATTACAGCACCTACCATGGGGTTGGGAGCAGTTGTGCCCAAACCGTTCTTAGCGATTTCCAAACATCTTGAAATATATTTTTGGTGTATCTTCACATCGCAAAAATAGGTAAATTCATCACAGTTTTTTAATGGGAAAGAACACGGTCGTTTATAGAGAGATTACAACCGAAGACAATGCCGAAGTCGCCGAAGTCGTACGCAAGGTTTTAATCGATTTAGGTGTGCCAAAAGTGGGTACTGCATATGCCGACCCTAGTCTTGATATGATGTACGATAATTACAATGTACCCAAAGCCACTTATTTTGTAGTTGAAGTAGATGGAAAAATTCTTGGTGGTGCGGGTGTTGCCCAATTAGAGAACAGCACTGAAAATATATGTGAGCTCCAAAAAATGTATTTTTTAGAGGAAGCTAGGGGTAGGGGCTTTGGCACTGAAATGATACGGTTATGCTTGAACAAGGCCAAAGAGTATAACTTCGAAAAAGTGTATTTGGAAACTATGCCCTATATGAAGGCAGCCCAAAAACTCTATAAAAAAATAGGCTTTGAATATATTGATGTTTCCATGGGCGATACAGGTCATTATTCCTGTTCGGTTTGGATGCTAAAAACTATCTAGTTGATTTTCAAGAATGCTGTTACGAGAAATCAAGAACATATTTCATAAAGAACTCGATACTATCTACCCCGTTGAAGAGGTAGATAGCTTTTTTCAGATATTGATCGAACATTATCTAGGCTTGCAGCGGTTTGTATTGGCCCTTGAGCCCGACCTAATAGTTTCAAAAGAAGAAGAACAACCCTTGTTTGAAGGCTTATCTCAACTTAAGTTAGAACATCCTATTCAATATATTACTGGGGTTGCTTATTTCATGGAGATGGATTTTGCCGTAAACAAACACGTACTGATACCAAGACCAGAGACCGAAGAACTGGTCAGGTGGGTAGTTGATGATCATAGAAGCTTTAACCAAGAAATCAATATTTTGGATATTGGTACGGGTTCAGGCTGTATTGCTGTTTCCTTAGCTAAAAATCTTCCAAAGGCAAAAGTATACGCCTTGGATGTTTGTGGACAAGCCCTTGAAATCGCTCATCAAAATGCCATGACAAATAAAGTGGATGTCGATTTTTTGGAAGCCGATATTTTGACAATCAACAACCTAGACCCAAGGGCACGAGGTATGTTTCTAAAAAAAGCATTTTTAATTTCAAGGCAAGCCTCTGAGAATCAGACCCTCAATGAGGGATTGAAAACCCTAGAGGTGAAATTCGATGTTATTGTTTCCAATCCGCCGTACGTTAGAGAACAAGAGAAAAAGGAGATGAAGAAGAACGTATTGAACAATGAACCCAATTTGGCCTTGTTTGTCTCAAATGAGAATCCCTTGCAGTTTTATATGGCGATTTTGGATTTTGCAAAAGACAATTTAAAAAAGAAGGGTACTATATATTTTGAAATCAACCAATTTTTTGGAAAAGAGACCCAACAGCTTTTGGAAGACCATAATTTTTCTGAAATTGAGCTCCGAAAAGATATGTTCGGAAATAATAGAATGTTGAAAGGAAGTTTATAGAGCTGATATCATGAAAAGCATCGTCGTATTTTGTGGAAGTAGTGAAGGAAATACCCCAGAGTATATTGAAGATGGCTATTTATTGGGACAAGCATTGGCGTTGCAAAAAATAACCTTGATCTATGGCGGGGCTAAAATAGGGGTCATGGGTAAAATCGCCCAAGGAGCATTAGATGGCAAAGGAAAAGTCATTGGTGTGATTCCTGATTTTCTAAAACTAAAGGAAGTATATCATACCAGCTTGACCAAATTGATCATTACCGAGAATATGCACGAACGCAAATTAAAAATGCACGAGTTATCTGAGGGTATTATTATGCTTCCTGGGGGTTATGGTACCTTAGAAGAGTTTTTTGAAATGCTTACATGGGCACAATTAGGACTTCACCAATATCCGATAGGAATCTTGAATACCAACGGTTTTTATACAGAATTACTCAGTATGCTCAAGACCATGGTCGATCAGGGTTTTGTAAAACAAGAAAATTACGATATGGTCTTGGTAGATAATTCAGTGGAGGGGTTACTAGAAAAGATGAAAAAATACAAACCGCTCAACATACCCAAATGGATCAATAAAGACCAACTTTAGCAAACCATAAACTTTTAAACGTCTGAAAACCCCTAAACTATTTTTCAAACTCCTAAACTTTTTAAGCATATACCCAATAGTACCACAATATGAATGCAGAGCAAAAGATAGAATCCCTTCGAAAAGAACTCCGTGAGCACAATCATAATTATTATGTATTGGACAACGCCACCATATCGGATTATGAATTTGATATGAAATTAAAAGAGTTGCAGACCTTGGAGGAACAGCACCCCGAGTTGTACGACCCAACATCACCTACTTTTCGGGTAGGGGGCACCGTCACAAAAAATTTCAAGACCGTAGTACATGACCAACGTATGTATTCACTCGACAATTCCTATTCAAGAGAAGACCTTGAAGATTGGGAAAAACGCATTCAACGCGGTTTGGGTGATGTGGATGTCGAATTTACCTGTGAATTAAAATATGATGGGGCTTCAATTAGTCTGACCTATGAAGACGGAAAGCTACTGCGAGCCGTAACCCGTGGTGATGGTTTTCAAGGCGATGATGTGACTCCCAATATCAAAACCATTAATTCGGTGCCCTTGAAATTGACAGGTGATTACCCTGAAAGATTTGATATACGTGGTGAGGTTGTTCTGCCCTTTGAAGGTTTTGCCAAAATGAACGAAGAACGCATTGAAAATGACGAAGAACCCTATATGAACCCTAGAAATACCGCCTCGGGTAGTTTGAAATTACAAGATAGTGCTGTTGTGGCCCAACGCCCCTTAGACTGTCTTTTGTATGGTATTGTAGGGCAAAATACAGGAGTTTATTCACAATGGCAGATGCTTGAAAAGGCAAGGTTATGGGGGTTCAAAGTACCTACCGCTGCCAAATTGTGCAAGACGACCGATGAGGTTATGGATTTTGTAACGTATTGGGATGTTCACCGACACGACCTACCCTATGAGACCGATGGGGTGGTCATCAAGGTAAATGACCTTCAGCACCAAGACGAGTTGGGTTATACCTCAAAATCGCCGCGTTGGGCGATGGCCTATAAATTCAAGGCGGAACAGGTGTCTACGGTCTTGAACGAGATTACTTATCAGGTGGGACGAACAGGGGCCATAACCCCCGTTGCTAACCTAGAACCTGTTTTGTTGGCCGGTACTACAGTAAAGAGAGCCTCTTTGCACAATGCCGATCAAATTGCAAAGTTGGATATTCGTGAGGGCGATACCGTTTTTGTTGAGAAGGGCGGTGAGATTATCCCCAAGATAGTGGGGGTAGACCTTGCAAAACGTCCTCAAGATTCAAAGCCCACGCAATACATTGATGAATGCCCTGAGTG
>VAPK010791324.1_pt1 | contig 12163 bp, 8 predicted proteins | sample 3395031 | NCBI WGS metagenome assembly VAPK01 (sample SAMN08290443, study PRJNA428436) | hydrothermal vent metagenome | isolation source: Deep-sea hydrothermal vent chimney 1 | place: Pacific Ocean: Juan De Fuca Ridge | reverse complement strand
ATGATAAGTAACATTGCTAACAACATTTGCATCCACACCGCTAAGGTTGGAATATCCACTGCTGGCGGCAATAAGCGCTCAACAAAGTCATTAGCGGGCGCTTCGCCACCGGGTGTCACCGTAATCGGCGTACCATCACCAATTAAGTTATTGGTATCATTACCATCCACATCGGATACTGAACCAAAACCAGCAGGTTGTTGCTGTCTTACACGGTAATCACCTGGCACCACACCGGTAAAGGTGTAATTACCCGCGCCGTCTGTCATCGTTGTAATTGGTAATCCTGTCACAGGATCCAACACTGGGTTACCCGTTGAATCTAATAGCTCTAACACCACACCTGGAATCGGTGTATCACCAATATCATCACCATCCGTATCTTCCAATACCGTACCTGAGATACTGCCTAAGGCAGTAAAGGCGAAGTCTTGATCCACATTGTCTTCCCCAACACCGAGCGTCAGAGTAGAAGTACTATCCTCACCCCCATTGGCATCAAATCCAGCCGCCAGTTCCGCAATCGTGAGGTCTGGATACGCTGCTGCGATGTTTGCAGGTAAGGCAGCTGGTAAGACAACGGCCACCGTGTAATCCCCTGCTGGTAAATTATCAAACAGATAGTTACCGTTAGCGTCAGTTTGTATGACAACCGGCGCGCCGCCACCCGTAGGGAATAATGTAACAGTCACGCCTTCAATACCCAATTCACCCGGATTTTGTACACCGTCGTTATTGATATCCACCCATACCGTATCACCAATTGAACCTAATGGTTGGAAACCAAAGTCTTGATTCAAATTGCTGCCTGCTAAAGGTAGCGTTAGATTAGAGGTGTCATCATTACCACCATCGTCATCAAATACAGATGCTAACTCATCAATAGTAAGGAATGGATAGGCTGTTGCAATCGCAGCAGGTAATGCGGCTGGCAATGCAACCGCCACTGTGTAGTCGCCTGGCGGTAAATCGGTGAAGAGATAATTACCATTGGCATCCGTTGTTGTTGTCACTGCAACACCAGCGCCATTACCTAGATCAACTCCAGCAGGTGGGGTTAGCGTTACCGTGGCACCTTCAATACCCAATTCGCCCCCATCCAACACACCATCACCATCTAAATCAACCCACACGGTGTCACCAATGGCACCTAAGGTAATAATACCAGCATCTACATCAGTTCTATCTTGATCAATGCCCAAGGTAATCACACCTGTTTTGCCTTTCGAAGCGCCTGCTGTTGGATCTGCATCAGAATCAAGCGCATCATTCCCGCCCGCATCTTGCGGGCTTAAATCTAGTGGTGTATCGAAGAACACCACATAATCTCCCGCAGGCAGGTTATCAAAGAGGTAATTACCACTTCCATCTGTTGTTACTACATAATCAATGGCAGGGTTCGCAGGATCTGGGATAGGCGTAATCCCATCTGCTTGTAACAATCTAACCGTTACGCCTGGAATATTGGGTTCACCGCCATCCTGTATACCATCGCCGTCCGTATCAAGCCACACTCTATCGCCGATAGAGCCAGCAAAAACACGGGCAGAGACTGTGTTTGATAACACCGCATCATTAACTTCAACAACACGTGCACCCGCTGTATTAGAATAAATATCATCTTCTAAATTACCTGTTGTTGCATAGGTTAAGTCAACAAAACAAGTACCCGATGCATCCATACCAATATCCCGTACACGTACTGCTGTGACATCCGCACCAGCAAAAGGACAAATAGCCAATGATGCAGCCGCAGTTGTACCACCACCACACCAAGCAACAGACCCACCTGGAATCGCGTTTGCAGGTGCTAATGGACTAATATCTAATGTGGTTACCGTTGGATCAACATTCGTAAACCAATAGGTTGGCGTACCCGTACATTGGCCATTTAGGTCCATTGATACGTCATCAAACTCAAAGGTACCATTATAGTCTGTTGGCGCAGGTAAACGATCCCGTGGCACGGTTATGCCTACCGCAGGTGTAAAGGTAAAGCTACCCGCCACGCCATCACCATTGAACGGCAAGATATCAATCACATCTAAGCCCGTTGCCGCTGCACTTGAGCCATTTCGCAAGCCCACTCTAAAGTTCATCCAGTTTAATAGTGCACCAGTATTCACTTCATGTAATGGGGTGAGCACTGATTTTACAATCAATAACGATGTTGGCACCGTATTAATCACATTCGCATTGGCAATCCGAATATCCCTTGGGCTCGAATCCGCAGGTGATTCAATCAAAGTATAGTTCTCTCTGACACCAGAAGGGGCATCAATATCAATAATGGTATGGAATACAAGATCTTCAAATACCGTGCCTGACGTTTGATCCCCTAGATCCCATATCAGAATAGATTCGCCACCGCCACAAGACTGGCCTTGATCCAGCAAATCTTGCACATGGGTTGCACACTCTGCCGGCGTTGCCGCTGAAATAACCGTTGGCTCACCATATGCCGCGCCTGAACCAGAATTCCCTGTTGTGGTGCCATTGGTATATGTCATACCAATTGGCAATAAGTCTTTAATGATGACATTATCAACCTCTGCATTCGCTTGCGGCCCATCGCGGGTAAAGCTTGGCGATAAGGTCACCGTTACATCGGTACCTGGCTCCACACCTGAAGGGGTCATATCTTTCAAAATCCGCACTTTAGCGCGCACCATGATCAAACGATCACCTGATGTCGCGTTAACATGCCCTTGTGTCGCATCATTTGCAATATAGTCATTAGCACGGAATACATCGCCTGTTAATGAACTTTTATACGTTGCATAATTCACCAATAACGTATCATTCGGAATCAGCGCACCTGAGGTTAAAAAGGTTGATCTCGCCGTATGCTTAATCCGCATTGCCATTAGTTGGCCTGGTAATAATGTATCCGCCACTAAACGCGCTTTTGTGACCACAGGCACATTACCTAAGCCACCCGCGGCTGCCTCTGCGGCAGGAATATCATCAAACCATTCTGCTTCTGGGATATTACATTCATCCACTACTTCATCAGGTGCGGTCGCACTAGGACCCTCTGTTGGATTGGGCGGCCATGGTAGGCTGACATAACCCGTGGCATATTGCACCCTAATCCCTGCCACACTTTCTGTTGTGCTGTAATTCAAATCAACTGCATGAATACGATCATCCACTAAGGTGCCCGCATTATCAGCTGCAGGATCCAAAATCGTCATTTCAAACGTTTCAATATCGATTACATCGCATAATTCAGGATTGGTAATCGGTGTACCACCATTATTGCTATATACGTTGTAAGTGCCCCATACACTGTCTGGTGTCGCCGTACCATCGCCCCCATTAACAACGGAAGCATCCGTTGGTGGATCAGCCCATGAGCCGCCACCCCATTGTGTGATTTGGTCTGCTTGGTCGCTCCAGCCTTTACGGTAGTTTTTACCCCATGAACCGGAATTCGCATTCAAGGTCACACTTCGGCAGTTATCATTTTCACTTTCACGCAAGCCATTGCCACCAAAATTAGGTGTACCTGATAGCCCGACAGGATCAAACTCTGACATACAGTTCGTTGCCACCAATGAACCACCCGCACCCACCACATCGCTCAATGGCACAAATATTCTAATCAAGCCGACTGCTGCAATCGCACGGTTCACGGGTAATGCGCCGCCACCTGAATTTTGAGTTGGCGCATTGGTTAAGCTACTGTCCACACCGGTTATGGTCACCGCAACATCTCCACCCGGCGCAGCTTGTGTACAGGTCACCGCCATCGTGCCTACTGGCAGCGCAATACTACGCTCAGGGTTGGCCGCATTCAGTGAGGGGGCAGGATAAACGCCATTAGCAAAGGTATCCATATCGCAAGCATTGCTGATGGGAGAAAAACTTGTATTGCTAGACCATGTCACTAATTCTGCGTTAGGAGAAACAGCGGATACATCATCGGTAAAACTCACGGTTGCATTCGTGCCGCCTGCTAAGGCTTCATTACCTAATCGCGGGTTGAGACCTGATTCTGCTTCACCGGCCACCTCATCTACTTCAATCGTATAGTTATACTCAAGCCACCAGCCTGGCGTCGTACCATCGGCTGCAAACTGCCCAGACCGAACGGTATACATATTAGCTGATTTATCAATATTCCAACGCGGTGAAGCGGTTATTTTGAGTCGATGCGCATCGGTTACTGCACCACCATTCACTGATGCCACGCCATCTGTACTGCTTGCTGAGCCTACGCCATCTGATATGGTAAATACAATATCACCGGGTGTGCTGCCATTGGTCGCATCGCCTTCTACCCGCACTGGAAAAGGTGGATTCTCAGCATAGGTGCCGGTGCCATTGCTATCAAAACCACTACGAACACACACTATTGTTTTACCATCCGCTGAAATATTACTGGCTGGTAGCGCACAAAAACCAGGCAAGCTATCCCAAATGAAGCCAGCGCCTGCTGGGAGTGTACCCGTCAAGGTCACTTCATCCTCACCTACGTTTGCATTGCCTAACCAACTAAAGCCAGCGCTCACAATAAACACATCATTGGTTCGAATAATCAAATCACCCGTCGGAATATCATCAGAGGGATCAAGCGGCGTAGCATTTGGATCCGTATAGCCTGGGTCTGCTGACATATCGCAACCCGGTGTGCCATTCGCATAGGTATTCGCTGCGGCACAAACCGCGTTACCATTTATGGTATCTGTGGTTTGATTCAAATTACCCGCACCGCCACCGGTATTACTATATTGTGTGGTGATATTTAAAGTGGCCGCGTTGGCGCTCCCTATTAGAAAAGTTAATGCAAACAACAATGTGGCTTGTCTAATCCATGATGTTTTTGATGTAGATGCCGTAGAAATTGGGTGTGTCATGCTGAATTCTCCCTCAAGAATTTTAAATTATCCATAAATTTAGATGGTACTACCGAAAGCTATAGTAATTCATCTGCCAGCATTATGTCAATAATTTGAATTTGCTCTAATAAATCAACTCAAATAAGTCTTTTTGCAGATATTTGCATAAAAATAGTTGTGCATTTATTTAAGGGAAGCTGAAACAGATGTCAGGCAAGGTGGTCGTTATGCTAAATGGGATACCACTTAACGACATTCAACCGCATGCCACGCCACATCTGGCATATCAATACGCAAAGCAGTGAGCTGATCGCCCCACACTGCGCCACTATCTAATGCATAGGTATGACCATAGCGTTTGGTATCGAGCGTAGACCAATGCCCGAACACAATATTGTCTTTTTTGCTTTTGCGACCCTTCACATCGAACCATGGCATCAACTCTTCTGGCTGACTACCTAATGGCCCTTTGTGTTTGAAATCAAGCGTACCCAAGGCATCGCAATAACGCAGGCGGGTAAAGCAATTAATAATAAACCGCGTGCGGTCCCGCCCTTTTAGGGTTTTAGACCAACGATTAGGTTGATTGCCATACATAGATTTCAGGGTGTTTTTAATATTATCACCTTGTAATAAAGCTTCAACCTCTTTCGATAATTTCAGCGCTTTCTTGATTTTCCATTGCGGTGGGAGGCCCGCGTGCACCATGCTAAAATCCAGTGATTCATCATGATAAAACAAGGGTTGATGTCGCAACCAATCGATGAGTTCATCTCTATCAGGCGCCGCTAATACAGACATCATCGTGTCTTTATCATGCTTATGCTTCGTTACTCCATAGGCTGCAGCGAGTAAATGCAAATCATGATTGCCCAATACGACTTTGACACTTTTCCCCGCCTCTTTTGCAAAGCGTAATACATCGGTTGATTTGGGACCACGATTGACCAGATCACCGACTAACCAAATTTGATCTTGGCCAGGGTCAAACTGAATTACATCCAGTAACCGCTGCAAATCATCAAAGCAACCCTGCACATCGCCAATAGCATAAACTGCCATCTATACAATCCCGCCCTTACCGTCTGCGATATAAAGGTTCAGGTTGCACCACCGTTGTTTGGTAATTTTCACTAAAATCATCAAAGGCGCGTAAGGCGTCTGATAAGTTTTTTGAATCCGCCAGCTCAAAGCTACTAAACCCCACTTGTGACATATAAAATAATTGATCATGCAAAACATCCCCTTGCGCACGAATGTCACCTTGGTATCCATAGCGATCGCGTAATAAACGCGCCACTGAATAACCGCGACCATCAGTAAACACCGGAAAATATACCACTATCATTGCCAATTGTGGCAAATCATCGATTAAATTTTCAACTGGATCCTCTCCCAAGAGACGCACACCCACCTCACCATCATGCTTCAATAGCTGTTCACGCTCTGCAGCCCAGCGCGATAATGACACCGTGATATTGCCAGCGGCGATAGTGGCATCGTCATCCAAATGCTGCCAGCTATTTTCAACAATGATTTTATCTTTAATTATTTGCATAAATGCGCTCCTGGAAAGGGCTCACACCCACACGGCGGACGGTGTCTAAAAACAGCTCTTGATCTAAGCGCTGCTCGACGAACACATCGACCAAACCAGAGACGGTATCCACAACCTGATCTTTGGGGATCGCACGCCCTAAGCGTTCACCTAATGTCGCATCCGCTTCCGAACTGCCACCCAAGGTAAATTGATACCACTCTTCACCTTTCTTATCGACACCAAGAATGCCAATATGCCCCACGCTCTGATGCGCACAGCCATTCATACAGCCTGATAGTTTGATTTTAATATCACCCAAATCATAGAGATAATCTAAATCATCAAACCGCTCATTAATCGCTTTAGCTAAAGGGATTGAGGTGGCATTCGCTAACTGACAAAAATCTAAACCTGGGCAACAAATCATATCAGTAAGGGTATTAATATTGGGTGTCGCCAATTTAGAGGCCGTTAACTTCTGCCATAAAGCATAACAATCGCCCTGCTTCACATCGCTCAATAATAAATTCTGATTATGCGTTGACCGTACTTCACCCAAACTAAATTCATCCGCTAAATCAGCAATGATATCTAGCTGTTCCGCCGAAACATCACCCGGTGGGCTTAATGGCGATTTTAAGGAAATATAAGCGGCGCGATATCCTAGCTCTTTATGCTCAACCACATTCTGCGTCACCCAACGCTTAAAGCTAGGGTCATCCGCTTGCTGCTGGGCAAAGCTCTGGTCATCCGCTGCTGAGGCATCATAATCCGGTTCGGTGAAATACGCTTTCACCCGGGTGATTTCTGTTTCATCCAGTGTTAACTGTTCGCGAATTTCTAACCACTCCGCTTCCACCCATTCACGAAATTGTTCGATTCCATGCTCTTTAACGGTAATTTTAATCCGCGCTTTATATTTATTATCGCGGCGACCTAAGCGGTTATATACCCGCAAAATTGCTTCCAAATAAGACAATAAATCTTGTTTCTCAAGGAACGGGCGGATTTGCTGACCAATAATAGGCGTTCGGCCTAAACCGCCACCAACTAACACTTCAAAACCCACGATACCCGCTGCATTCTTAACGAGGTGCAGGCCGATGTCATGTAATTGTGTTGCCGCGCGATCTTCTGCCGTACCGACCACTGCAATTTTGAACTTCCGGGGCAAATAAGCAAACTCCGGATGAAAAGTAGACCACTGCCGAATGATCTCACACCAAGGCCGCGGATCTTCAAGCTCACCAGCACAAATGCCCGCCAGCTGATCAGACGTGGTATTCCGAATACAGTTACCACTACTCTGAATTGCATGCATTTCTACCGATGCTAATTCAGCCAGTATATCCGGTACAGTTTCTAACGCAGGCCAATTAAATTGAATGTTTTGGCGGGTTGTAAAATGCACATAGCCTTTATCATAACGGCGAGATAGATCGGCCACTTTTCGCACTTGTGTTGTCGACAATAAACCATAAGGCACCGCCACCCGTAACATGGGTGCGTGAATTTGGGTATATAAACCATTCATCAACCGTAACGGGCGGAACTGTTCTTCTGTTAACTCGCCCGCCAAAAACCGGCGCGTTTGGTCGCGATATTGGACAACACGCTGATCAATCATCGCTTGATCGTGGTGATCGTATTGGTACATTAAATATTCTCTACAGCAAGATTAATGCAATATTATATCGCTTCTTGCTTATAATAGAAAATTATAAATAGCTATATTTATAGTTAAATATAGTCTAAAACCACAGACTCACACCCATTACCCATCGGCTATCTGAAATACGTTCACCGGCCGCCCGTGTAAAGTCCGCGGTATCACCAAACTGCTTCTCCCATTCAATGCCAATATAAGGTGCAAATTCACGCTTGATTTCATAGCGCAACCGCAAACCCAACTCAATATCAGATAAGCCACTGCCGATACCGAGTTCTCGGTCATTCTGACTGAAAAAATTAGCTTCAATTTCTGGGCTGAGGATCCATTTTTGGGTGAGTAATAATTCATACTCAAACTCAGTTCTCAATCCAATCGTGCCGCCTTCACCCACAAAAAAAGCGATATCAGTCTCAAAGAAATAAGGCGCCAACCCCTGCACGCCTAATACCAGCCAATCTCTATTGGGTTGCGGTTTAATATCATGTCGCCAGCCCATTTGCAGGTCCCAATATGGGGCAATCGCGCGGCTATAAAGCAATTGGATTTCTGCGGATTCAAACTCATCATCCACCCGCTCGCCTTCTGTTTTAAACCAGAATTTATCTAAGTCCTTACCGACCCAAGCCTGTGCATCCCACACCAGATCATTATCATCGCCAATATCGGTTTCTAACTGATCAATCTTAATCATTGTAAGCAAGGGATCATCGCCCATGCCTGCTGCGACCGCAGACATACCACACAACAATCCCAAGAAAAATATAATTGCTCGCATCAGACTACCCGCACTTCACGAAACATCGCAAACATATGAAAACGTAAATGACAATGATAAGCCCAGCGGCCGATATTATCTGCCGTCACCAAATAACTGATCTTCGATCCCGGTTGCACAATCACCGTATGCTTGCGTGGGATATTAGTGGTATCGCCTGTTTCTAATTCACTCCACACACCATGCAAATGCATAGGATGGTTCATCATTGTGTCATTGACCAAAGTAAAACGTACCCGCTCACCATACTTCAAGATGATAGGCTCCGCATCTGCATATTTCACCCCATTGATCGACCACATATACCGCATCATATTACCGGTTAAATGCAATTCAATTTCTCGAGTCGGTTCACGTGGGTCGCTCGTGGGATAGAGATTATGAATATCGGCATAGGTCAATACTTTTCGGCCATATCGTGTTTGATGATCTCGCAATCCAATACCCGGATCATCGATCTTATACATCGGGTTTTCCGCCCGCATATCTACATGAGCGCCAAATTCAGCTTCTTGATGCGTTATCGGTAATGCACTGCCATATCCTGCTAATCCTGTCCCCATGATAGGCGCTGACATATTCATATCATGGGCCATCTCGTGACCTTGATGGCCTGACATCTCCATATCCATTTTCATATCACCCATCATCATGCCATCATGCGCCATCCCCATATCCGCCATCGTAAGAATAGGCGCGGGATCTAAATCTGGCAATTCCGATTTCATATTGATATCGGGTGTCAATACACCATAAGCAAAACCGGTGCGATCAATCGCTTGTGCAAAGATGGTATGCGCCTGATCGGCTGCTGGCTCAACAATAACATCATATGTTTCCGCCACGCCAATCCGGAAATCATCCACGGTTACAGCTGCAACATTCTGCCCATCCGCAGCCACCACCGTCATCTTCACACCCGGAATGCGTACATCAAATAAGGTCATTGCCGCGGCATTGATAAACCGCAATCTGATTTTCTCGCCTTGCTTAAATAAACCGGTCCAACCTTGTGCTGGCGTTTGACCATTCATGAGGAAGGTATAGGTCATCCCCGTGACATCTGAAATATCGCGATCTGACATTCGCATCTGATTCCACATATCGCGTTCACGCATCGCCCGCGCCACGCCTTTTTCCTTTACATCCGCCCACACATCCCCAAATGTGCGTTCCTGCCGATTATAATAGTGGCTTTGTTTTTTTAGTTTGGCATAAACCGCCGCAGGATCTTCATCTGTCCAATCAGACAGCACAACCACATAATCCCGATCATATTCCACTGGATCGGGGGTTGCAGGATCGATCACAATCGCACCATATACTCCCGTCTGCTCTTGGTAGCCCGAATGGCTGTGATACCAGTATGTACCGCTTTGTTTGATATCAAACTGATATTCAAATGTGTCGCCCGATTGGATGCCTGCATAGCTAAGCCCGGGCACCCCATCCATCTCTGTTGGTAAGATCATGCCATGCCAATGAATGGAACTCTCTTCCGCCAAATGATTCGTCACCTTCAGCGTAACGCGCTCGCCTTCTTTCCAGCGCAAGATCGGTGCAGGGAGCGAACCATTTACCGTCGTTGCATGCCGAGTTTGACCCGTAAAATTAACCGCTTGATTACCAATATCTAATTGGAACTGCTTACCGCGCAATACCGGAACTGATTGGGCCTCCACCGTACCGCCCGCCCAAGTCGGCAAATTCGTTACCATCGCTAGCGACGATAGCCCCAATACAAACCGCCGGCGTGTTGTTTGATAGTGTAATAACTCTCTCTGTTTTACCATAGTCTAATTGCTCTCCCTACCTTATACTATGCTATGACAAGAATTTCTCCGAAACGTTACATAATATTAACAATGAGACCTTACATTAATGGCTAAAAAATCCCAACGAAATGGATTAATCATTATATTGCTCGCCGTGGCATACATGATCACTCAATATGCACCACAACTCGGCTTGAAATCTGGTCCCGGACACTCCATAACGACGATTCAGCAAGCCATAGATGCGCATCAAAGTGACCTCCAGGTTGAAATAACAGCACCTGTTATTAAAGTATTACGAGATGATACCCAAGGCAGCCGCCACCAACGCTTTCTCATCCAACTGCCCAGTAACGATACTATTCTCGTTGCGCATAATATTGATCTTGCCCCTCGAATCGATAAACTCAAAGAGGGTGTTTCCATATCTATATATGGCGAATATGAGTGGAATAAAAAAGGTGGGGTGATTCATTGGACGCATCGGGACCCTGCCAATCGCCATCCCCATGGCTGGATTAAATATCAGGGCAAAACATATCAATAAACAAGGTTAACGATATTGGCTTATCATATAATCAATCCCTGGTCGCATAATCTCCCGCCACGCCATTTCAATGTTGTCATCAAACTTGGGATCGGAAATTTTGGCTGCTTCGACCAGGCTATCTAACCATAAAGGGTATAAATGCGGGGCAATGTCTAAATCCTGCGCACTATGCTTTTTTGCAACATCAGATAATATATTTGCACTCTGGTTCGCAATCAACATATACGGTAACACCCGCCCGAGAATGATTTTTTGCTGGGCAATGCTCACACCCTGAAACTTATGCCCAGTTTCAGGCGATTGTCCGATAAAATAATTATAAAAGCGGTCTAAGAACCTGGGGTTATTTTGACACCGTTTAAATGAATCATTGAAGTGCTCATGTACGTTATTATCTTCCATCTATTCTCATCCTGAGCGAACCTCCTTTTCACACAAAGCATTCATCGTAAAAAGGCGAGTTACTATTTATGTTTTTTCATTATCAACAAACCTAAGATATCGCGGATTCTGAAAAATCGGCGCCGTTGAAAATACAGACCAAAATCTTTCTCTGCTGGCAAAGCATAATAGTTATTCTCTTCTTGATCAATAGAAAAAGTGTTTAATTTTTCATCCGCAATAATTTTTTTCACAATACGCCGAACCAACGCAGCGCCAATTACCGCTGTCATCATCAACACCGTTTCTTGTGTTGCCTTTTCTGTTAAATGAAAAGATCGACGTGCCAATATTGCACCGGTGTCTATCCCTTCATCAATCCAATGCACGGTTACGCCGCCCCGCTGACTGCCATTCTTTAATACCCAAAAATAGGCCATCGCCCCTTTAATACGACGGCAACCAACCAGGGTGAATATTCAATGTGCCTCTTTTAGGCAATGCGATAATATTTTGTTTTAGGATTTGTGAGTTAATGGTAAAAACGGGTGCTTTTTTTCAGCTAAGAATCATGTAGGATAAAGGTCTAAAAGGAATTATTTACAATGGCTTGTAAAAAAGTGTCT
>VAPK010356795.1_pt1 | contig 12165 bp, 11 predicted proteins | sample 3395031 | NCBI WGS metagenome assembly VAPK01 (sample SAMN08290443, study PRJNA428436) | hydrothermal vent metagenome | isolation source: Deep-sea hydrothermal vent chimney 1 | place: Pacific Ocean: Juan De Fuca Ridge | reverse complement strand
AATGGTAGAAAAAACGAGTAAAAACACTCTCAATTTAATCAAAAATGAGAAAATTTATAATTAATTATCATTTTTTTCATTAGGTGTGCGGAATGTAGGTTCTTAAGTTTTTGTCTTTTCGCACACATGCTTCCAGCATTTTCATTAAATGCCAATCTCTGCAAAAATCACACTAAAACAGTATCTTAGAAGATAAGCCCAATTAATTAATCTACTTTTATCCGTTTCCTAATTCTTTTCAACTAACGATGGAGAAAACAGTGAAATTTATATCTAAAAATTCTTGTAATACATTGCTCTTAATAGGGATAATGCTATGTCTAACACTATTCCAGATAAAAAAAGTAAGAGCCGATAAAAAGGCAACCATACCATTAGTTGAAGAAAAAATTATTAATGGAGAATCGTCAAAACCTGATGCCTGGCCTGCAATGGCAGCTATTTTAACCACCGATAAATCTGGTTCAGTATTAGATAGACAATTTTGTGGTGGAACATTAGTCGCACCACAATGGGTTCTTACAGCGGCACACTGCGCAGAAGCGCACTCAAACATGGACGTTTTAGTAGACCAAAATGATTTAAATGGCACTGGGGGGAAAATCATTTCAGTGACAGAAGCTATCATCCATCCCGATTATAATTCTGAAACTAGTCTTGCTGATATTGCATTACTGCACCTTGAAAAACCTTCTTCTATAACACCAATGGCAATGGCAAATAATTTCGATTTCCAAACCGAAAGAGGAAATACTTCATTAGCAATGGGATGGGGAATTATTTATCAAAACTCGTTTACTAATGACAACACTTATCCAACAACGCTTCAACAGGTAACTCTTAATATAGAGGAAAGTGCGATATGTAATAGCACTTCAACTCCTGATAATGTAATTTGCTTGGGTATTTTTGATGAAAAAACACCCTGTTTTGGTGATAGTGGTGGTCCTTTGCTAATTTTGGACTCAACGGGTCAACATTGGAAACAGATTGGAGTTATTTCAAGCGGTAAGGTAAAAAAATGTTCTTCTCAAAGATCTGCAGGGCTATATACCCAAGTAGATAAATATAAAGAATTTATTAATTCAACAATATCACCTGAAAGTTTTTTAACAAAATGTGCTGAAAAAAATCCCCTTTATGTTGGACAAATAGAAGGCACAGAATATTTTTGTGATGACGGGTCAAGAATGTGTCTAAATACCACAGGAGGGAGATTAATGAATATTACACAAATTTCAGTGTTACTCAATAATCCTAGTGAAATATTAGAATATTTTGTTGATGGCAAGCTTCATAAAATCACATTTTCAGAATTAAATTACTGTAACTAAGGAATAAAAAATAGATAAGTTATACATTCCTAACCCGATCTAGGTAAATTTGTTACTTGCCTTCAACGTGACTATCAGAAAATAATCACCTTATTTTGATAGTCACTGTGAAACCAAACTAATGCAAAAACATCCTTAGCCAGAAAAGTAGACAACTTAGGTAACTGGAATCAAATAACCAACCCACCTTGCTTGCCTTATGAATGTGTGAAAAATAAACGGCTCACTCTCTCGAAAATAATAAAATCCTATGGATAAAATTTTACTTGCTGATGATGATGTTGAACTTTGCGCTTTACTGTCTGAATATTTATTAGCCGAGAATTTTTTGGTAGAAGCAGTACACGATGGGGAAACAGCTATTCAACACGCCCTTGAAAAAAATTATAACTTAATAATTTTGGACATTATGATGCCCCGGCTCAATGGGTTAGAAGTATTAAAACGATTACAAAATAAAATACAAATACCTATTCTAATGTTAACAGCGCGAGGTGATGACATTGATCGTATTTTGGGGCTGGAAATGGGGGCAGATGATTATTTACCCAAGCCTTGTAATCCACGTGAGCTAGTCGCTCGTATTCGTGCTATTTTACGACGCACGCAAAAAGAACAAACGGAAACAGCTATTTCTCAGTCAGTTAGCACGATTGGAGACCTGACTTTTGATAGGCACAACCGGACTGTGTTAGTTATGCAAAAAACTATCGATTTAACGAGTACTGAATTTAATGTGCTTGAGACATTAATAAAACAAGCTGGACAAATTGTAAAAAAAGAAACGCTTACGGAAGAGTCTTTATTTAGAAAACTGACAGTTTACGATCGCAGTGTTGAAATGCATATTAGTAATATTCGGAAAAAACTAGGCTCACATGCTAATGGTAGTCAGCGAATAAAAACAATCCGGGGGGTAGGATATTTGTATGCACCGACTGAAACGAAATGAACATTCATAGTTTATTCTGGAAGATTTTTCTGTCTTTTTGGATTTCTATGATGCTATTTGGTATATGCAGTGCATTAATTGATGCTAAAATCCGACAAACGGAAACGAACTCAGCATATACACCCGTTTCCGTCATTATCAAGCGTTCTCATCAATTAATTAAGCAGGATACCGACAAAACAGTATTAAGAGAATGGTTGGAGGAATCGCAAGATCGCATACAGTCTAATACAGTTTATATTCTCGACTCAAAAGGAAAAGACCTGTTAAATCGTCCACTTAATACAAGAATACAAGATGCACTATACGAGTATTCATTGGAACCACAAGAGTTCTATCCCTATTTACAAAATTCAGATTCAATTTTTTTTGATCCAAAACCACTGCATTCAAACGATATACCGGCACTTCCCGGTCCGGCTATTATTGTAATAAAGCTCGTTTCTAACTCAGGGGAAAACTATACCCTGATTATTGATAATAAAACCAATCGAGATAATTGGATTTTCTGGCGTTCTGTCAGTATTGGTACACGTATTACGATGGCACTCTTACTGAGTGGAATTATTTGTTCTTTTCTAGCTCGTTACCTAACTACTCCCTTACAAAAATTGCGCACAGCCACACATCGAATTGCTTTGGGGCATTTTGATAGTCCAATGAACAAAAAAATTGCGAAAAGGGAAGATGAAGTTGGTGATTTAGGGCGTGATTTTGACAGCATGGCAAAACAAATTGAACTAACACTGCAATCACAACAGCGCTTACTACGAGACGTCTCTCACGAATTGCGTTCACCTCTTGCCAGACTGCAAATTGCATTAGGGCTTGCTCATCAACGCTCTAATGGGCTTGTTAAACCAGAGCTACACCGTATTGAGAAAGAAGTGGAAAGGTTGAATGAGCTAATTGGTCAATCTTTATCCCTTGCTCGTATCAGTAGTCAGGTAAGCATTCCTGAAAAAACAAAAATAAACCTTACCGAGCTATTAAAAGAAGTAATAGAAACGGCTAAATATGAAGCTCAAGATAAGAAATGTCAGATTAATTCAATACAAATGGAGAACTGCTTTATTAGCGGTAATAAGGAGTTATTGTACAGTGGATTAGAAAACATAATCCGCAATGCTATCCAGCATACAAAAATAGCTACCTCTATCGAAATAAGTGTTGTTTTATCAAATTCTCGCCCCCTTGTTGCAACTCTCACTATTCTTGATCATGGAACAGGTGTTCCCGAATCAGAAATTGACCAATTATTTAAACCTTTTTTTCAGGTTGATGGAGCAAGATCTCAGCAAAATGAAGGCTATGGTATTGGGTTAGCGATAGCCGAGCGTGCAATTCATCTTCATAAGGGTTCTATTAATATTACAAATATTCCAGAAGGAGGGCTTGAAGTTTCTATACAATTACCAACCTTCACTTTTACAAGCTAGGTAGCTCGCAATAAATAACCTATCCATATTACGACGATAAAGACGGGCATAAAGGCACGTAAGATTGGTGGGTTATTTGTTGCTAGTTACCTTACATATAATTAAACGAATAAAGCCGCATTAGGAAACCTAGTGCGGCTTTATTATTGAACCAGTAATATTACTGCTTATACGTCTACGTCATCTGGGTGTTCAGCGAAAACCCATTTTACGAATAAATACCCGGCACCAATTACAGCAACTGCAATTACCATGCCCTGTGGTTCTTTTAACATTTCTACTACTTCTAGGATCATTCCCATGAGTATCACCTTTTTTGTTGTGAAAAATAAATATGTTATTTATCATCCCCGACTTTATATTACGTTAGAAGGTTTAAAAAATTAGCAAGCACAAACGAAATCGATTTTAGAAGACATAAAATTTGTTTTCTAATGGTGCTCATAAAAACCTCTATTCAGGATTAATGATAAATAAAAATTGACAGTTTTTCGTTCTGTCAAAATAAATTTTATACATTTTCCTGTAAATATGTGTATAGAAACGTAAGGTTTTGTAAAGACTTCAGCGACTCAAACGCAGACAAGGGTGGGCAGTAATGCCTCTTCTAGGAAGAGGACTAGTCTAACTTCAGAGTACCTGATCCCGCAATTAATTAATATTTTCATAGACAATCAATTGGTTACTGTTTTTGGCTCAGATTCTTTTCTGATACCACAATTTTTAATCATTTCTAAAACTCTAAAGCCTTTCCATAACAAGTGTCTAACCTTCACCCGCAATAGACATCTGTTCAACCAATATAGATCCTGTGCGAATATTTCCTCTGTAATCCACATCATTTCCAACTGAAACTATATTTTTATACATATCCTTTAAATTCCCCGCAATAGTAATTTCTTCTACCGGATATTGTATTTGTCCTTTTTCTACCCAAAAACCAGAAGCACCACGGGAATAATCACCTGTTACTCCATTCACTCCTTGCCCCATCAATTCTGTAACCAATAATCCTGTATCCATTTGTTTGAGCATAGCCACAAAATCATTTTCGCCTGAATCAATGGTCAGATTATGAACACCACCTGCATTTCCTGTTGTTTTCATACCTAACTTCCGTGCAGAATAACTGCTCAATACATAACCTTGTAAAACACCTTTCGCGACTATATCTCTACTCGTGGTTTTCACACCCTCGGCATCATACATGGAACTGCCTAAAGCCATTTTCAAGTGAGGTTGTTCGTGGATATGAATAAATTCAGGCAAGATTTGTGTATCGAGTGCATCCAGTAAAAAACTGGATTTTCGGTATAAACTACCGCCACTGATTGCACCAATCAAAGAACCGAGTAATCCTGATGCAACGTCTGCTGAATAAAGTACGGGGCATTGTCGAGTCGTTAGACTTCGCGCTCCTAATCGTTTAATTGTCCTTTCTGCTGCCTTTATTCCGATTTCTTTGGCTGATTCCAGCTTTTCCGCATTTCTGGAGACGCTATACCAATAATCCCTTTGCATCTGGTCTTCTCTCTCACCCAATACCGAGCAGCTCATTGAATGTCGAGTCGTTTGATTGCCTTGCAAAAAGCCTAAACTATTCCCATGTACTCTAATCCCTTGATGACTGTTAACCGTTGCTCCTTCTGAATTACTTATATCGACATGATAGGAACGTGCAGAATCTTCACATTCTACTGCTATTTTAATCGCTGATTCAGCATCTAACTGCCAAGGGTGGTTAATATCAAGATCGGAAAATTCGGTTGCTAGCATTTCTTTTTCAGGTAAACCAGCATAGTCATCTTCACTGGAAAAACGGGCAATACTACAAGCGGCCTTAGCTGTTTCCCTTAGTGATTTTTCTGACAAGTCATTGGTACTGGCCGAGCCTTTCTTTTTGTCTATATAAACAGTTACCCCAAGACTTTGATCACAATGATATTCTATTGTTTCCACTTCACCTAGGCGAGCGGTAACTGAAAGTCCATTGTCTACACTCAATCCGGCTTCTGCCGATGTTGCTCCCTGTTTTTTTGATTCGTCCAGTAGGTTTTGGACAAGGTTTTTCAATCGCCTAATTTCTTCGTTGTTTTGCACTATTGTTCTCTTGGGTTATTTGAATCGCGGCTAAAGCCTCTCCTACAGGAAATATTATGATACGTTAGTACCACCTACTGTTAGTCCATCAATTTTTATTGTTGGCTGCCCAACTCCCACCGGCACACTTTGTCCGTCTTTGCCACATGTTCCGACACCGGGATCTAATTCAAGATCAGTCCCTACCATTGATACTTTTGTTAATACATCTGGGCCATTACCAATGAGAGTAGCTCCCTTAACAGGATGTGTTATTTTTCCATCTTCAATCAAATAAGCTTCACTAGCCGAAAAAACAAATTTTCCCGATGTTATATCAACTTGTCCACCGCCAAAGTTTTTCGCATAAAGCCCTTTTTTCACGGACTTAACAATCTCCTCTGGATCATGAGGGCCCGGCAACATATAGGTATTTGTCATTCGGGGCATTGGAAGGTGCGCATAAGATTCTCTTCTCCCATTTCCTGTTGGTGCCACACCCATCAATCTAGCATTGAGTTTATCTTGCATATAACCTTTAAGTATTCCTTTTTCAATGAGAGTCGTTTTTTCTGTCGGCACGCCCTCATCATCTATGCTTAAAGAACCACGTCTGTCTGGGAGAGTTCCATCATCAACCACCGTACATAATTCAGAAGCGACACGCTCACCTACTTTTCCACTAAATGCGGAGGTTCCTTTGCGATTAAAATCGCCTTCTAAGCCATGTCCGATTGCTTCGTGCAATAAAATACCTGGCCAACCAGGGCCTAATACTACCGTCATCGTCCCTGCTGGTGCATCAACCGATTCAAGATTGACAGCAGCTTGCCTTACCGCTTCTTTACCATATTCCAATGCCCTGTCCTGATCCAGGAAATAACTGTAATCAGTTCTAGCACCACCGCCACCACTCCCCCGTTCACGCTTACCATTTTCTTCCATAATGACAGTTACACTCATTCGGGTTAGTGGACGAACATCCGCAGCTAATGAACCGTCCTGATTAGCGATTAGTACTTTTTCATGTACACCAACTAAACTCACCATCACTTCTTCGATGCGATTATCCAACTTGCGCGTTTCAGTATCAACCTTGAGTAAAAGGTTGATTTTTTCCTGATCGGCAAGTGATTTAAGTGGATTAATGGGTTGATAATAATCAGTTCTAGTCGAAATATTACTTACTTCTGTCAGTTCATTTTGTCCCTGTCTTGCAATTGCTTTGACATTCTTTGCAGCTTCCAGCAATGTAGAAAGCTCAATCCTGTCACTGTATGCAAACCCTGTTTTTTCACCGGATACCACACGAACACCCGCACCTTGCTCTATATTATGCACACCTTCTTTGATAATACCGCCTTCCAATGCCCATGATTCAAAATGGCTACATTGGAAGTAAATATCAGCATTATCCACTGTTGTACCCATCATGCTATCCATAATCTGATCGATATCTTTGTCTTGCATACCATAGGGAGCAAGAATTGACTGTTTTACTTGGTTTAATAGTTCCATTCGTATCTTAAAATTAATTTAAAGGTAAATCGTCTCGGATTGTTTTGTATAGCGTATTAATTAATATAACACCCTCATCAATTGTTCCTTCAAAATAATCTCCATCATCATCCAATAGATCATTTTCCTCTATTTTAATCGTCTCTATTGTGATAACACTCTCACTTTTTTGCTCTGTCAACGTTAATTTATAAGACGCTTCTGCATATTCGTCTTTAAAAAGAAAAAACGTCATAGCATCAACAAAAGTTGAATCGGATTTAGTATCAGGATCAAATGTGACATAAAAAACGCCTTCATCTCTATTCTTATCCGATATTTCAATTTCATCCAATTGCAATGCTTGTTCAACAATATCCCACGACCGATCAAAGTCTTTTTTGATTTTTATAATGGGTTTTTGCTTTTCCTCTGCCAAAATAACATCATTTGCCAAACCTTTTCTTTCTGACTCATTCTCTTCTTCATCCTTTTCCTCAGAAATTGCCTTAGCTTGTTTTTTGATAACAGGCATAGTTGGAGGTTTTTCTAGGTGACTGGTATCTTTATATCGTGGGTTTTTGCTTTCTGAGCATGAATTTATCAACAAAGGTATTACAATTAAAACCCAACAATTTTTAAGATTTTTCATCTGCATCGTTATTATTTACAATAAAAGTTTCGGTGATTTAACACAGGAAAAGAAGTACGAATTTTTGCCAGCTTCTCCTTATCAATATCTGCTATGGCAAAACCAGCTCCTGTTTTATAACAATCTAAAACAACACCCCAAGGATCAATCACCATGCTATGACCATAAGTTTTTCGACCATTAAGATGAAAGCCCCCTTGATTCGGCGCAATAACATAACATAAATTTTCAATCGCCCTCGCACGCAATAATACCTCCCAATGAGCAGCACCTGTTTCTGCAGTGAACGCAGAAGGAGTCACGATAATATCCACTCCTTGTTTATTCATTTTTCGAACAAATTCAGGAAATCTAATATCGTAGCAAATAGCAATACCCAATTTCCCAAACGGTGTTTCTGTCACTAGCGGTTCATCGCCCTTCTCAATTGAGTCAGATTCCCTATATTCTTCTCCGGTATCAGGCACACTGACATCAAATAAATGAATTTTGTCATAACGCCCAACTTGCTCCCCTTTATCGTTATAGATCAAACAAGCAGCTCTTATTTTGTTATCGTCATTTGCAACTAAAGGAATTGTTCCTGCTACAATCCAGATAGCATATTTTTTTGCAGTTTCCGATAAAAAGTCCTGAATAGGACCTTGTCCTTCGACCTCACGCCGTTTAACTTTATCAAGCTCATGAAGTCCCATTAAGGCAAAATTTTCTGGCAAAGCCACTAATTTTGCACCTACTTTAGCCGCTTCAGCAATTAATTTTCCAGCTTCCAGTAAATTGGAGCTAATATTGGGACTTGATGCCATTTGTATGGCAGCACAAATACTCATATTCTTCTCTTTATTATTATTGTAATTTAGGAGCGATTTCCGAAGTCATGGAATCCAGATATTTATTTCCGGGAATTGATCTTTTAATTTTTCTTTTAACACCCATTTAGCCTCATCATCTCCATGAATCAACCGAATTTCTTTAGGTTTATCCTGTATTCTTTCCACAAAATTGATCAAAGCATCCTGATCAGCATGAGCCGAATAACCAGACAAAGTATAAACACCTGCATTAATAGTATAACGCTGTCGATCCATTTCTACATAGCCGTGCTTTTCCCCATACTGCTGAATTGCTCGACCTGCTGTTCCTCTAGCCTGATAACCAGCAAAGATAACATCTGTCCTTTCATCTTCTATCAAAGCTTTTAAATAGTTAACAATTCGACCACCTGAGCACATGCCACTAGCAGCTAAAACAATGCTAGGCCGTCCAGTTTTCTTTAAAAGCTTCACCGTTTCTAAATGCTCTTGATGACTATTGATCGTTGTTAGTTGTTCAAAAGACAAGGGATGTCGCCCACTGTTAATTTTAACCTTTGCTTCTTCATCCCAAAAAGGTTTTAGCTTTTTATAAACCTCAGTAAATTTACTTGCCAAAGGTGAATCGACGATTATCTCTAAATCACCCCAACTCAAATTTTGCAGAATTTTTTCATCTCTGTTTTGATGAATGATTTCCTCTAATTCATAAAGTAATTCTTGTGTTCTTCCTATACTAAATGCAGGAATTAAAATAACACCTTTATTTTCCAAACTCCGAATAATCAGCTTTTTTAATAGCGTTTTTCTTTCTTTACGGTGATCGTGGTTTTTGTCACCATAGGTACTTTCCAGCACTAACACATCTGTTTTTACGGGTGGTTTTGCATCCGGTAACAAAGGTGTATCAGGGCCACCTAAATCACCAGAGAAAGTAATATGCTGATGTTCATCCGCTTGAACATCGCATTCTATATTTGCCGACCCTAAAATATGTCCTGCTGAATTTAATTGAATTTTTAACTCACTCGCACTTCCTTTCGACAATTCCACTTTTTTCCATTGTCCATAAGGGACTGCAACAATACGACTCATCAAAAGTTTAGTAAATTTATTAATTAACTTTTTATTTCTAGTAAAACCAATTTTAACTGCATCTTCAAGTACTAATGGTAACAAAACGGCTGTTGGTTCAGAGCAATAAATTAACCCTTCAAACCCAGCAGCTAATAAATAGGGAATTCGTCCGACATGATCTATATGACAATGTGTTACCAATAATGCTTGTATGTTCTTTACAGGGAACTCAATCTCTAACTGATTAAAATTTGATCCTTTGGGAGAGGTTTCAGCCCCCTGAAATAATCCACAGTCTATTAAAACTGAATTATCAGCATCAATCTGTAACTCATGGCACGAGCCTGTCACTCCATTAATTGCACCATGATGAAAAATATCAGGGTATTTCATCGCTTATCCTTCATCTAAATATTTTTTGATTGAATTTTTAATCGCCTGAAAAATATAGTCATTATTTTTTTTTGAATGCTGGTTTTTCTCAGTCCATTGCTGATAATTTAATGTAGTAAATACATTATCATCTTGAGAGTCCAATGCCAAAAGAACTTCACGCATTATACCTGCTCCCATTATGTCATCGTTAACCAGCACGAGCTGTCCATTTTTGTAACGCTTTAATTTTAATTGTTTCCCTATTTTTGAATCTTTAATGGAAATCCTTTTCCTATCCAGTTTGGCAACTATATTCCAGAAAAACCGAGTAGCAGTATATGATAATTCAAATAATTGCTGTGTATTGGTTTTTTCATTTTGCAAAAAACCAGCATAAGTTTTTTTATTTTTTTTTACCTTTTCTGAGCCAAGCATTGCCTCCGACCAACGCGCCATCCCTTCTGTAAACCACCGATTTTTAAAATATGTTACGCCATTTTGAATCAAATGAAAGGTTTCATGTGAAGGTGTTAAATTACTAACTGGATTGATATTTTTACTGATATTGATCCGAATAGCTTTTTCACCCTTTTTGTCTGACTGTCCTCTGGTATCCATTAACTCATCAAATGCTAATCCATTTGAGCCTTTCAAATAATCAGGGTGTAATACACTAACTTCTATAAATTTAAGATGCCTATATCGGGGTGATTTAAAAGGATCAGGAAAATAGTAAACCTTGCAAAACACTTGATGTGTCACCCAAACTTGTAGAGCAATATCCTCTACTTGATCTGGAATACCATTTTCATCAGCATCTTTTGATAAAACAGCATTTTTCCCTTTTTTATCATAGAAAACCCTTACAAAATCAAAATTATATTCGTAAGATTGAATTTGAAAGATAACATTTTCCTTTGCGAATGAATCCAGCGGAAATAATAATAAGATCAAAAGCAACCACGTTTCTTGTAAAAGGTTACTATTTACAAAATTAATCTTATTAATCAATCTCATTTGATTTTAATAATACGCTTAATCGGCACCACAATGCCAAATTGTTGATTACTTATTTTAAGTGCTTATTCGAAGAAGTGATTAAACCTAAAAAAATCAGTTGAGAACGGAATTATAGTGCAAGACGTTGGTTTCACAGTGCTTTAAAAAAATCTTAGCTTCACCCATAGGTTAAGCGGGCATTTTTTTGAAGTGCAGTGGAATTCAGTGTCTTGTACTAGAAACCGTGATTCAACTGATTTATTTAGGTTAAACCTTCACTTCTCTCTATATAGTCATATAATACATAATTACAAATAACTAAATGGGAATGATTAAATCATGCATATAACAAAAACAATGATAATGACCTTTTTTCTGATTTTCAGTATTGCCACATTTTCTACAACAACACTTGCAGCTGGAAAAATTGAAAATGCAACATTAGAAGAAATTAAAGCATCAATAGACACAACTATTGAAAGAGCAGAAAAAGTATTTTCTGCATTAGGGAGTGGTGCTGATAAAGAAGAAATACTAGATCTTCTTTCCGATACTAAACAAATGGCCAAAGAAATTCATGCAACTCGTAAGGCGGCTGTGTTTAAAAGTAAAGCGGGTAGCCAAATGAAAAAAGCAAGAACAGCTGCAAAAAAAGATGATCTAGAAACCGCTAAAAAACATGTCGAAGAAGGCGTTAAACTCTACAAACAACTCAAAAAAGCATTTTTAGAAACTAACGGTTAATCAGCTAAAGCTTTAAGTACTCGATCATAAATATTCTAACAATTTTGCGCAGGATTTTTTGTTATATTCAAGGCGTATAAACAAGCGCATAGCAAGCTACGCAACTGTTTATACAACGCCGAAAATGATAAAAAAGAACAAGTAAAATGTTAAAATATTTGTAACTACTCAGCGTAAATAATTAAAAATATTCTTGACAAGGTTT
>VAPK011236769.1_pt1 | contig 12166 bp, 14 predicted proteins | sample 3395031 | NCBI WGS metagenome assembly VAPK01 (sample SAMN08290443, study PRJNA428436) | hydrothermal vent metagenome | isolation source: Deep-sea hydrothermal vent chimney 1 | place: Pacific Ocean: Juan De Fuca Ridge | reverse complement strand
GGTGGGGATATTGCGAAGTTTGCCGATTTCACGGGCCAGCAAGGCGGCCTGGTTGTAGCGCCTTGAAAACAGCCGTGACCAGTGCAGCGCCACCGGAACCAGCAAGTCGGCCTGATCGAGCAGACCGGACCCGGCACGGGCCATCCAGCCGGCATAGGCGGGGGCCGAATCGGTGCGGTCGGCGTGTTTGAAGGCCAAAATCAGGTGCCGGGAAGCATCATCGTAGGCCATTACCGCGCGGGCCCTGGCGAACACCGGCGGGCGCCGCACACAGGATCCGCACAGCATTTCCGACGGCGGCGGATGATCGGGCGCGGCGAATTCGAACGGCAGGCCGCAGCGGGCGCACATGGGGTCGCCGACAAAGGTGATCGCCAACCAGCACTCGACGCACAGCCCGCCCGCCGCATCGACCAGAACGCCGCAACCCGGACACTGCGGCGGCAGCAATATGTCGAGCGCCATGCGACCGATGTTTGGCAAATTTACCGGCGGTCGGGTATATGACATAACAACACCATGTCGGAATCGATGAACATATTCAACCGCCGCACCGTGCGCCGACATCGCCAGCGGGCGGCGGACCGGTTCGGTGAGCATGACTTTTTGCTGCGCGATGTCGGCGAGAAGCTGGCCGACCGGCTCGACGACATTCGGCGGTCTTTCCCCATGGCCCTCGATCTCGGCTGTCATGACGGCACGCTTGGCCGTCTGCTGAACGGGCGCGGCGGCATCGAGACACTGATCGGAAGCGACCTGTCGGAGCGAATGGCGGCCCGGTCCGGGCCGCCGGCGATTGCCGCCGACGAGGAATTCCTGCCCTTCGGGCCCGATTGTTTCGATCTGGTATTGAGCAATCTCAGCCTACACTGGGTCAATGATCTGCCGGGCGCTCTCGCCCAGTTACGCCGCTCTATCAAGCCCGGCGGCCTGCTGCTGGCGGCGATGCTGGGCGGCGACACGCTAAGGGAACTGCGGCAATCGCTGGCCGGCGCGGAAATCGAACTGGAAGGTGGTTTAAGCCCGCGCGTTTCGCCCTTCGCCGATGTCCGCGACCTGGGCGACCTGCTGGCCCGGGCGGGATTTACCGGCGCCGTCGCCGACAGTGAGACAATCACCGTTTCCTACCGGCATCCGATGCGGCTGCTGGCCGACCTGCGCGGCATGGGCGAAACCAACGCGGTGATCGAAAGCCGCAAGGGTTTCACCCGCCGCACGACGATGATCGAGGCCATGGACAAATACCGGCAAACCTTCGCCGCCGCCGACGGGCGCGCGCCCGCAACCTTTCAGGTGATCTATCTGACCGGCTGGGCGGCCGGGGGTTAACCCCCCCTTGCCACGGACTTTCCGGTTGCCTACATTCCGGCCATGAAATTTCCCGATCCCCTGATCCCCGGCAAACTGGTCAAGCGCTACAAGCGCTTCCTCGCCGATGTGGAACTCGAAACCGGCGAAATCGTCACCGCCCATTGCGCCAATTCCGGCTCTATGCTGTCGGTCAGGGATGCCGGCGCCGAAGTCTGGCTGTCGCCGGCCCGTAATCCGGAGCGCAAATTGCGCTACACCTGGGAAATGATCCGGATCGGCGAGACCCTGGTCGGCATTAACACCGCCCGCCCCAACGGGATCGTCGAGGAAGCTATTCTGGACGGTTCGATCGGCGAACTTGAAGGTTATCAAACATTGCGGCGCGAGGTCAGGTACGGCGCCAATTCGCGAATCGATATCCTGCTGGAAGACCCGGCGCGCCCGCCATGTTATGTCGAAGTCAAGAACGTCACCATGAAACGGGACCCCGGCGGCGACGGGCCGGTGGAATTCCCCGATTCGGTGACCAGCCGGGGGGCCAAGCACCTGGTCGAACTTTCCCATATGGTCCGGGACGGACACCGGGCGGTGATGGTGTATCTGGTGCAACGGACCGACGCGGATCATTTCGCCCTGGCCGCCGACATCGACCCGGCCTATGTCGGGGCGTTCGAAAAAGCTATGGCGGCGGGAGTCGAGGCGCTATGTTATGAATGTACGTTGAGCCTTGAGGAAATCAGGGTATCAAGGCCCATGAGGGTCGCCCTGCAGGCGATTGATTGAACATGAACGACCAGTTAAGCCATCACAACTATCCGCAGGAACGCTCGATCAAGATTCACGGCGCCGATGATTTCGCGGGAATGCGCAAGGTCGGCAGACTGGCCGCCGAGACACTGGACTTTATCACGCCGAAAATCCAACCGGGCATCACCACCGAAGAAATCAACACCCTGGTGCATGACTACACCATCGATAATGGCGGCGTGCCGGCGCCGCTGAACTACCGGGGATTTCCGAAATCGGTCTGCACCTCGATCAACCATGTGGTCTGTCACGGTATTCCCGGCGACCGGAAACTGGCCGAGGGCGATATTATTAATGTCGATGTGACGACCATCCTGGACGGCTGGTTCGGCGACACCAGCCGGATGTTCTGTGTCGGCGAGGTCAGCGTCAAGGCCCGCAATCTGGTGGAAACCACCTATCAGGCGCTGTGGCGCGGCATCGAGGCGGTGCGCCCCGGCGCCACCACCGGCGACATCGGCCACGCCATCCAGTCGTTCGCCGAAAAAAAGCGCTATTCCGTAGTTCGGGATTTTTGCGGCCACGGCCTGGGACAGGTGTTCCACGACGCACCGAACATCATGCACTTCGGCGCCCCGGGCACCGGCCCGGTACTGAAGGAAGGGATGTTTTTCACCATCGAACCGATGATCAACATCGGCGGCTACGGGGTTAAGATCAAAAGCGACGCCTGGACCGCCGTGACCAAGGACAGGTCGCTGTCGGCCCAGTTCGAACATTCCCTGGCGGTTACCGCCGGTGGCTGTGAAATTTTCACCCGTTCGCCGGCGGGATTCGAAAAACCGCCTTATAGCCTTTAAATTAAATACGTGATGGCCGACGAGTCCGCTTTCGAATCGCCCAAGAAACCCGATCACGGCGGCCACCGTCAGCGCCTGCGCCGGCGTTTTACGAAAAACGGGGCGGCGGCCCTGGCCGACTATGAACTGCTGGAACTGCTGCTGTTCCCGGCCCTGCCCCGGCGCGACACCAAACCGCTGGCCAAGGCGCTGCTGAAACGATTCGGCTCGTTCGCCGAGGTTATCAGCGCCGAACCGGCGGAGCTTGAATCCGTCAGCGGCATCGGCGAGGCCGCCGTGATCGCCCTGAAAACAGTGCAGGCGGCGGCCCACCGGCTGGCCCATGACCAAGTCATTGACCGCCCGGTGCTGTCGTCGTGGAACAAGCTGCTGGAATACTGCAAGATCAGCATGGCCTACGAGAAATCGGAACGCTTCCGCATTCTGTTTTTAAACAAGAAAAACGTGCTGATCGCCGACGAGGTGCAGCAGAAAGGCACCGTCGATCACACCCCGGTATACCCCCGCGAGGTCGTCAAACGCGCCCTTGAACTGGGCGCCACGGCGCTGATTATGGTGCACAATCACCCGAGCGGCGACCCGTCGCCCTCACGCGCCGATATCGAGATGACGAAAGAAGTTCAGGAAGCCGCCGGCAGGCTCGGCATCGTCCTGCACGATCACCTGATCGTTTCCAAAAGCGGCTGCAATTCGTTCAAGACCATGGGGCTGCTCTAAAAGGGATATCGGGGAGCGCCGGCTCTTGACAAGGAATATACATCCGCATAGAAATATTGAAGATTAATAAAATTATTGGAATTTTTAGTGTTTAAGAACAATTCCGACGAATCTTCGACAGTTGTCGGCTTGCTGGCCGAACATGTGCGCCGGGATATCGCCTTCGGCGTGCTGGCCCCGGACAGCAAGCTGAAGATCGAGGAGCTGCGCCGCAATTACGGCGGCAGCGGCCATTCGATACGCGAGGCGTTGACCTTGCTGTCCGTCGAGGGGCTGGTCGAGGCGACGGCGCAAAAAGGCTTTCGGGTGACCTCGGCGACCCAAAGCGATCTGGAAGATATAACCAGGTTGCGGGCCGAAATTGAATGCCTGGGGCTCCGTTGGGCGATGGAAAACGGCGCCATCCAGTGGGAGGGAACGATTGTCGCTTCCGGGCACGCCCTGTCCCGGGCCGAACAGGTGGTCGTCGAGGACCCGTTGGCGCACGCCCTGGAATGGGATGAGGCCAACCGTGTTTTCCACGCCGCCCTGATCGCCGCCTGCCGGTCGCCCCGGCTTATTGAAATTCACGACCGGCTGTTTTTGCAAAGCCGCCGCTTTAGGCTGGCGGCGCTTCGGGAAGACCGGATCGATTTCCAGGCCAGCCGAAAAGATCATCGGGATCTTGCCGAGTTGGCCATCGCCAGGAATACGGAAGGCGCAATTCGTGTTCTTGAAAGCCACATCAAGCGAAATACCAGTGGATAAAAACAATACCAAGCGCATTTAAACAAGGGAGAAAAGTAAGATGTTTTCCATATCGAGAAGAAGGCTGATTTCGGCAATTATCGCGGGCGCCCTGGCGTCGGCAAGCATGGTCGGCGTAGCGACGGCTGAAAAAATCAAGGTCGGCGCCCTGCGTTTCACATCCCATGCCGCCAGCTTCGTCGCCTTCGAGCGCGGATATTTCAAGGAGCAGGGACTGGATGTCGAATTCGTGTTTTTCCAGGCGGCCCAGCCGATGGCCGTGGCGATCGCTTCCAATGACGTTGAGCTCGGCGTCACCGCGATTTCCGGCGGCCTGATAAATCTGGCCAAAAAAGGTGCGGTCAAGGTAATCGGCGGCGCCCTGCATGAAGAAAAAGGCATCGACGGGCAAATGATCCTGGTTTCCAAGGCGGCCTTCGAGGCCGGTGTGACCGACCCTTCGAAACTGAAAGGGCGGACCTTCGGCATCACCCAGTCCGGTTCATCATTCCATTACATGGCGCACAAAATCGCGCAGAAGGAAGGCTTCGCCGATAGCGACATCAAGGTCAAGCCGTTGCAGAAAGTGGGCATTATCATCGGCGCGCTCAAGTCCGGTCAGATAGACGCATGGTCCATCGTTCCCCATATCGCCAAGGCGCTGGCGAAAGGTCCGGCGGTCAAGATTATCGGCAAAATATCCGACTATATTCCCGACTATCAGGTGACCACGGTTTTCACTTCGGCCAAGAACGCATCCGACAACCGGGACCTGGTAAAACGGTTCCTGACGGCGTTTTCCAAGGGTGCGGACGACTTCAACGCGGCGCTGGTAGACAAAACCACAAGCCCGGCGGCGGCGGATGACATGGTCAAGCTGATCCATAAATATGTCTACGCCAGCCGTCCCTACGAAAAAGCGGCGCCGTCCATCCGCAACGGCGCCATGCGCATCAACAAGGGCGCGAAACTGGATATCGGCAGCGTCAGGGATCAACTGCAATGGTTTCAGTCCCAGGGCATGGTCGACAAAAGCATGACCATGGACAAGCTGGTCGATAGCAGTTTCGTCACCACCTACTAGGAAAGTCAGTGCGAACCCGGGGCGCCTGGGCGCCCCGGGTTCGGATCATCCAATGGATTTACAACTTAAAAAAATCTCGCATTACTATGGCGACCTTGAGGTCCTTGAAGACATCAACCTGGATGTCAAATCGGGACAGATAGTCTGCATCATCGGACCCTCGGGATGCGGAAAGTCGACTCTCTTGCGGTTTATTGGCGGCCTGGAACGCCCCGATAGTGGCGAGATTTTGCAAATTGGGGCTCCTCCGGCGGGCTGTCTTAACCCGCTTACCTATATTTTTCAGGATTTCGCCCTGCTTCCCTGGCGTTCGGTCGAAGGAAACATTTCGCTGGCGCTTGAAGATCACAACATCGGCAAATCCGAACGCCTGGAGATCATCGCCGATGTCCTGGCCCGGACCAAATTGAGCGAGTTCAGAAAAGCCCTGCCCCGGCAACTGTCGGGCGGCATGAAGCAACGGGTGGCCATCGCCCGGGCCTTATGTGTCAAACCGGCGGTAATGCTGATGGACGAACCGCTATCGGCCCTTGACAGCCAGACCCGCGAACTGTTGATGGACGACCTGATCGAATTGTGGTCGCGGGAAAAATTCACTGCCTGCTACGTCACCCACAACCTGGCCGAGGCGGTAGCGCTTGGCCATCGCATCGTGGTGCTGTCGCGGCGACCCGGAAGAATCCGCGAAATTGTCGATATCGACATGCCGTTGTCGGAACGGCGCGGCAATTCAGCCAAGCTGGAAGCGCTGCAAAATCAACTTTGGTCGCTGATGCGCGAGGAGGCCTTGGCCGCCGACAAGGAACTGGCCCATGTCTAAGGGGCTGGATTCTACAACGACGCAAAAATCGGCGCAGGTTCCTTTTCGCGGCAAGGGCTTTGTGCCGAAACCGGCGGGTGTTATCGCACCGCTGGTGTTCGCGGCCCTTATCATGTTTTGGGAATTCGGCTCGCGCAGCGGCTTTATCAGCGCCCTGGTCCTGCCGGCCCCCAGCGAGGCGCTGGAGGCTTTCATGCAACTGGTAGACAGCGGCATGCTGTGGAAGCATCTTAGCGCTTCGCTGTACCGTCTGCTGATCGGCTGGAGCAGCGGAACCATTCTGGGCGTCATCGTCGGCCTTGCGATCGGATTGTTCTCGCTGGCGCGGGCAACCCTGTCGCCGCTGGTATCGGCCATTTTTCCGATCCCGAAAATCGCCCTGCTGCCGCTGTTCATCATCTGGTTTGGCATCGGCGAAGGATCGAAGGTGGCGACCATCCTGTTCGGCACCTTCTTCCCGACGGTTATCGCCCCCTATGGCGGCGGCGATAATGTCGACCGCAACCTGATCCGCATGGGGCAATCTTTCGGGCTTTCGTGGTCTTCCATTGTCCGCAAGATTATCCTGCCGGGGGCGCTGCCGGCTATCCTTTCCGGATTTCGAATTTCCACATCGATCGCCATCGTCCTGCTGGTCGCCGCCGAAATGATCGGCGCCGAATACGGTGTCGGCGCCTATATTCTGCTGGCCGGCAGCCTGATGGCGACCGACCAGCTAATCGCCGGCGTCGCCATTCTGTCGGCCATGGGGCTTACCATGTCGTGGATTATCGGCAAGGCGGAAAAATACTTTCTTGACTGGCGGACGTGACGGCGCGATGGACGACTATATCGCCCGACTGGAAACGCTGGCCGTAATGCAAACCCTGAACGCGGAAATTCTCGGTGCGCCCAGCGCCACCCTGACCCTGGAAAACTGGTGCCGCAGACACGGCCTTGCGGCGGCCTCGAAAATTACCGCTCACCTGCCGGACCGGCGGAAAAAATTACCGACGCGGAGCCAGCTTCACCGTCTTCGGGCCGGGCCACCGGCGACCGTAAAATTTCGCCACGTTTGCCTGAACTGGGGCGAAACCATCGTTTCGGAAGCCCACAACTGGTATCTGCCGGGCCGCCTGACGAAAAACATGAACAAGCTGCTGGAAACCACCGACACCCCGTTTGGCAAGGTAGTCAGAAGCCTGAAGGTCTATCGCCAGACCTTCTCGTCCCGATTGTTGTGGTCGCCGCTGCCGGACGGATGGGAAATGATGTCCCGTGAAAAGCGCCTGGAAACAATCCCCGGCCCGGTCGATATTCCCGACGCCATTTTCGAGCATCGAGCGATATTATACGACCGCACACACCGGCCCGTTTCCGAGGTATGGGAAGTTTACCGGGGCAGTCTTCTGAAGTTTGGACACCAGCGCTAATCCGCCTCCCTTTCGACCTCTCCCAAATAGGGCAGCGAACGGTAGTTTTCGGCGTAGTCGATGCCGTAACCGACGACGAACAGGTCGGGGATGGTGAAGCCGACGAAATCGACCTTGATTTCGGTTTCCCGGCGCGACGGCTTGTCGAGCAGGGTGCAGGTCAGGATCGCTTCGGCGCCATTGGCCTGCAGCAATTTTTTGGCATAAGCGATGGAATTGCCGGTATCGACGATATCATCGACCAACAGCACCGGGCGGTCATCACCAACCGTCGGATAGCCGCCGATCAACACCACGTCGCCCGTGGCCTTCTGCTTGCTGCCGTAGCTGGATAGGCGGAGAAATTCCACCTGGGAAGACCGCCCGGCCTTGTCGAGTGCCCGGATCAGGTCGGCCAGGAAAACGAAACTGCCCTTCAGCACGCCAATAATTTCCAGATCGCCCGGCACGGCGGCGGCAATCTCGATCGCCAGTTCGCCGACCCGCCGGGCGATTTCCTCCTCGCTATAGAGCATTCTGACATCGTTCATTTTGCTACTCTTTCACCGCCCGCTCCTGTAGACAAGGATTTCGAGAAAAAAACAGGCTGTCCCCCATGCCCGCTTCCAACTCCCTTGTCCGGGTGTTCATCCCGTTCGCATTCGGTTATTTCCTGTCCTATCTGTACCGGGTGGTCAACGCCGTCATCGCGCCGGACCTGATTTCCGAACTGGGGCTGGGGGCGTCGGATCTGGGGTTGCTGACCAGCGCCTACTTCCTGACCTTCGCCATGTTCCAGTTACCGCTGGGCATCCTGCTCGACCATTACGGACCGCGCAAGACCGAGGCGATTTTACTGCTTATTGCCGCCCTGGGCGCCTTCGTCTTCGCCATGGCCGAGACCCCCGGCGGCCTGATCGCCGGACGCGCCCTGATCGGGCTTGGCGTTTCGTCCTGCCTGATGGCGGCGTTCAAGGCATATGTAATATGGGCGCCAAAGGAACGGCTACCGCTTATCAACGGGTTCCAGATGGCGGCCGGCGGCATGGGGGCATTGATGGGAACCGTGCCGGTCGAAGCGGCGCTTTCCGTAACCGACTGGCGCGGCATATTCTTCACCCTGGCGGCGGCCACGGTGGCGGTCGCCGCACTAATTTATTTTACGGTGCCCCGGCGCGGCGAAGGCGCGAGCGGCGGTCAGTCCGGGGGGCTCAGGGAACAGATCGGGGGAATCGGGCAGGTTTTCACCAGCCCGGCGTTCTGGTGGGTAGCGCCGGTGGCGGTCGCCTCGCAGGCGACTTTCCTGGCGATTCAAGGCCTGTGGTCGGGGCCGTGGCTGGGCGATGTCGGCGGCCTGCCGCGAGACCAGATTGCGACTTATCTGCTGCTGGTCGCCGCCGCCATGGTCACCGGGTTCATTTCCATGGGCGTGATCGCCGACCGGCTGGGCCGGGTCGGCGTCAAGCCGATGAGCCTGGGCATCGTCGGCATGAGCCTGTTCATGCTTGTGCAGGCGGCCATCGCCTTCCGTTTGAGCGATAATATTCTGCTGCTGTGGATGGCCTTCGGTTTCTTCGGCACCACCGGCATTTTACCATACGCGGCGCTGTCGCAGAAATTTCCGGCGCATCTGGCGGGGCGGGTTATCACCGGGCTCAACCTGCTGGTGTTTGTCACCGCCTTCGCCGCCCAGTGGGGCACCGGGGCGATCATCGGCATGTGGGACAAAACGCCGGGCGGCGGCTACGATCCCGACGGTTACCGGGCGGCTTTCGGCCTGATGCTGGCGGCCCAGATAGCCTCGCTGGCCTGGCTGGCGATATTCGCCAAAGGCCGTCGGGCCTTCGCCCATGCGGATATGCCGCTTTAAATTCGATGGCTATTTCGCTATACCCGCAGCAGAGTTTACGAGTTCGGAGCCGACAATGATTCCTCGCTACAGCCGCCCCGAGATGGTCGCCATCTGGGAGCCCGCCAACAAATTCCGCATCTGGTTCGAAATCGAGGCCCACGCCTGCGACGCCCAGGCCGGGTTGGGGGTGATTCCGACCGCGGCCGCGCGCGCCGTCCGCGAGCACGGCGACAAGCCATATGATACGTCGAGGATCGAGCGCATCGACGAAATCGAACGCCAGACCCACCACGATGTTATCGCCTTCCTGACCGAACTTTCCGAAGTTGTCGGCGAACAGGCCCGCTTCGTGCATCAGGGCATGACCTCGTCGGATGTGCTGGACACCTGTCTGGCGGTGCAGATGACCCAGGCCGCCGATATTATAATCGCCGATCTGGACGCCCTGCTGGAAGTGCTGGAACGGCGCGCCCGCGAACACAAAAATTCGGCCTGTATCGGCCGCAGCCACGGTATCCACGCCGAACCGACGACATTTGGCATCAAACTGGCCGGCCACTACGCCGAATTCAAACGCGACCGCGAACGCATGGTCCGGGCCAGGGCCGAAGTCGCCACCTGCGCCATTTCCGGGGCGGTCGGCACATTCGCCAACATCGACCCCAAGGTCGAGGAATACGTCGCCGAAAAAATGGGCCTGAGGCCGGAGCCGGTTTCCACCCAGGTCATTCCGCGCGACCGCCACGCCGCCTATTTCGCCACCCTTGGCGTGATCGCCGGCGGCATCGAGCGGCTGGCCACCGAAATCCGCCACCTGCAACGTTCGGAAGTGCGCGAGGCCCAGGAATATTTCGCCCCCGGCCAGAAGGGATCATCGGCCATGCCGCACAAGCGCAACCCGATCCTGTCGGAAAACCTGACCGGCCTGGCCCGCATCGTGCGGGCCGCCGTCATCCCCGCCATGGAAAACATAACGCTTTGGCATGAAAGGGATATTTCCCATTCGTCGGTGGAACGCATGTTTGCCCCGGACGCTACTGTGACGCTGGATTTTGCCCTGAAACGGCTGACCGGAATGATCGACAAGCTGGTTATCTATCCGCAAGCCATGCTGACCAACCTGATGCAATTCGGTGGTTTGCATGATTCACAGCGGGTCCTGCTGACCCTGACCCAGCACGGGCTTAGCCGCGAGGATGGCTACCGCATTGTCCAGCGCAACGCCATGAAGGTATGGCGCAGCTACGGCATAGACCCGGACAATCCGGACGGCGAGGTCGAGACCAATCCCGAAGACCAGGAAGCCGCCAGGCACGAAAGCCGTTTCCTGTATTACCTGTCGACCGACGAAGAAGTGGCGGCGGCGCTTGGCGATGACGGCCTTGCCAGCCTGTTCGATGGCGGCTCGACGGCCTTCCACACCAAAAACGCCGACGTTATATTCACCCGCGTGTTCGGCGCGGCCTGACGCGGATTTACGGCTTTAGGGAACCGGTATAATGGAACGACGAATCTATTTTGTAATTGGCGACCTGACGGCCTGCGCCCTGGCCGGCGCCGCCACGGGATGGCTCGGCCAGTTTCTAATTCCGGCTGACTGGTTTGTCCCGCTTGGCATGTTAATCGGCACGGCCATCGGCATGTTTATCGGAATGCTGAGCGGATTGCTGTTGTCGCCGTTGTTTGGCGCCTTCGAGGTAATGCTGCCGGCCGCGCTTGGCGGAATGCTGGCCGGCATGACGGTGGCCATGCTGCACGCCGTGATCCACCTGAGCCCGGCGGATTCGGCCCTGACCGGCGCGGTGGCCGGCCTGGCCGGCCTGGCCTTCACCTATGTCCTGCAAAACCGGCTGCACGGCGAGGCCGCCTGATGGACGAGATAACCCGGAAAAAATGGGATTCAGCCGCCGCAACGTTCGACCTGATGGGCGGGCTGGGCCCGGAAAAAAGATGGCGACAGTACAAGGAGCGGCTTTTTTCGCATATGGACGGAAAAATTCTGTTCCTGGCGGTCGGCACCGGGCTGGATATTTCCTGCTTTCCCGAAGGCAAGGAAATTATCGGCATCGATATAAGCCCGAAGATGCTGGAAAAGGCCGCGCCCAGGGTGGCCGGTTATTCCGGGCAGATGACGGTGCATCGGATGGATGTCCACGAAATGGACTTCGCCGATGCGTCGTTCGATCAGGTCTATACTTCCTGTACGTTCTGTTCGGTTCCCGATCCCGTCAAGGGATTATCGGCCCTGCGCAGGGTGCTCAAACCGGGCGGCGCCCTGCGAATGTTCGAACACACCGGATCGAAATATTTTCCGTTCCGGCAAATGCTTAATTTTGTCAGTCCGCTGTGTCGAAGCCTGGGCCCGGAATTGAACCGGGACACCGTGGCCAATGTCAGGGCCGCCGGTTTTGAAATCAACAAGGTGACAAATGTTTTCCTTGACGTTGTCAAAACCATAGAAGCGACCGTCCCCGCGACCATCGGGAGACGGGCGAGCAAATGAACAGGGCAGAACGGCGGCGGCGGGAACTGGCCGATAAACAGGCCCGGCGGGCCTTGACCCTGGCCCTCGAACATCATAATGCGGGCCGGCTTACCAGGGCCGAGGCCATTTACCGACGGATCTTGAAAAGCGATCCCGACCAGCCTTTCGCCTTG
>VAPK010788412.1_pt1 | contig 12170 bp, 11 predicted proteins | sample 3395031 | NCBI WGS metagenome assembly VAPK01 (sample SAMN08290443, study PRJNA428436) | hydrothermal vent metagenome | isolation source: Deep-sea hydrothermal vent chimney 1 | place: Pacific Ocean: Juan De Fuca Ridge | reverse complement strand
TGATTTTTTAAGAAATTTATTCATCAACATAATCTTAAAACATTTAAATCCTTTAACCAAACCTTTTTACATGAATTTTAAAACGGTAGCACTATATATAATGATACCAATTCCACTAATTAATTCCTGATATTAATTTATTTGTATCGACAATGTTATGATCAAATAAGCTTTTTAAATGAGTCTTTATTTTCTGTAATTGGTATAACCGTTCCCGGCACATCCCTTTCAGGTACAAATTAAAACATAAATTTTGATTGTACAAACAAATTTGTGCGCCGGGAATGGTTACAAAAATTGATATAAACTAATTTTTGACTATTAAATTGCTTTATGCTACTTTATTCGGATGATTAAAGAGAATATTTTGTCTGTTAAGGGGGATATTTCATTGGTTTGTGAGCGATTGGGGCGAAATCCTGATGAGGTTGTTTTCATTGGCGTGACAAAATACGCGGAAGCGGTACAGGTTAAAGAGGTTGTGGCAGCAGGGGTTAGGCATATTGGAGAAAATAGGGTTCAGGATGCTAAGGCGAAATTTACAGCGCTTGATAATTTAAAGGGAATAACAAAGCATTTGATTGGGCATTTGCAGACTAATAAAGTTAAAGAAGCTGTGGAGTTATTTGACTTAATCCAGTCCGTGGATAGCTTAAAAGTTGCGCGAGAGATTGAAAAACAGTCCGCAAAATTTAATAAAGTGATGGATATTTTGATTGAGGTGAATGTTTCCGGCGAAGAACAGAAATATGGTTTTGTTCCGGAAGATGTTATGGCTGCAGTTAAAGAAATGAGTAGTTTCGCGCATGTACGGATTTTGGGATTAATGACCATGGCTCCGATGCTTCAACAGAATGTTGCAGGTCAGAGTTTCGATAGAATCGTCGGGGATTCTTTTGTGGAAGACAGGGATGTTATTCGTAATTGTTTCCGAGGTTTGAAAAAGTTATTTGAAGAGATTAAGTGTGCGTATTCAGATGATTCTAATATTAATATGAAATATTTATCCATGGGCATGACCGCGGATTATGAAATCGCCTTAGAAGAAGGGGCAAATATGGTTCGTATTGGAAGAGCGATGTTTGCTTGAAGCCTTAGAGACGGATTCTCCAATCTTAGGATCCAAATTATGAAAAAAACAATTGGTATTATTGGTGGTGGTAATATGGGAGCGGCGATTATTGGTGGAATTGCCAAGAAGTATTCTGTTGCTGTATGCGAACAAGACAAAGGACGTTGTCAGCTTTTGAAACGTAAATTCAAGATTGTGATTCAGGATTTACCAACGATTTTAGCGAAAAATTGTATTATTATTTTAGCCATAAAGCCACAAGGGTTTGATTCGTTATTAGCCGAAATGCGGGAACACATTACAGAGCGGCATTTGATTGTTTCTATTGCCGCGGGGATTTCAACGCGATATATGGAGAAAAGACTTTGGAATAAAAGTAAAGTGATTCGTTCGATGCCGAATTTTCCGGCCCAAATTGGGGAAGGAATGACCGCTATTTGCAAAGGGCGAGAGGTTAATAGAACCGATTTAAGTTTGGTTTGTAAAATTTTTGATCATGTTGGCAAAACGGTTATTGTTGATGAAAAATGGATGAATGCGGTCACAGCAGTCTCAGGAAGTGGGCCGGCCTATATTTTTCTTTTTATGGAATGTTTTATGAAGGCGGCGCGATCGTTAGGACTTAAAGAGAGCTTGAGTCGGGAATTAGTAATACAGACATTACGGGGGAGTTTAGATCTGTTAGAAAATCAGGAAGAAGACGCGGGGGTTTTGCGTGAGAGGGTCACCTCAAAAGGAGGTACAACACAAGCGGCTATGGATGTATTTAAGAAAGGTTCATTTGAGAAAATTTTTAAAGATGCTCTTAAGGCGGCAGCCAAAAGAGCAAAGGAATTAGAAAAATAGGAGAATATCATGGCTAAAGTCGGTATTATTGGGGGGAGTGGTTTATATGAAATGGAAGGGATTGAAAATATTGAGGAGGTTACGATTGTTGATACGCCTTTTGGCCAACCTTCGGATAATTTTATTACAGGAATTTTTCATGGGGTAGAGGTTGTTTTTTTAGCGCGTCATGGACGGGGACACCGTATTTCTCCCAGTGAAATTAATTACAGAGCGAATATTTTTGGCATGAAGAAAATGGGAGTCGACGCGATTCTTTCTGTTTCAGCCTGCGGAAGCCTTAAAGAAGAAATTAAACCGTTAGACTTTGTCGTTCCGGATCAATTTGTTGACAGGACAAATAAAGACAGAGAATCAAGTTTTTTTACAGAAGGCATTGTGGCGCACGTTGCTTTCGCGGAGCCCTTTTCTGAAGAATTAAGGAAGATATTGATTGAAGGGGCTAAAAAAACAGAGGTGACGGTGCATGAAAAAGGAACCTATATTGTTATGGAAGGGCCGCAGTTTTCAACGCGGGCGGAGTCTCATTTGTATCGGAGTTGGGGTATGGACATTATCGGGATGACGAATTTAACAGAAGCGAAACTGTCCCGTGAGGCAGAAATTTCTTACGCGACATTAGCGGCGGTTACAGATTATGATTGTTGGCATGATACGCATGATTCTGTGACCGTGGACATAATTATCGAATATTTGACCAGGAATGTCAAGAAGGCCAAAGAAATTTTAAGATATGCTATTCCTGAGGTAGGAGAGTTAGAATCATTTAGTGCCGCTAACGCGCTTGAACACGCGATTATTACGGATCGATCCAGAATCCCGGAACAGACAAAAAAACATTTAGAAATTATTGCAGGGAAGTATTTATGACAACAGAAAATACCGAAAAAATTGATTATCAAAAAACATTAAATCTTCCAAAAACTGAATTTCCTATGCGTGCTGGGTTAGCACAAAGAGAACCTCAATTTTTAGAGAAATGGGATAAGGAAGAAATTTATGCCAAGATTAGAAAAAAGTCTAAAGGGAAGAAACCCTTTATCCTCCATGACGGTCCTCCGTATGCCAATGGAAATATTCATATTGGCCATGCCTTAAATAAAATTCTTAAAGATTTTATTATTAAAATTAAAACCATGCAGCATTTTGATGCCTTGTATATTCCGGGATGGGATTGTCATGGATTGCCTATTGAACACCAGCTTTTAAAGGAACTGAAGCAGAAAAAGCACGAGGTGGATTGCGTTGACTTTCGAAAGAAAGCGCATGATTACGCGATGAAATATGTAGGGATTCAACGGGAGCAATTTCAACGGTTAGGAATTTTTGGAGAATGGGAAGAGCCGTATTTAACACTGGATTCAGAATATGAATATTGGATTTTAAAGTCTTTAAGTACCCTTACGCGAAAAGGTTATGTGTATCGCGGCTTAAAACCAGTTAATTGGTGCGCGCGTTGTGAAACAGCTTTAGCAGAAGCCGAAGTAGAGCATGAAGATCATGTGTCGCCTTCAGTTTATGTGAAGTTTAAGGTGAATAATGAAGAAGGAAAGAATATATCATTGCTTATCTGGACAACAACGCCATGGACATTATTGGCTAATGTAGCCGTAGCTGTGCATGCAGGGTTTCAATATTCATTTGTTGATATTGGTGAAGAAGTTTTGATTATAGAATCTTCTTTAAAAGAAAAGGTTTTGGGGAAGGCCGGTATTACGGATTTTAGGGTTTTAGATGAGGTTTCAGGGGAGGAATTGACAAAACTGAGATATGATCATCCTTTTGGAATGAAGACCAATTGTTGTGTGGTTACAGCTGATTATGTAACTAAGGAAGATGGTACAGGTTTAGTGCATACAGCCCCAGGGCATGGACAGGATGACTTTGAGACGGGAAAGAAAAATAATTTGGATATTCTCATGCCGGTTAATGACTATGGTGTTTATACACAAGAGGCTGGAAAATATGCCGGAACACATGTGTTTAAGGCCAATGATAAAATCATTGAGGATTTAAAGGCTCGTGGAGAATTGTTCGCGAATGAAGATATTGGGCATTCGTATCCGCATTGTTGGCGATGCAAATCACCTATTATTTTTCGGGCGACAGAGCAGTGGTTTTTACGGATTGACCATGAAGGGTTACGCGCAAGATTACAAGAGGTTATAAAGAACGATGTTCAATGGATTCCGGAATCAGGACAGGAACGCATTTTAGGGATGGTGACAGGGCGCCCGGATTGGTGTTTATCCCGACAGCGTTATTGGGGCGTTCCCATTCCGGCTGTTGCCTGTAAAGGTTGTTCAGGACATCATAAGTTATTTGAGGAAGTTATTGATAAATTCGCTGAAGCTGTGAAAATCGTGGGAACGAATGTCTGGTTTGAGAAAGATATTAAGGAGTTTTTACCGGAAGGATTTGTTTGTCCGGATTGTGGTCAATCAGAATTTGAACGGACACATGATATCCTGGATGTATGGTTTGATTCCGGGATTAGCCATCAGTCTGTAGTAAAAGCGCGGTTAAAGCAGGAATTACCCATTGATCTTTATCTGGAAGGATCAGATCAGCATCGTGGATGGTTTCAATCTTCTCTTATTCCTGCTGTGGCCATGGAGAATAAATCTCCATTTAAGGCGGTTTTGACCCATGGTTTTGTGGTTGATGGTAATGGGCGTAAGATGTCTAAGTCTCTCGGCAATGTTATTTCGCCGGCAGATATCATTAAGCAAGGTGGCGCTGATGTTCTTCGTTTATGGATCGCATCCAGTTCCTATAATGAAGATATTCGTATTTCCAAAGAGACTTTGGCGCGTGTCAGCGATGCTTATCGGAAAATTCGTAATACAGTTCGTTATTTATTAGGAAACCTTAATGGGTTTGTGCCGGATGAGCATACCGTGACCTACAAAAATCTTCTGGAAATAGATCAATGGGCACTCTATCGATTGAGTGCAACTATTGAAAAAATTAAGAATTATTTTAATGATTATGAATTTGCAAAAGTCTACAAATGCATCTATACTTTCTGTAATGAGGACTTGTCCAGTTTTTATCTTGACATCCTCAAGGATCGTTTGTATACTTCGTCCTCAAATTCGGTAGAACGCAGATCAGCACAAACTGTTCTTTTTCATATACTTAACCACTTGGTCAGAATCCTTGCGCCGATTTTAAGCTTTACGGCTGAAGAAATTTTTTGGGCGATGCCCAAGCAGGGAAATACACAGGATGTGGGCAGTGTTCATTTGTTATCATGGTTGGATATTCCTGAAATTTGGCATAATTTAGCGATTGGTGATAAATTTAAGCCTTTAGTGACGTTGCGATCGTATATTTCAAAGGCATTAGAAGATAAACGTGGTGAAGGGATTATCGGAAGTTCTCTTGAGGCTAAGGTGACGATTAATACGGCTAGTGAACACCATTTTAAATATTTGACAGAGAACGAAGTCTTTTTACCCGTAGCATTTATTGTGTCGCAAGTGGAAGTTAAGCGTGTTGAAAATCTTGAGAAGGGGTTGAGCGAAGAGTTTGCTAAAACAGAAGTTAAGATTGAAAAAGCTGATGGTCAAAAATGTGACCGTTGCTGGAATTTTAAAATAGAGCTTGGCCATAATACAGAACATGAAACATTGTGTGCCCGCTGTGCAGTAATTGTAAAGGAGTCAGAATAATGCCACATAAGAAAATAGAAGAAAAAAAACTGGATCAGTACAAAAAAATTCTTTTAAAACTTAAAGAAGATCACGTGCGTGATATTAATAGTATGTCCAAAAACCCCGGTTCTTCGGCCAATGAATCTAGTGATGTTTCCGGGCATGTTCAACATATGGCGGATGTCGCAACCGATATGTATGACCGGGAGTTTAGTCTCGGCTTGGCTTCAACGGAACGAGAGGTTCTTACCAAAATAGATGAAGCGCTTAAACGCATTGAAGAAAAATCTTATGGAGCTTGTGTAGAATGTGAAAAGCCTGTTCCGGTAGCGCGTTTAAAAGCGATTCCTTATGTAGACACATGCTTAAAATGTCAGGAAAAAATTGAAGAAGAAGGGCGATGAAGAAGTCGACCACACGTCCGCAGGTTGATGGATTCCTTGCTCTGATCATAACATTTTTAATTGTTCTTATTGACCGCATTACAAAAATGTTTTTCTCTGATTTGCTTTCCCATGGAGAGTCTCTTCCTATCATCAGAAACGTTCTTCACATGACTCTTGTTCATAATACAGGGATTGCGTTTGGTTTTTTCAAAGATTATGGAGCCGTTTTTATTGTTATTCCGATTATCGCAATAATTTTACTTGTTTTTAATATTTATTATTATCGTCAAAATAACGAGGCTTTAAGCCGTACATATATTATCGCGTTTTCTCTTATTTTAGGAGGCGCGATTGGTAATCTTATTGACCGTATTAAGTATGGCCATGTTATTGATTTTATTGATTTTCGGATATGGCCGGTATTTAATATCGCTGACAGTGCTATTACTATTGGAGCCGTGATTGTAGCATTCAAATGTTTCCAGTTATCCTCAAAATAGGTCCTCTAAGTATTTATTCTTATGGCGTGATGCTCGCTGTCGCGGTCATCGTGTGCTCATTTTTTTTAAGCCGTGAATCCCGGCGGATCGGGATTGATCCGGAAATGATTTTTGATCTTGTATTTTGGATCGTGTTAAGTGGTATTTTAGGCGCGCGGTTGTTTTTTATTCTTCTTAATCTTCCTTTTTTTCTACAGAATCCGTTAGAAATAATTATGATTCAACATGGGGGGCTAGCCTGGCAGGGGGGGCTTGTTGGGGCAAGTTTAACGGGAATTGTATTTATTCGAAAAAAAGGTTGGCCGCTTTTAAAAACATTAGACCTTGTGGCCCCGTATGCCGCCTTGGGGCAATCTATTGGCCGTATAGGATGTTTTTTAAATGGATGTTGTTATGGTAAACCGGCTCCCTGGGGAATTTATTTCCCAGTCCATGACGCGCGCCTTCATCCCACGCAACTGTATGCATCGGGAGGGCTTTTTCTTATTTTTCTTGTTCTAAAATTTACCCAAAAGCGATCATCTAAACTTCGCGAATCTGGTGCGCCTGAGTATGTTGATGGAAAAATTTTTGTTCTTTATTTGCTTTTAGCCTCTGCCTGGCGTTTTATAGTGGAATTTTTTCGTGCGGATCATAGAGAAATATTTTTTAGTTTAAGTATTTTTCAATTAGTGTGTTTAGGGATTACAGGAGTAGCATTATATGTTACAACACGTCTTCAAGGTTCACCCAAAAAATAATCAGGAGCGTTTGGATGTTTTTTTAACGCAGAGTTTATCGGACGCGCCTTCACGAAATTTTGTTAAAAGGCTTATTGATGGGGGGCATGTTCGTGTGAATGAGGTTCTTTTTAAAGCGCACCATAAAGTTAAAGAAGGACAGGAAGTCCAGGTTTTTATTCCGGATGATTTTTTAACCCCACAGTACGCGGCTCCGGAAAACATTCCATTAGATGTTTTTTATGAGGACGATTATTTGTTGGTGATTAATAAGCCTATTGGAATGACGGTTCATCCATCTAAAGGGAATCATAGAGGAACATTGGTTAACGCGCTGTTGCATTATTCTGTCAGTCTTTCTGATGTTAATGAAGAAATGAGGCCAGGCATTGTGCATCGTTTGGATAAAGAGACCTCGGGGCTAATCCTTATTGCCAAGGATAATATTACCCATACGAAATTGGCTAAACAATTTCAGCGGCGTGAGGTGAAGAAAAGGTACATTGCCTTGGTCCAAGGAGATGTTGAATTTGATGAGGGACGCATTGATGCCCCTATTGGGCGGCACCCACGGTATCATGAAAAAAAGCAGGTTCAATTTAATTTAAAAGCAAAAGAATCTGTCACCTATTACAAAGTTCTTAAGCGGATTAAAGACGTTACGCTGTTATCGTTATTTCCAAGAACAGGCAGAACACATCAATTGCGTGTCCATATGCAATATCTCAAGCATCCCATTTTGGGGGATGATAAATATGGCAAAAAAAATAGTTTTTCCCGTTTAGCCCTTCATGCCCAATCCATTGGGTTTAAACATCCGGGAACAAAGAGGTATTTAGAACTTTCGATTAAACCACCGGAGGAGTTTTTGGAAAGGGTTGAAATTCAATAATGATACTTTACTTATAAATATTTTTAGATAAAATGATTGTAACCCCTCCTGAGTAGTTATAATATTTAAATGATAACTCCTCTTTTTTTAAAGAGGGGAAATTTATAAACAAAGAGGTTTTAAAATGAAAATGAATTCTTCTGGAAAAGTAATGACAATTTTTTTAGTTATTATGGCTATTTTATTGGTTTCTCTGACAGCCATTTCGATTTTTATTTTTCAAAAAGAAAAAGAAAAACGTATTGAAGTGGAAGGTTCCTTAAAAAGGAATCAGGATGACGTTATTAAATTTAAAGCGGAGATACGGGAAATTAAGCGAAAAAATTTTTTATTGCAGGAGAAAAATAAAGAGGGTGATGAAAAGATTAATAGTTTGCTGGACGAGTTAGAACTGGAAAAGGGTTTGCGCGAAGAAGTTAGGCAAGAAAACGGGGTTCTTAAAGAAAAGGCAGAAGAAGCGGCAGGGACAAATAAAAAATTACAAGAAGAATTGGCTAAAAATTTAGAAAAATCCAGGAAAAAATTTTTGGATTTAGAAGGAAAATTTAAAGGGGAAATTTCTAAAGCAAAAGAGATAAAGAAGGCCAATGAAGATTTGAAAAAAATTAACAAGGATCTGAAGTCCAGGAATGTTCAGCTGGAAGCAGAAGTTAAAACGGCTAAAGAAGCAAGGAAGACTCCGGAAGTAGAAAAAAATGTGGATATTGCAACAAAGTCCGTTGTTGAGAAGTCAACTCCTTTGGTGAATAAAAATAAAAATGGGGTTGAATTAGATCCTATTGTTGTTGTTCCTGCTGAATTAAAAGAAGAAAAAATGATAAAAACCTCCAGGATGGAAAAGAAGTTAAAGTCGGAGTCTGTGATGCCATCGTCCGTTGATTTGCCGGAAGGGAAAATATTGAGTATTGATAGAGAAACAGAATTTGTGATTATTAATATTGGAAAAAAAGATGGTATTGGAATAGGGCAGATAATGTCCGTTTATCGTAAAGGAGAATATATTGGCGATATTAAAGTGACGCGTATCCAGTCGGAAATGTCAGCTGCCGATTTTATCCTTCCGCTTTCCAGCCATATTGTTCAGAAAAATGATCAGGTTATGGCTAAGTAATGTTCCTCATCGTAAAGCCCTCCCCGGATTTAAAAGGAAAAATACAGCTTCCGGCTTCTAAGTCATATTCAATTCGGGCTTTTATGATTGCGGCTTGTGGTGGAAAGTCTGTCATTATTGATCCTTCGGATTGTGATGATGCCAAGGTCGCCATGCAAGTAGCAAGGGCTTTAGGGTTTAAGGTCATACGTTCCCAAAATAATTCGTGGATTGTTGATGCAAAGGCGCGAGCTTCCCTTCCTGCTGAAATTAATGTCAAAGAGTCTGGGACAGTTCTACGTTTTATTTTACCTCTTTTGGCATTACGCAATAAAGCCGTTAAGGTTTGTGGAGAAGGGACTTTGCTTGGACGACCCAATCAATTTTTGATACAGGCACTTCGTGAGAGGGGTGTCAAGATAAAAGGGCAAGGTAAAAAAGAGAGTGCTCCGATTGAAATAGAGCCTGGTCTTTTAAAAGGTGGAAAGATAGCCATTGATGGAACGTTGAGTTCTCAGTTTATTTCTGCTCTATTAATTACTTGCCCGCAATTAACCCAAAACACCAATTTAATCTTAAAGGGGCGAACGCTTGTTTCAACAGATTATATTACCATGACCCTTCAGGTTTTAGCTAAAAGCGGGATTCAAATTCAGCAGAAAAGTACCCGAGAATATTTTATTGAAGGAAATCAGAAATTTAAAGGGTTGCGTCGTTTTACAGTGCCATCTGATTATGGCTTAGCCGCTTTTTTAATGGGAGCGGCTATTTTGGTGAAATCGGATATAACCCTTACAGGGTGGTTGAAAGATGATTTTATTCAGGCGGATGGGCATATTCTTCCTTTACTAAAGCAAATGGGAGCGAATTTTCGAAAGACTTCGAAATTTATTCAAATCCAGGGGCCATGTTTATTAAAAGGGGGAACATTTTCTTTAAAGGATTGTCCGGATCTTGTTCCGATTATGGCTGTTTTGGCTCTTTTTGCCAAAGGCAAGACACGATTAACCAATATTAAACATGCGCGCGTTAAGGAGTCGGATCGTATTAGTGATTTACGTAAAGAGTTTTTGAAAGTGGGAGCCAAGGTCGATGAAAAAGAAAACGAACTCATTATTTATCCGCAAAACGATTATCGTCCAAACTGTTTATTAGACCCCCATCACGATCACCGTTTAGCCATGGCCTTCAGTGTCCTTGGAATAAAACTTGGTGCGCGCGTTAAAGATATCGAATGCTGCGCAAAGTCTTATCCCGGATTTGCCCGTGATTTCAAAGCCATGGGTGTAAAAGTGGGCAAGCATTAAATACAGTAGTAGGGGGCATTATTTAATGGAATGGGTATAACCCAACCGCTAATGAGAGGATATAGGATTTTATGTGTACTATTGATGATCCAATGTTTGCCTTGATGCTACGTTTTGTTGGTTATAATCAAGAAATTCCCTTTTGTGATCATGAGTTTATCCAAAAACAATTGAAAACTATACAGGAGCATATTGAAAAATTTCCTTTAGAAGAACAAGAAATACGTGCAATTGAATGGGTTGAGAAATATGCGCGTGAATATCGAAAAAGATGGGAGAAAGAAATTTTAGATAAGGAATTTTCTCGTCAAAGATGCCCGGATTGTCCATTATCTGAGATTAATATTTCGGAACATTGTCAAATTCATGGGCAATGGATGGAACTTCTTCAACAATATGTTGCTGATGAAATTGACTCTAAAAAATATATTGAAAACGCTTTGAAATTTCTTGCTCAACACAAGAAAGATATCAAAATTAAACTGAGTATGTTAGAAAAGAGAGGATAGAGTTAACGGATTAATTGAATCCATAAAATCTAACAATCGGATTGAGCGGGCACTAAAAAATAATTTTATTAATAATCTTATGGATTATTGTTTGACAGTTAAATTTTTTTTATATAATATAAATTTTATTAAATTTAGTGTTCACGGAATATCCCTTTCGGGCATAAATTTGATTGTATAATTAAAATTTATGTTTTAATTTATGCCCGAAAGGGATATTCCGTGAACGGTTATAATTTAGTTTAGGATCTTATCCTTAAGGAAATACTTATGTTACAGAAAATTATCAAGATGATTCGTAAAGCTTTTAACTATGTGTTGGGGCTTTTTTCTAATGATATCGGGATTGATTTAGGAACAGCTACGACACTTGTTTTCGTTAAAGGGGAAGGGGTTGTGTTGTGTGAACCTTCGGTTGTTGCCATTGAAAAAGACAGCAATCGTGTGGTTGCTGTTGGAGAAGAAGCCAAGAAAATGTTAGGGCGTACCCCGGGAAATATTGTAGCCATTCGTCCAATGAAAGATGGTGTTATTTCAGATTTTGAAATTACAGAGGCTATGTTGAAATATTTTATTCGCAAGGTTCATGGTCGGCAGAAGCTATTAAGTCCGGCCATGGTGATTGCGATTCCTTCCGGAATTACGGCGGTGGAAAAACGCGCGGTTCGGGATTCAGCGGAACGTGCCGGGGCGCGCTCAGTAGAGCTTATTGAGGAACCGAAAGCCGCAGCTGTTGGGGTTGGTTTACCTGTGGAAGAGGCCGCGGGGAATATGATTGTGGATGTTGGAGGTGGAACAACAGAGTTTGCGGTTATTTCTTTAGGAGGACTCGTTTACGCAAAATCCATTCGTATTGCCGGGGATGAAATGGACGCGGCCATTGTTGAGTATCTTCGTAAAACATATAATTTAATGATTGGTGAGAGAACATCTGAAGAAATCAAGATTCGAATTGGTTCGGCGTATCCTTTAGAAGAAGAATTGAATATGGATGTACGCGGGCGTGATTTGATTTCCGGTTTGCCGAAAACGATTTCTGTTACCTCAGTAGAGATTCGGGAAGCTCTCCATGATCCTGTTCAGGCTATTGTGGATGCCTCCAAATCTACTTTAGAGCAAACACCTCCGGAGTTAGCCGCTGATTTGATTGATCGTGGGATCGTGATGGCTGGGGGAGGATCGTTATTGCG
>VAPK010377967.1_pt1 | contig 12174 bp, 12 predicted proteins | sample 3395031 | NCBI WGS metagenome assembly VAPK01 (sample SAMN08290443, study PRJNA428436) | hydrothermal vent metagenome | isolation source: Deep-sea hydrothermal vent chimney 1 | place: Pacific Ocean: Juan De Fuca Ridge | reverse complement strand
AAGACTAAACTGCCAGATATGTGAATTGTCTGTATAATCCCGAAATATGAGTAAATCCAAAAAAGACAAATCATCCAACTCCAGTACAATTGTGCTCAATAAAAAAGCACGACATGATTTTACTCTGGGTGACCGTTTTGAAGCCGGCATTATGTTGCAAGGCTGGGAAGTAAAAAGTTTACGCGCAAAAAAAGTACAGATCAGAGATAGCTATGTTTTCATCAAAAATAATGAAGCATGGTTAAGCTCAACCGTCATTACTCCTCTTGAAACTGCATCAACCCATATCCATCCTCAACCGCAACGCATACGTAAGCTGTTATTACATCGTGATGAAATTACCAAGCTGATAAGTGCGACAGAAAGAAAAGGTTATACCTTAGTTGCAACTGCAATGTATTGGAAAAAAGGACGTGCCAAGCTGGAAATTGCCTTAGCCAAGGGTAAAAAAGAACATGACAAACGTGCATCTGAAAAAGATCGTGACTGGAAGCGTGAAAAAGCAAGAATGCTTAAATCATCATAACCCCTGGCTTGTTAAATACCCATGAACAGCATCGAGTTCATTAAATATTTTCTCCTCTTCTCGAACTCTATGAGTAAACTCACCTTTTCGTAAAAAATTTTCATAATCCTGACAAATTAAAAATAATTTTTTCGCTCCCATTGTACCGCTACTGCCTTTTAAACTATGTACATCAAGAATCAGTTTTTCAACATCATCTTTGTTATTAATAATCGCTTCTTTTAATTCTAAACTTCTGTTTATATAAGTATTCACAAGTTCAATATAAGTTGAACCCATCATTTCTTTCAAGTCATCAATAATCGTAACATCAAGATTTGATGTGTCAACATAAGAAGATATACTGGCTTGAGTTGTTTCTTGCTCAACTTTTGATTGAGGTACCCATTCATTTAAAATTTCACGAAGCTTATCTGCTGTAAAAGGTTTTGAAAGATGAGCATCCATGCCTGCTTTATAATAACCATCCACATCTTCTTTTATAACGTTTGCAGTCAGTGCAATGATCGGCATATGTTCGTTTTCTTCTTCTAATGCTCGAAACTGTACTGTTGCATCACAGCCATTTAACACTGGCATATTAATATCCATCAAAACAATATCAAACGAATTCTTTTTCAAAACATCTAATGCAAGCAGGCCATTTTCTGCAATAGATACTTTACACCCCATATTCTCCAGCATGCCTTGTGCAACCATTTGATTAACTTCATTGTCTTCAACCAGTAAAACATTTGCATTAATAGTCTCAGATTCTTCTTGTTCAAATAAAACGTACTTTTTCTCAACCACAGAAACAATATATGCATACACCTGCCCTGTTTGCAGTGGTTTGGTGATAGTATTGAATACACCTTTATAATTGATTTTTGTTGCTTCAGTGCAAATCACAGCAACATTAATTGATTTATGAATAAGCTCAGATAACTTTTCCTGTAAAAAAGAATCTTTTGATAAAACATCTTCATCGACAAACAAAATATTATTCCTGGCACTTTTACTATCGCTGAAATAGAAATCAGGAAGCGTAAGCACTTTTTCAACTGATGGCAATATCTCATAGCTAAGTTCAAGTCGTTTAAAAATAGATTCTGCTATTAGACGGACTTCAGCTCTGTCATCAACAAAGAAAATGTTTGTTTTATTTCGAGTTTCCTGTTCAAGCAGAAATACATTTTTATCTTCGGCACTACGTTTGAATTTAACCGTAAAATAAAATTCGCTTCCTTCCCCTACCGTGGATTTTACATGAACATTCCCACCCATCATTTGGGTTAATCTTTTACATAAAGCCAGACCCAGGCCGGTACCACCATATTGCCGGGTTGTATTTGCTTCTGCCTGTTCAAAAGAATCAAATATTTTTTCCAGTGCACTTTCCGCTATACCAATGCCAGTGTCTTTAATTTTTACTAATATTTCCAACTCGTCATTTTCTACATCATTCAGCTCCAGACTTAAACTTATCACGCCAGACTCCGTGAATTTTTTTGCATTACCTAACAGATTCATAACAACCTGCCAAAATCGGGTCTTACCACCATAAAGAACTGTGGGGATTTCCGGATCCAGATATACCAGCAGTTCTACCCCCCTGGCTTGTAACTCAAGTGAGAATAATGAAACCAGATCATCGATTGTCTCGACGATATTAAATTCTTCTTCTTCAATAACCAGCTTTCCTGACTCATATTTTGACAAATCAAGAATATCATTAAGGATAACCATCATATTATTGCCAGAATTTTGAGCCGTATTAACGTAGTTGAGTTGTTTTTCATCTAACTCAGTTACTTTTAATAATTCCATCATACCTAGCACCCCATTCATGGGGGTTCTTATTTCATGACTCATATTTGCCAGAAATTCAGAACGCGCCTTGCTAGATTGTTCTGCTCGTAATTTCGCAGCCTCAAGTTCTTTTGTTCTTTCTGATACTTTATCTTCGAGATTATGTGTGTAGTCGGTTAGCTGCTCTGTTAACTGAAGGTTATCAATGCTGAAAACAGTAATTGATAAAATAAGTTGCAATATATCAAGTGTTACTCCGCTCATATCTCCCTTATCTTTTGCATTAGCGATGAACATACCATGTATACGACGTTTGGTTGATAATGAAACCAACACCTGGTTATATCCTGAGCTTGGACCACTGACCACAACAGGCCGGGGATTATTTAATGCCCAGGCAAAAGTTCCATTATTAATATGTTGTTCTACATCTTGCTCAATTAACTGTTGTGCTGATTTGGGATAACAATGTGTTTGTTCAAAATCAATCAAATCTTTAATTTCATAAAAAGCAAATGAATCAAAGTAGTCAAGTATTTTTAATTTTTCAATTAATAAATCAATAATGTCATCAACAGTATTATCTTTATTTAAAGATAAAAGATCATTACTCACTGTAACAACAGATGAAATTCCGTCATGCATGAAGTTATAAATATTATTAAAATCTTTTTTATTAATATCAGTCACAATTCTTATCCAAGAATATATTTAACAGCTTCTGTATGTTGAACATTTAACTGTTCAATAACAGAACCTAATATTTCAACATCCAGATCTAGTGTATTCCATGCTTTTTCATCCAATGTAGGTACAAAACTATCTCCGCTTGAGCCGAATTGAAGTGCATGTGTGATGATGTCAGCGATATGAACAATACCTGGAGCAATAATGTCACCTGATGCAATAGAAGGCATATGATGATAATAAACAGTTGCAACCATATCTTCTGGCAACTTCCATTTTTTTAATAACATGGCACCAAGTTTCGCATGATCAAAACCCAGAACTTCCTTTTCAACCTTAAACATTAATTCATTTGTTTCTGCGCACTTTGTAATCACTTCAACTGCATATTTTGGTGCTTCAACAAAGATAATGAGTTTGCCTATATCATGTAATAAACCTGCGGTAAAAAACCGCTCGATATTTTGTTCATGCCGATATGAAGCCAAAATACGTGAAGTAGTGGCAACCGCAATACTATGTCGCCAGAACATGTCCATATCAATCACATCCTGAGGAAGGTCCTTAAACATCGCAACGATTGAGCAACTTAAAATAATTTCATTAAGTTGTTTATGTCCAATAATGGTAATAGCCTTAGAGATCGTATCTATTTTTGATGGAAAATTATATAAAGCACTATTTGCAATCATTAAAACTTTAGCCGCTAAAGCCGAGTCTTCAGAGACAATATTTTCCAGATCCTGATTTGAAGTTAAAGGGTTTTTAATTGCCTCGCTAAACTTCAATGCAACCGCAGGAAGAACGGCAACCTTAAGCACATTATTGACAATACGTTCTGCATCCAATGCCATTGACTATTCTCCTAATTGCTCAACAAAAAAACGCACCGACTCTTTCGCCAACTCATCAACAAATGGCACACTCATATCATTGTGTTGAAATCGCGCTTTTACTTGCTCTGCAATGGCACTGTAGATCTCAGGTGAAATTTCTATTTTCTTATAATCTTCAGGTACATCATCATCACTAATTTCAATGCTAATCACACCCCAGGCATTTAGCGCTTTAACGTGTTTCTCATTTAATTCACAGCCCGTTCCTAATAAAAAGCGGCCATTTGGATCGCAAACATCAGCAACTAAAGTCATGCCAACTTGAAGATTTTTTACCTTTATTTTTGCCATACACCATCCAAAATAACAAAAGTTACAGATATATATAGTATCGGCAGCAAAATAAATATCTTTATTGAATAATGTAGTATTTTACTCTTACAGCAAAAAAAACATATAAAAAACAATTAGTTACATTTAAACAAAGTTAAAAATGGTTAAATTTTGTTCAATTATTCCTATATCTATGCATAAGCTTCATCTACAATCTTATACACACTATTTTACAGGGTAATATAAACGGGGACATAAGCATCGAGTTCTCCACAAATTAAAATATCTGGATTTTTGATACAGAATTTATATGCAGAAAAGTTTTTCACATCAATCAGGATTCACTTTACTCGAAGTTATTATTGCAACAACAATAATGGCTGTGATCTCGATGATATCTGCTTCTGCGTATACCGGATATATTGAAACCACTAAAGTTTCTCAAGGCATCTCCCAAATTAGAGCCTTATCTTTTCTGATTGATGATTATGCGCTTGATAATGGTGAGTACCCGGAAAACCTTCGAGATATAGGAAATGAAAATATTAAAGATCCATGGGGTAAACCTTATATCTACTTAAATTTAAAGAATAACAACCCGGATAATGATGAGCCTGACAATGAACATACAGGTTGTTGCACCTTGTGATATAGCAAGTATTACTGTACTTGAACATGATGCACCCAGAAGGGGGAAAACATATTTATCAGAGAAAACCATCTCAATAGAAAATAATAATAGAAGAATACTACTTAGTGATGATGATATAAAAAAATTACACTCACCAACAAGTTATAACGACATATTACAGCAAGCTGAAAATCAGCATTTTCTTGCTCCCATTAAAGAGTTTGGCGTAGAAAATGTTTGCGTTTTTCCTGTAACAGTACATGAAGAAATATCTGCCATTATTAATCTTGGCTTTGTTTCAAAAGCCACATTAAACAAAGAAGATATACAACAAGTAAGAAATATTGCCGACAGAATTGCGGTTGCATTATCTGCTGTTGCACGTGATAAAAAATTATATCACCAGTCACATTACGATGATCTCACAACATTACCAAACCGACAGCTTATTGGTATTCGCCTTGAGCAAGAAATAAAACACTGCTTGCGTGAAAATAGCTCAATGGCCATTTTATTTCTTGATTTAGATCATTTCAAAAGAGTTAATGACACATTAGGCCATGCAATCGGTGACATATTATTACAAGAAGTTGCTACGAGACTTAAAAAATGTGTTCAAGAAACAGATACCGTTGCGCATCTTGGTGGTGATGAATTTACTGTTATGCTAACTGGTTCACTCGATAACCGGGATATTAGTGAGATAGCAGACAATATTATCAGAACACTGGAAAAATCTTTTACAATTAATACTCATGAAATATTTATTGGAACTTCAATCGGTATCTCCGTATTCCCGAATGATGGCATAAGCAGAACTGAATTATTTAAAAATGCCGATACCGCAATGTATCGCGTAAAAGAACAAGGTAGAGGGGAACATCTCTTCTTTGAAGAAAAAATGAATATAGAAGAAGTAGAACGTGCAAATATAGAAAGAGATATGCATTTTGCCTTAGAACGAAATGAATTCACACTCTATCAACCCATAATAAATATAAAAACAGGCCATATTATTGGCACTGAAGCACTTATACGTTGGCATCATCCTGTTCGCGGCTTAATCCTGTCTTCAAAATTTATAGCCGTTGCTGAAGAAACCGGGATAATTGAAAAAATTGGTGAATGGGTTCTTCGTACAGCATGTCAACAGTTATCACTATGGGCAGATAATAATATTGTGCTCGACCGAATGGCGGTTAATGTCTCAAGTCACCAGTTTCTTCAAAAGAATTTTGAAGAATACGTATCATCAATACTGGAAGAAGCAAATGTTTCAGCCGATAAACTGGAACTCGAAATAACTGAAACATTGTTAATGGATGAGCGCATCGATTCGATGAAAATTCTTGATAATCTAAATAGTAAAAACATTCATTTATCAATTGATGATTTTGGCACTGGTTTTTCATCACTCAGTTATTTAAAACGGTTCCCCGTCAACACACTAAAAATTGATCGCTCGTTTATGCAAGATGTTCCAACTGATGATGATGCTAAAAGTATTGTGAAATCTATTATCACACTCGCCCACACTTTAAATTTAAGTGTCATCGCTGAAGGAATTGAATCAAAAGAACAGCTCGCAATTTTATATGAAAATAACTGTGACTATGCTCAAGGCTTCTATTTTTGCAAGCCACTTTCTGCTGACGACTTTGAAGCTTTTTACCTGAAACAAAACAATATCGTAAAGTTCAAGGCTTGAAATCTTTAAAACTCGCCTATATTATTTAAAATAAGCTAATCAGTTCTGATATACTTAATCTGGAATGATTAGCTTTAATTGTTCAGTACTACCAAGGGGGCGACACGGCTTCGACGTGGATTGCGAAACTTGAGGTGCATGCCGAGTGACAGATTAGCTCGTAAAACTAGCTGTAACACATATAGTTGCAAACGACGACAACTACGCTTTAGCTGCTTAATAACCAGTTTTAAAGCCCTCTGCCTGGCAAGTGCTTATGCTTCCAGATCCCAGGGGTCACTAACATAAGATCGCGAGAAAAGTACGTCTGGGACGGATCCGCTAAAACTTACCAGAACAGCCGTTTGTGATCCCTGCCTGTCGGGCAGCAACCGGTTAAATTTAAAGACAGAATAAGCATGTAGAGCTGATAGCGGAGAATTTGCGGACGCGGGTTCGATTAGTAAAATGGTTGCCATAGGGAGCGATCCCTATAGGAAAAAGAGGGCTCATACGGTGAACGCTAAGGAATTTATTCTATGCTAACGCCGTCCGGTCAATGGGAAACCAGTAAGCCGGCTAGAGACTCATAGACTCCTAAAGCTTTTTTAGCAATGGAGTACTAGGGTGGATTTCGATCCACAAACGCCCTCCCCTGTAATAGCATGACACCCGTCATCGGCTACAGGTGAAGGAATAGTCCAGCCCTGAATGAAAATTCAGGAATTGCTGTCCCGCCGCCTCCACCATATAAAAGGTTCTGGTATTATTACCAGGACCTTTTTTTTATCAAGGATGAAATCATATGGAAGTAAATACTTTATCTGCTGTAGATGCTGCCTACCTTGCTGGTTTTATAGATGGCGAAGGCACAGTAACTCTTACTCGAAAACATAAAAATGAAAACCGCCAACTCGCAATAACTATAAGCAATACGGAACGACAAATACTTGAATTCAGTCTAAAAATAATTGGTGCGGGAAAAATCACAAATAAACGAACCAGTAAACCTCACCATACTCCCAGTTTTACTTATGCTATTTACAACCGACAAGCACTCATATTGTTAGAGCAAATAGAGCCGTATCTACATTCTTACAAAGTTAAACGAGCAAAACTTATATTAGAAAACTACATTACTTTAACACCACGGAATGGGAAATATACGGAAGAACTTATGAAGAAGAGAAAAGAGTTTGAAAAAGCCGTATTAGAAACAAAATTGATTTAAAATATAATTTTTTATAGATATTAAGCAATATAGGAAACATATAAAACCGCATAATTAATGCGGATATTGTATTTCAATAAACTCATTTCTATTGTTCAGGTTTCATTTTATTAAAAATTTATAAGAAATAAACCTGCCCATTTAAGGTAACTTTTTTGATTAAATAATTTCAATATTATTGGCTGATTTTTTGTAACGATTTTATTCTACGTACCCAAGGTGTTTTTTTACGCAGTTTTTGGGGAAGTTTTTTAATTGCTATATTTGCTGCTGCAACGGTTTTATATGTGCCGTAAATTAATGCATAACGATCAATACCATCACGCACATAGTGATAATAACCACCTTTACCTTTTAAACTATTATCATCAAAAGATTTTTTAATTGATTTTTTATTTCGGCTGCTGGCAAGTTGTATTGTATATTTATTGGGTTCTTGTTTTTTCAACCAGGATTCCGGGGCAATCTGAAAACTAAGTGTCTGCCCTATAGCGGGGGAGATTGCACCTTTGTTTAAAGTTAAGTAGGCTTCAATAAGTCCTGAACGTGTTGCGCCTTTCCACCATTGTTCCGCTATCTCTTTATTTTGCTTTACACCTTTACCTTCTGAATAGTGATTTGCTAAGTTAAACTGAGCAATAGTATTACCGTTATCAGCAAGTTCTGACCAAAGTTTTGCAGCTTCAATAACGTTGTTATTTTTACTTGCAATAACAGCATCACTTACGGAGGTAGCCATATTTTGAGATGAGAATAAAATCAAAATAGACAAGATAAGACTTTTAAAACTATTTTTCATAATCAACTCCATCGATTAACATCCTTAGAATAAAATAATAACTACACGGTTTCCAATGAGCGTTTTTCCATACATCCCGATAATAATTCATAAAGTAATATATTTGCCTGTCGCTTATGATCTTTATCGGTGTCTTTTTCGGTAGAAAAATACGGAGCAACTAGGCGTGATATATTTTGGTATGTCACCACATCTGCAACTTCAGCATCATGATAAAGGCGAATACTCATTTCAATTGAGGGTATTTGCGGGCATCGGGTAAAAACAAGATTAAGAGAAATCAACGTTGTATAACGACTCACTTCCAGACATTTTATTTTCACTAATTTAAGACTGTCGCGATAAATTAATGTTTCTGAATACAGCTCCATGAGCTCAGGAAAAAGTTCTCTAAGATAACTATAATTATGCTCAAAAAACCACATGGGCTTTTTATTTCGCGTCTGTTCCAGAGTGTGACTCAACGGCCTATTATCCTTTTATGTACATTATATATGTCGGCCTACCGCCATATATTCTTTAATAAATTCTAGCACTGTAGAAACAACAAAGCCTGATATTATCAGGCTTTGTTAATCATGCACTTTAATAAATGTTAACAACTGTTACTTTTGTTGCAATATTTTCTCCAAACGTGCCATGTCGTTGATTACACGCCATTCACCGCCTCCAGATTCCACTTTTAAACGCCAGGATTCCAATCTATCCAGGTATTCACGAGGATCAATATTATCGGAGCGTAATTTAGTCACATTCAGGGCAACTACCGAATAATTATTCACTGATAGTGGAATATCACGTTTATAGCCTTTTCGTAACTCCTCTTTTAAATCAGAGAAAATCAGAATGGTATTATGACCTGTACCCGCTTCATTCAAAAATTCAATACCTTGTAAAATCCCACCGGTAATATCAGTGTAAGCACTTCCTTTAACTGTTTTGATAAACTTATCAATTTTTTCACGAAAGACACGTTTTTGCTGGTTGGTCATGCTTGGACGATCCTGGAATGTGACTTTAGACACAATATCTTTTTCACTAAAACTTCCAGTATCAACTCGTGCAACCGCAAATGAATCACCTGGGCCTAATTCAGAAAGAATATAATTTATCACTCTTTGAGCTTGTTTTAATTCTTTAGTATACGTTCCCGAAGTGTCCATCAACATATACACACCACGTGTATTAGGCACTACTGGTTCATCACTGCATGATTGTAAAAAAAATGCTGCAACAACTAAAAATATTAAATAGGGTTTATGTCCTATTTTCATAATGCGCCTCCGACGTTTGAACTTGATGAGCCGGTAGATTCTTTACCGCCTTCTTTATTATTGATTAATTTCTCAATCCCGAGTGGTAAAAAAATAATGAAGTCATAAACATGAACAAATATTTTTCCAAACGCTCTTACTAAATTACCGACTAATCTTAAAAACCACTCTAACGCTCGTAAAAAAGCAACCATTACTGAGCCTAATACTGTACGCATAGAGTGAATAAAAGATTCAAGAGGAATAGCAACAAAGGTTAAAGCAAAAGGTAAAACAAAACCCAGCCCCATTTGTGCGGCTGTTGTTATCCAAAGGGCTGAATTTTGTGTCACTACAACGCCCCCTGTATCGCTTAATAGCGCAAGTGTTGCCTGACTATCCTCCATTAAAATTTCACGCATATACGCTAACCCCGCTTCAACCGATGCTAATGAGAATAAAAATATAAAAGTTATCCAAACCATTTTTATTCGCATTTTATCGTTCAATGCACCTATCACCGGAAACAATCGTGTAATACGTAACGACTCCATTAAAAATAAACCCAGTGATATTTCAACCAGGATAATAACAAGAGCAGCAACACTGGAAGTTTTAAATCCCATCAGCATATCTGAACCACCCACCATTTCAGACATTGGTCTTGCGATTAATTGGAAGTTAATAAACGCACCGCCAACGGCAATCGCTAAAACAAAACCAGCAATAAAGAACTGTGTCATGGATGATGACGACAACATGCGTTGTGCTTTGTCCGTGCCTTTTAAAATTTCTTCATAGTCATGCATTAAACGATCAATCGTTACTGAACGCACGAGTAAACTATTTACAGTCTTATCAACATCTTGCAAGGTTTTTAAAACATTACGCCAGTGCGGCATCATTTTTTGTAATAGCTGATGACGTTTATTACTCGCTTTGCGATATTCTTCTAAAGCACGTGTGCTAGATTTAACTAAAGACTGATGAATATCTTCAAGGATATTACCAACCGTAGGATCACCTTTTGCAGCAGGAATTTTAGCAACCGCTTCAACTGCTTTTACCCATGCAGGAGGGGCCGGAGGTACATCAGTACTTCCTGCAAAACTTTCATCAATCGCAGTAATATCTTCATTAATATGACGATGCAGTGCAGGATATTCTGATAAGTCTTTACGTACAGTTGCATCAATACGTTCAAATTCACGTTCAATAATACGTTCGGTTGCTTCACGCCCTTGTGCCAACAATACATCGCGGTTACGAATAATTAAAATATTGCGTAAAAGTTTTACCGAGCGAGCACTCAAACGAAAAGAATTATGTATTGCTTCGCTAAATGAAAGAATACCTTTGTGAGCATGATTTCGAGCGATATAAAATACAACCATTAACATTACAAACCAGAGCCCGGCTGATAGTCCGGTACTTGATGGCACAATCATAAATACATCATTAAACGTCATTTCTGACCCCCTTTATAAAACCAGCAATAACAAAAAATCGCTTATACTTATTAAGTGTAGCGAGGATAAGCAATATAAACCGAGATACACATCACAGGATGTTCTTACATTCTTTATATAATGCAGGGCGTATTAGAAAGTATTAATTTAATAAGGTTCGAGGAACTGAGAAGAATCACTCTATTAGTTGCGGGTTCGTATCAATTATAAATTTACGCATTCGCAGGTGTGCCTGACCTAATAACTGGCTTACACGTGACTCACTGATATCAAGAACTTCACCGATTTCGCGCAGGTTAAGTTCTTCTTCGTAATACAGACTCACAATGAGTTTTTCACGCTTAGATAAAATATTAATTGCAGAAACAAGTTGCTCACGAAACTGTTGTTTTTGTATTTTTTCTACCGGGTTAAGGGGGGAAATATTACTCGTATCATGTAATGAACTATCATCGACACCAAGATCAACAAAACTTAAAATTCGACAACTATTTGCTTCTTGTATTAATTCAAAATACTCATCCAGTGAGATGTTCATTTCTGCAGCAACGTCTTTTGGTTTTGCTTCATACCCTGTTTTTGTTTCTATACGTGAAACAACTTTCATTAAATCACGGTGTTTTTTGTGAACGGATTTGGGAGCCCAATCATTACGTCGCAGCTCATCTAACATTGCTCCGCGAATTCGAATTGTCGCGTAAGTGGTGAAAGCGGCACCTTGAGAAGCATCATAATGTTGTGAAGCATCAAGCAGGCCAATCATACCGACCTGAATCAAGTCATCCACGACAACACTTGCCGGCAACCTTGCCGCCAAATGGTAAGCAATTCGACTGACTAGCCCTGAGTGTTCTTCAATTAGATCATCAGCCATAGTTGGCTCGGCTATTGGGTACATAATTCGCCTTTCCTACCTTTAATCATGGACTTT
>VAPK010337906.1_pt1 | contig 12174 bp, 10 predicted proteins | sample 3395031 | NCBI WGS metagenome assembly VAPK01 (sample SAMN08290443, study PRJNA428436) | hydrothermal vent metagenome | isolation source: Deep-sea hydrothermal vent chimney 1 | place: Pacific Ocean: Juan De Fuca Ridge | reverse complement strand
TTCACTAATGATGGGCCGCCTTCCGCTTCATACTTTTTATTCGATGGAAGTCCTAATAGTTGGCACAGATCATTTTGATGCAAACGCTTTAATTTGCCTTGCACGGTTTCTCTGTCATATCTTTTGATAATAGCGGCACTAAGCTCAGGATCATAATGTAGTTCTGCAACATCCATGTTGATTGCCTTAGCCAGCGACATGATGAAAACCTCATTAATTGCTGTATGTGGCACAGTTAAATGCTGGCTAACAGAAGGTTTAATAATATGCGTTGAAGGTGCTGCACCTAAAGGAATGAATAGTGCACAGCTGGCATCAATAAAAACAGTCATTTTATCCTGCGCCCCTGATAAGGACATTCTGGATTGCTCACCGTTAATAATGAGTGGCAGACCTTTGGTCTGTAGAAACCACTGTTTTATTTTATCTTTCGAGACCGGTAAATAATGAGGATCATCCGATGGCTTCAGCCCTTCGGGGAGAATTGAAAAAGCACCCGCTGTGTCGCCACCAAAGCGTTCCAATAAAGCAAATACATTGGTGGATGAAATCTGTATTGTCTGACTGATAAAGTCAAGCACATCACCTTCTGGTAACAGGTTTTCAAAAAATGATTCGACTTCATCTCCGCTAAATGTTTGATCAGAAATATCAATAGTAGGGGATAGAGCGATTGCATTGTCGCTGATTAACCAATCATGGGTATAACGAAAACAAAGCTGATGGTGATCATCTTCACTTAGGTGTCCAATTAAAGTGACTCCATGAAAAACATTTAATTTTTTCACGCTGACTTAGCCTTTACTTTTCATTAGCCACGACTTCAATGCCCAACAAATCCAGTATATGCATCACTTTATCAAACTGTACCGAGCCTTTTCCATTCTCCAGTTCACTGATAAAACGGATACCAGTTTGTGCTAATCCAGCCAATTCAATTTGGGTGAGTTGTTGCATTTTTCTGTAGTGAAGCACCATTTTTCCGATGTCTTTCGCTGACTTAATATTCCCTATCGGTATTGTTTCTTTACTCATTGCCATCTTTATGAAAAATATTACTGATCGGGAATAATATCACTGGATGCGAGGATAACAAAGAATTTTATCCCTAACGGGAATAAAACTGATGCGTTAAATAGCTTTTTATTCAGCGATGCTTGCGCGACGAATCCCCAGTTTACTCATCCGGGAACGCAAGGTATTAGGATGCATTTCCAAAATAGAGGCTGCACCGTGTTCACCTGAAATCAACCAGCTGGTATACTCAAGTACTTTGATAATGTGGGATTTTTCCATTTCAGCCAGTGATCTCAATGGTTTTCCATCAGCCCCAGCATCGATTTGAGGGTTTTGAAGCTGTGAAATCTGTAACACTTGGTCAGGTGACAAGATAACCGCACGTTCGATCACATTTTCCAGCTCTCGTACATTGCCAGGCCAATTGTAGTTGAGCAGGTTATCCATGACCGCTTGCGGGATATGGTTAATCTGCTTACCCATTTTCTGTGCGTATTTATCGATAAACCATTGTACCAACAACGAAATATCGTGTCGGCGTTCGCGCAATGGCGGTAACGTTAGTGGAAACACACTGAGCCGGTAATACAAGTCTTCGCGAAAAGTTTTGTCGGCAACCATTTGTTTTAAATCGCGATGGGTGGCTGCAATGATTCTGACATTGATCTTGATGGTTTTGGAATCGCCCAAGCGCTCGATTTCACCTTCTTGTAATACGCGCAGCAGTTTGGCTTGTAGCTCCAATGGCAATTCGGCGAGTTCATCCAGAAAAATAGTGCCATCATCGGCCAGTTCAAAACGACCGATACGGCGCGCAGTAGCCCCAGTAAAACTGCCTTTTTCGTGGCCGAACAATTCACTCTCGATTAAATTAGCAGGTAATGCGGCACAATTGACTTTTACCAGTGGACGATTTTTTCGCGAGCTGAGGTTATGTAGTGCACGGGCAAACAGTTCTTTACCGGTGCCGGTTTCGCCAAGAATTAAAACTGTTGTATCCGTTGGTGCAACTTGCTCAACCTGACGTAATACGGTTTTCACTGACTGACTTTGCCCCAGGATATCCTCAAATTTGTGATTGAGATTCACTTGTTCTTGAAGATAAACATTTTCTGCCTGCAAACGATTTTTCAATTGTTCAATTTCAGACAGTGCGTTGTTGAGTTTTTGTTCTGCCCGTTTGCGTTCAGTGATATCCCTGAAGACCATAACCACCCCTTGTAGTTGATTATCGTCCATAATCGGTGTGCTGACAAAATCCACTGGAAAACTGGATCCATCATTACGCCAAAAACGTTTGTCACTGGCCTGATAGCGTTGTTTGCCGCGGATGATACTCTGTACAGGACAGTATTCTTCAGACTTGGGATCATTGCGCCCGAGAATATCATGGATACTTTTACCCTCAGGATTCTGATTCTGCCAGGCCAATAGGTTGGACGCTGTTGGGTTGATAAAAGTCACCAGGCCTTCACAGTCAAAGCCACAAATACCTTCACCAGCTGCGGATAACACAAGTTGATTACGTCGTTGTAATTCAGTTAGTTTTGCTTCTGCTTGCTTGAGGTTACTCACATCCTGAAAAACAACGACAGCACCAACAATGACATCATTTTCCCAAATCGGTGTGCTGGTGTAATGTACTGGGAAATGACTTCCATTTTTACGCCAAAATACTTCATCAGTGACATGATGCACTGCACCATCTTTCAAAGCGGCATAAATGGGACAGTCAGTTTGCGGATAATGGCTACCATTGGCTTTACTGTGATGATGTTTTTCATGCACTGGCTGGCCGATGACATCGGCTTCCGTCCATCCAGTCATCGCGATTGCAGCTGGATTAACAAAAGTACCTTTGCCTTCATGGTCCAAACCATAAATGCCTTCACCGGCAGAGGTTAGAATCAGTTCGTAGCGGCGCATGATTTGCCTGGAATCGGTCATAACTAAAGTAATCAATAAAGAGCGAGGATTTAATAATATCCGAAAGTGCGACACAAGATTTTGATTTTACAACACTACTAGAATTTTACCTGGGAAGGGCGTCAATTCCTGTAATCATACATCAAGCAAAGTAAAAGAATGATTGCAAGACTTTGTGTTGCTTTTGATAGACATCAGGTTTGCCGCGTTCTCTTTATCCATTCTATTTCCTTGGTCTGTGGTACCCATTCTCAATGACTTCTTATCGTGAAATCAGGATTCACCACAAGATCAAGCTTTCAATTTATATTCATTTAAGTAATAATTAAATATATATTTGTTATATATAGCCTTAAAGCATATATGCTGAGCATGTTATGAAATAATCTTTTAAGGCTAAAATGATCGGTCTTAGTCTTATGAATGTATCATCAAATAAACCCACGATTGGCTCGCGTCTGACCGCATTATTTCCTATCTTCGATTGGATGAGAGATTACCAGCGTACTGATTTTAGCAGTGATCTGATCGCTGGCATTATCACTGCGATCTTGCTGGTTCCACAGGGAATTGCCTATGCTATGCTGGCAGGATTGCCTGCTGAAGTTGGTTTGTACGCAAGCATTTTGCCTCCGGCAATTTATGCACTACTGGGCACCAGTCGCACCTTATCAGTTGGTCCGGTATCGATAGCCGCTATCATGATTGCCAGCGCTTTATCCGCTCCTGAGATCATTGATCAAGGTGATCCAGTCACCAATGCGATGATTCTGGCGGCTGAGACTGGTGTTATTTTATCGTTGTTATCGGTGTTTCGGATGGGTACGCTGGTTAATTTCATTAGTCATCCAGTACTGGTTGGCTTTACCAGTGGTGCTGCCTTGTTGATTATGTATAGCCAACTTGGGCATTTATTCGGTATAGGTAAGCTAAGTTGCGGGCTAAACGTTGATTGTTTTGAAGACATGTTTCAACGCATCAAGCCAGTCGCAATGACGATTGGTATTCTCAGTGTTGTCACGTTGATTTTTTTCAACAAGCCATTATCCCGCCTGTTGAAGCATTGCAATATCAACGCTGTTCTGGTGACTGCTATTAGCAAAAGTGGGCCATTGCTTGTGGTTTTGGTAGGAGCATTGATCGCATCAAAGCTGGCGACTGGTAATGGAATAGTCGCGCCAACGGTTGGTTCTGTTCCTGCGGGGTTGCCAAATTTCAGTATTGATCTAATCTACGCAGATACATGGCAGTTACTGCTTCCAGCAGCGGTATTTATTGCATTGATTGCCTATGTAGAAAGTATCGCGATTGCAAAAGTGACAGCCAATATAAAACGTCAGCGCATCGAACCCAATCAGGAACTAATTGCGTTAGGAAGCGCTAATCTTGCTGCAGCACTCACTGGTGGAATGCCGGTTGCTGGTGGGTTTAGTCGTACCATGGTCAACTTCTCCGCTGGCGCTGTGACTCAAATGGCAATGTTGATTGCAGCAGGAATACTCGCGTGCGCTGTGTTGTTTTTTACTGACGTGTTTGAGAATATCCTTAAAACATCTCTGGCAGCGGTTATCCTGGTTGCCATTGCGCCTCTGGTTAAACCTTATGCAATTGTAAAATACTGGAGCTATGATCACAGCGATTGTGTTGCGGCAGCGCTGACTTTGGTTGGTGTTTTAACTCTGGGGATTGAACAAGGACTCGGGCTGGGAATTGCGATTACTTTGTTAAGCTACTTATGGCGGACCAGTCGTCCACATATTGCTGTGGTTGGTGAAGTCGCGAATACAGAACATTATCGCAATATAAAAAGACATGATGTAACCACATGGCCGCATTTATTACTGATCCGAGTAGATGAAAACCTGACCTTTGCCAATGCCGGTTATATAGAAAACTATATTCATTACGAAGTCATTCAACGCCCAGAGCTACGGCATGTAGTGCTAATATTTGCGTCAGTGAGTTATATTGATACAACAGCGCTGGAAGCCCTGGAAAACCTCCATACCAGTTTAGCGACCAATACAATTATCTTACACTTAGCTGAAGTGAAGGGTCCGGTGATGGATAAACTGATACAGACCAGCTTTCTAAAGAAGTTAACGCCAGGTAAAGTTTTTTTTCGCACGCGTGAAGCCGTGACCGAATTGGCCTCTTGAGCAGTTTCTTGAGAGTTTGGGAATAACGGGCCAGCGGACAGGATTTTTAAATTCAGAATTCCTGACACCAAAATAAATAATCAATGGATTACTAATGTCCACTGGAATTGACATTTAACGGCCCTGATCTGTTTTTCTTGCCCCGCTATTTGTTTATAATGCATATTGACTTTTGAAGTTGCCTCAGGCTACTCTGAGTCTTGGAAAATTGTTGCCCAATCTTGCATTAAATATTCGCTTTTCAAGGTCTATCAAGCTAGTAGGCTTTCTACTCTTGGACAGCCTCCTAGGTTTGAGTTCTGTTTCTGCGCAGCGTGATTGCTAATAATCCTGAACCAAAGAGCCATAATGCTGGAGGAACTGGAACTGCGGTTAGAGTGATTCCAGATTTGCTGCTGCCGTCTATCACAAGCTGTTCGATTATTATGAAATTATCAGAAATTAATGTTCCATCTTCGAAAAGAACTGTGAACAATAGTCCATTATGAAATTCTCCGAATGGATTACTTAATAACACAGTACTATCAGTGTCTGCTGTAAACCGGAACGAATCACCAGTACCAAACGTGTTTGAGTCGAACGTAAATGATAAAACCGTGGGATCACTGCCATTAAAATCTGCGTTGATATCTTGAACAGACAAGCCGGATGTACTTCCAATGACAGGAGATGTCAGTTGTGGAATTGTTGCCCCATTAAAATCAAATCTTATGTCGAATGCTGAGAGTGGAGAGAGATCAAACTCAATCGATTCAATGAATCCACTGCCACTGTCAAAGGAGACACCCCAAAAGTCAATATCTGCAGAATCAAAGCCAGTAGCATCAGCGCTGATTATTGCTGATTGTGCCTGAATACTGACTAAGACCAGTAATAGGCTTGCCCATCGATATTTTTTCATTATCATCTCCATAGACACTATTTTGAAAGACTACTAGGAGGCTGTCTGAGAATAGAAAGCCTATTGCGGAAAAGCGGATTTTTCCGATTAAATTCGTTCAATACAGCAAGTATTCACCTCGTTTAATCGAAACAATGGACTCAAAACCGCTTTCCCTCGCTACGGCTTCTGTTCTCGGACAGCCTCCTAGTCTTGGTTATCCGACGTAGTCTAGTTCAGATTTGTGATAGAGTCGATATTTTAATAATTTATAATTACAAAAACAGATTTAAGTTTCTAATTATTGAGTTATAGCTGAAGGATTGTAATGAGTGAAATACCTCCAACTAAATACAGAAAAGGGCTATCCCAGGTGTGAGGCGACACTGCTTCTGTAAGTGTCATTAGTGGTGGGATCGCAATTAGTGCCACGATTAATTGAGTCGCTGTAAACAGTTCTCGGTAATAGTAGATTGTTAGTAAACTAACGACGAAAACACACAGACTGCCTTCGATGCTCCGAGTATACCTACGCGAAGAAAACATTGCTCTGGTGGTATATTTGTGACGACCAAATCTAACCCCAACAGGCTCTGCCAAGCCATCGCCAAGCCCTATGATTAAGATAGGAATATATAACAAATCACGTAATTGATGTTGGTTTAGGTAATAAATCAGTGGCATTAATACCAGATAACTGGCTAGAAATTGAGTAGTTAACCAGAGTAGTGTGAAAGGGCGATCTTCCGGCCTGTCTATGGATTTAAACATGGTGTTGAAAATTGCGATTTTGTTCCGCAATGGTTCGATAAATAATCCCAGTACACCCATGGTTAATATTGCATTAGTAATGCCTGTAAAAATTGATGATTGATAAGGGAAAAATGAGAGTAGAAATTGAGGCAGGAAAAACAATGAAAAATGCATGATCTTGCGGGTATAGTTGACCCGAACCGAGTAGTGTTCTACCACGATTCCACAAGCATAGAACAGTGTTAGAAAGCAGCTGTGCAGCACTGTAATATGAATAAAATAATTGAAATCAGGTGGCATCATAGTACAGTTTTGTCCTCATTTATTGGGTGGTTAGCGTTTCGGGTTTTATTGAGCTCATAGTCTTTAGGGGCGTGCAAGCAATCACTTCAACAACTGGCGTCGATCATTCTATTTTGTTGGTTGTGATCTTCCCGGCAGTAAGCCACACAATGCAAAAACAATGTCATAATAACCAGTTTTTTGCGTGAGAGTATTGATTCGATGCTGCTAATTGTTTTTTTGCTTATTCTTGCATTGGTAGGACTTGTGGTCACGGCAGACCGCTTTGTTGATGGCTGTGCTGCTATTGCCAGCAACTATGGTGTTTCGCCAATGATTATTGGAGTCACTATTATTGGTCTCGGTACTTCTGCCCCGGAAATGCTTGTTTCTGGAATTGCAGCATGGGAAGGCAATGTTGGTCTCGCCATTGGTAATGCACTGGGTTCCAATATTGCTAACATCGGATTGATTCTTGGAATTACTTTGTTAATTAAACCGATTGCGATACAGACCAGCATTTTTCGCTGCGAATTACCCGCTTTACTGTTTGTAACCTTAGGTGCATATTTTTTGGTTAGTGATTATAGTCTTGACCAAATTGATGGTGTGTTGTTGGTTGTATTTCTGTTGGGTTTTCTGGCATGGCTGATTCGTTTGTGTATTCAGCAGAATAAATCTGATCCAATCGTTCAAGAGCTGGAGGCAGATATCCCCAAAACCATGTCTAATCAGTCTGCATTTGGATGGGCGATTACTGGTTTAGTGGGGTTGGTGTTAAGTTCCAAGCTTTTGGTGTGGGCTGCTGTGTCAATTGCCAAAGTATTCGGAGTAAGTGACTTAATGATTGGATTAACCATTATTGCCTTAGGCACCAGCTTACCAGAGTTGGCCGCTTCCGTAGCAAGCGTGTTGAAAAATAAAGCGGATATGGCAATCGGCAATGTTATCGGGTCGAATATTTATAATCTGACAGCGGTATTATCGATTCCCGCGCTGGTGGCGCCTGGTGCACTGGCTGCAGTTGTTGTGGAACGAGATTTTTTAGTAATGAGTGCTCTCAGTGTACTGCTGGTTATCTTGGTGGCAGATATATTTCGCTGTGGAAAGCTGGGTCGAATCAGTGGTTTGATTCTAATTCTGATTTATTGCGGCTATCAATTTCTATTGTTTCAAAGTGTCTTAAGTACCTGAGCAAAATCAATTTAACATTGTTGCTACTCAGATTGCTCTCTATTTTGTTCAAGAGCAAGGCGAAAGCACGGAGTTTACAGGTGTAAATGAGCACTTTCCAGACAGCGATTGGACAAAATGAGGGTAAGGAACGTGCACGAAATAACTTAGTCAACTGACTGGTCTTTTTATCTGTCTTCCGCGTTGCAGCTACGGTTGCATAGCTTGCTATGCGCCCTTCGCTACGCCCCCGTACTAAATACGGGGCAGGCTTTGAGGACAAACAAAAATCCTGCGCCAGTTGACTAAGTTATTTCGTGCACGTTCCTAAGCTGAGTAGTTACAATTAATTATGCTCAGGTACTTACTCATACACAATTTATGCTGTATTTATTTGTCCATTTTTGCCTTGCATTCCTTGATCAAGAGTTTGAGCACATTTTTGTGAAAGGAAAGTAGTTATTAATCGACTAGTATTGTAGATTTGTTCATGTTATAAATGCTAAATATTTAATAAATTAGATTAAGTATGATTTATAAGTCATTGAAATTTAGTAATTGGAGTGCTTCTGTATGGTAAGCCTCGATACAATTGATACAAATGATCACGAACTAAAAGGCTTTGGTCTGGATGTTATTCGCATTGAGAATGAAGCAGTGGCGGATCTTGTTAACCGGATTGGCGATGATTTTGTTGCAGCGTGTCGATTTATTCTTGCCTGTGAAGGGCGTATCGTGGTGACAGGAATGGGTAAATCCGGGCATATTGGTGGTAAAATTGCCGCCACATTGGCCAGTACGGGTTCACCAGCTTTCTTTGTCCACCCGGGAGAGGCCTGTCATGGTGATTTAGGCATGATTACACGTCAGGATGTTGTTATTGCGTTATCGAATTCTGGTGAAACATCTGAAGTATTAACCATTCTTCCATTGATCAAGCGACTCGCGACACCATTAATTGCGATGACTGGAAACCCCCGCTCAACTCTGGCTCTGCAGGCATCTGCACATATTAATGTCGGAGTTAGACAAGAGGCTTGTCCGCTGGGTTTAGCACCAACTTCAAGTAGCACAGCAGCGCTGGTCATGGGTGATGCGCTGGCAGTTTCTTTGCTCAAGGCTCGGCGTTTTACAGCAGATGATTTTGCGTTTTCCCATCCTGGCGGTAGCTTGGGAAAACGTTTGTTATTAAAAGTGAAAGATGTTATGCATAGTGGTGTTCATTTGCCAATGGTTACAGAATCGGCATTTGTGAGTGAAGCCTTATTGGAAATGACAGATAAAAAACTGGGGATGACCGCAATTGTTGATCAGCACAAAAAAGTACAAGGTATTTTCACAGATGGTGATTTACGTCGTATGTTTGTCACTGAAGACGATGTTCATACCACGCCTGTGGCTGAAGTCATGATCTCCGATTGTCGGACAATAAAGCCGGATGTGTTGGCAGCTGAAGCAGTGCAGATTATGGAAAAGCACAAAATTAATGCTCTGCTAGTCGTTAATGATGATCATCAGCTGATTGGCGCGTTGAATATGCATGACTTGGTTCGTTCAGGGGTTTTTTGATCTCGGGAATGCGGGCTAAAGTTGAATCATTAGTTGGTTGAAATTGGCTTTAAAATTAATAATTTATGCAACAAATACACGAGAAAGCACAAAAAATTCGCCTTGTGAGTTTCGATGTTGATGGCGTGTTAACAGATGGACGACTTTTCTTTGATGATCAAGGGCATGAAACAAAAGGTTTTCATGCGCGTGATGGTCTTGGAATCAAACTATTGAGGCAATCCGGTGTCGAAGTTGCTGTGATTTCTGGTCGACGTTCCCAATCAGTCGAGCGTCGTATGGCTGCTTTGGACATTACGCTTGTTTATCAGGGCCAGGATGATAAACTCATCGCACTTGACGAGCTTTGCCAGACACTTAATCTGCAATATGAACAAATAGCACACGTGGGTGATGATGTGCTTGATTTGCCAGTGATGATGCGTGTCGGATTATCGATAGCCGTTAAGGATGCACACGATTATGTAAAACAACATGCAAATTGGTGTACTAATCTGCCTGGTGGCTATGGTGCAGCACGTGAAGTTTGCGATCTGGTAATGAATGCACAGGGAACCTTGGAAGCAGTGTTATCCCAGTATCTGTATGCTAAGGAGTGAGGATTTAATAGCTTCCCGATTTTGACTAGGAGGCTGTCCGAGAATAGAAGCCGTAGCGAGGGAAAGCGATTTTGAGTCCATTTTTTCGATTAAATGAGACGAATACTTGCTGTATTGAACGAATTTAATCGGAAAAATGGGCCAAAATCCGCTTTTCCGCAGTAGGTTTCTATTCTCGGACAGCCTCCTAGCCTTTTGATCCCACAGGAGCACTCATCAAATAGTTGCGTAGCCTGCTATGCGCCCATTTTATGAGTACTCCTGTGAAATCAAAATGCTGCGCCAAACTTCGGTAATTGATTAAATCCTCACTCCTAAATAAGATGGCATTGTAAAAAATACATAATACATAATGAGCCAAGTATGATGAGAAATATAATTTACCGAATACTCATGTCCTGTCTTCTGTTAAGTAGTTTTTCTGTCTGGGGATTGAAAGACGATTTCAAACAACAGATTTTTATCGATGCCGATAATGCTGTTTTGGAGCAAGATAAAAGCGTGTATACCGGTAATGTTATTGTTAATCAGGGTGGTATGCAATTAAAGTCCTCGCGTCTTGAAGTCTATCTGGATGATCGAAAACCAGATAAAGTTATTGCCACAGGAAATCCAGTTTATATGAAACAAGTGGTTGAACCTGGTAAATTGGAGCGCCACGGGAAGTCTTCAATTGCAGAATATTTCATTAACAAAAGTTTAATTGTATTGAAAGGCAATGCTGAAGTTTGGATGGAAGAAAATACGGGCAATGGTTTTGGGACTAAAGGTGATCGGATGGATAGTGATCGCATCACATATGATTACAAGAATGAAATTGTCAAAGCAGGAAAAAAAGGTCAAACGGGTGAAAGTACGCGTGTTCATACAGTGTTAAGCCCAAAAAAATAATACGAATGCCCCGACTGATTGCGAAACAAATCCATAAGCGCTATAAAGATCATCATGTAGTTAATGGTGTCTCAATTTCAATTAACCAAGGAGAAATTGTTGGTTTATTGGGGCCAAACGGTGCCGGTAAGACAACAGCATTTTACATGCTGGTTGGCTTGATTCCAGTGGATTCGGGGGATATCCTGATTGATGAAAATCCGATAACACACTTACCGATGCATAGTAGAGCCCTGATGGGAGTCGGTTATCTGCCGCAGGAAACCTCAATTTTTCGCAAAATGACAGTCGCTGAAAATATTAGAGCAGTGTTGGAATTGCGTCGTGACATTTCTGCTGACGACAGAGAGTTGAAAATTGATGCGTTATTGCATGAGTTTGGCATTGTTGCTCTCAGAAATCGCGAAGCCAGTGCTTTATCGGGAGGGGAACGACGGCGCGCTGAAATTGCCAGAATTCTTGCCACAGAACCCCATTTTCTGCTTCTGGATGAGCCTTTTGCGGCGATTGATCCAATCTCAGTCAGCGATATCCAGGCCATTCTTCATCATTTACGTGACCGAGGCATTGGTATATTAATAACCGAGCATAAGGTGCAGGAAACCCTGGGGATTTGTAATCGTGCCTATGTGATGGATGCCGGTATAGTGATTGCAGAAGGCAGCACTCAACAAATTGTCGAAAACAAGGAAGTACGTAAAGTTTTTTTGGGTGAAGACTTTAAAATGTAATTAGGAGTGAGGATTTAATAACTTCCGGATTTTGACTTGCCTTTTGGCTCCACAGAAGCACTTATAAAATAGTTACATAGCCTGCTATGCGCATATTTTATTGGCACTCCTGTGAAACCAAAATTCTACGTCAAGCTTCCGGAAGTTATTAAATCCTCACTCCTTAGTTGTTCTTTCTGTAGTTATTTGTAATT
>VAPK010280010.1_pt1 | contig 12174 bp, 8 predicted proteins | sample 3395031 | NCBI WGS metagenome assembly VAPK01 (sample SAMN08290443, study PRJNA428436) | hydrothermal vent metagenome | isolation source: Deep-sea hydrothermal vent chimney 1 | place: Pacific Ocean: Juan De Fuca Ridge | reverse complement strand
TATTAATAACACCAATAATATCCCATCCTTCTTCTCTTGCTTTTTTGGCTAAATATTTACCTCCAAACAAGCCCTGTTCTTCTCCCGAAAGTCCTACATAAATTATAGAAACAGGGAATTTGTATTTACTCAAAACTCTAGCCGCTTCAATAGTACCTGCCATACCGGTTGCATTATCATTTGCTCCCGGTGAATCGGAAGTGAAATTATTTGGGTCGCTAACTCTAGAGTCAATATCTCCCGACATGATCACATATCTATCTGGAAATTGTGTACCTTTTTGAATCGCCAAAACATTAACCACCCAGGTATCGCGAATAATTCTTCTATCATCTTTAGGAACCAGGTTGCGTTGAAACTTTACATCCAAACAATTTTCGCTGACTGCAGATATATTTTCAAATTCAGATTTGATCCAACGTCTTGCAGCACCTATTCCTCTGGTTTGAGAAATTGTATCCGACAAGGTGTGTCTGGTACCAAAACCTACTAATTTGACAATATCTTTTTCTATTCTTTCAGCAGATGGTGCATCAGCAATTATATATAATTTTTCAGAAATTTCAGATTGACCAAATACCTGATTTACAATAAAAATTAAGACTATTAAACTGAGGATATTTTTCATTTTTTTATACTTTTAAATATTTAATTTCTTCAATAACTTTTTCCAACATCTCTTGGGTAAAATCTAAATGAGTTACCATGCGCAATTTACCTTCTCCCATAGAGCTTATCAAGATATTTTTACTTTTTAAAGCTTTAACGAACTCATTTTCATTTACTCGATCCTTTACGTAGAAAATAATAATATTTGTTTCTATCGGTTCAACTTCTTTAATTAAATTGGAATTATTTAGCGCTTCACCAATTTCACTTGCTCTTTTATGGTCTTCTGTCAACCTCTCAATATGGTTGTCAAGTGCATAAATTCCGGCAGCAGCCAAATACCCAACCTGACGCATAGCACCCCCATACAATTTTCTAATGCGAATTGCTTTTTTAATCTGCTTTTTATTACCTAATAATACCGACCCAATTGGAGCTCCCAAACCTTTAGACAAACATATAGAAATGGTATCAAAAAGATCACCATATTGTCTAGGTGTTTCATTTTTTGCAACCAAAGCATTAAATAATCTGGCTCCATCTAAATGATATGCCAGCTTGTTTTCGTCACATACCCTTCTTATTTTTTGGAGTTCAGAAAAATCCCAGCAAGCTCCCCCTCCTTTATTGGTAGTATTTTCAACTGCCACTAAACTCGTTATTGGTATATGGTAATTATTGGGGTCATTAATTGCAGGTTTTACTTGTTCCGCTGTAAACATACCTCGGTTTCCATCCAATAAATGACAGGAAATACCAGAGTTGAAGGATGCTCCACCTGCTTCAAAATTAAACACATGTGCCCATTTATCACAGATCATTTGCTCTGCAGGTTGGGTATGAATTTTAATGGCCGCCTGATTGGTCATGGTACCAGAAGGAAAATATAAAGCGGCTTCTTTACCAAAAAGATCTGCCATTTTATCTTGTAATTCTATAACAGTAGGGTCTGCACCAAAAACATCATCGCCTACTTTTGCCTCCATCATGGCCTTAAGCATTCCTTCTGTAGGTCTGGTTATGGTATCACTTATTAGATTTATTTCCATTATAATCAACTGTTTTTTTTGTGAAACTTATAAACAAAACAAATTTTAAATTTATTTTTTATCTGGTATTTGAATCAACCCAAAGATATGAAATCTCATTCCTTTAGCACTCTTCTTTGAACCTAAACTAATATTTCTAATCTTTAAATTTACTCACTAATCTACTTAAGAAACTAAAACTATTTTCCATATCAAATTTAAAGATATCACCCGTATTTTTCTGTGCTAATTGATTGATTCCTACATCTGTTAGCTGAAGTATTCTTGGGTATCCACCAGTTGTGGGGCAATCTCTCATCAATATAATTATTTTACCGGATGGTGTTAGTTGAACCGTTCCCGGAATTGTTATGGAAGTAATTATTTCCCCTTTTTTAATGGGTGAAAATTTATTCTTTAATTGATAGGCCATTCTGTTATTTAAAATATCAATTTCAAATTTTTCTGAAAAAATATTTTCCCTTTGTTTTTTTGTTAATCTGTTAAATTCAGGGCCTTTTGTAACTTCTATCTTGGCCGAATTAAAATGAGATCTCCTAACTTTAAGTTTCGATGATGTTACATCGTGAACTGCATGGTAATTGGCTATTTGCAATCGAGTGCCTTTTTCGATCTTATCATTTTCTGTTATTCCTTTATAATAGGAATAGCTTTTTAGTTTTTTATCGGTAAGAAATCCTCCATAGACTCCAAGGTAGGATCTGTTTCCATAATTTAATTTGCCAAAACTTAGAACGTCACTGGTTTTTACCTCGTAAACAATATTGAGATCGATTGGTTCTCCATTTATTTCCGGTGATATATCTGCCCCTGTTACGACTATTAAGGTATCATCTTCAAATAAAATTTTTGGACCAACCTGGGTAATTTCCATAAGCGGTAAACCTTCATCATTATTCAATAATTTATTAGCCAGAATTGCACTGAACTTATCCATACTACCTGAAATAGGCACACCATATGAACGATATCCTTTTCTACCCAAATCTTGAATAGATGTATGTAATCCAGCCGACAAAACCAATATATTATTATCCATACATTTCGCTTTCCATTAAATAAGTACCCGCCTGCACCTTTTTTTCAATTTCAATGTATTCTTTTTTATCAATAGCACGAAACACCAACTTGTCTCCGGGAATAGCAAAACAAGGCGGGTTCTTATCTACATCAAAAAAAATTAAAGGTGAATTACCAATGATATTCCATCCACCCGGACTCACTCTTGGATAAATTCCGGTTTGATTCCCAGCGATTCCAACATCACCCTTTTTTATATGCATTCTTGGTTTTGATTTTCGCTTGAAGTGAATTTTTTCATGCAAACCACCCAGATATAAAAATCCCGGAAGAAATCCGATAAAGTAAATGTCATAAATACCCGAACTGTGAGCTTGAATTATTTTTTCAACACTTATTTTTTTCTTTTCGGATATTAATTCCAAATCAATTCCAAATTCGAGATCATAACAAACCGGTACTTTCCATAATTTATTAGCAGTGAGTAATTTTTGATTTTTGACCTCGTAAATTTCTTTCAGATCTCTAACCATAGAAGAATATCTGATCTTGGAAGTATCAAAAAAAACGGTAAGAGAACAATAGGTGGGTACAGTGTCTAAAATATATTCACCAACATCAGATTGGATCTTACTTCTAAACAAGCTAATATTTTTCAAGATGTCCTTATCAATTTCCTGAGGCCATTGAATTAGAACAGCAATACTACCGAGGGGTTTATATTTTAGTTTATATTTATTCAATTGTAATTAGGCACTATTCCAGTTAGGTCTTTAACTATTTGTTTTATATTCGGGTTATCACCATGTACACAAACTGTATCTGCCTGCATGGTTTTAATTTTACCGGTTATAGATATAATTATTTCATCTTTAATAAGTTGCGTTATTCTTTTACGGATTTTATTAGAATCTTCAATTACTGCTTCTGCATAATCTCTGGAAACCAAAGTTAAATCATCATTATAATTTCTATCGGCAAATACCTCATTGTAAAAAGGTATTTTAAACTTTTTTGCTTTATAGGCTATTAACGAACCATAGGGCACATATAAAATTAGATCTTCATTAAAAAATTGAATAGATTCGATCACAGCCATAGCAACTTCCGTATTTTTGGCAGCCATATTATACAAAGCGCCATGAGGTTTTACATGATGTAATTTTGAACCTTGCTCTTTAACAATTTCATTTAACGATGCTATTTGATTTATTATTTGCGACTTTAAAATATCTTTAGGAACAAACATTTCTTTTCTACCAAAATTTTCCCTGTCATTAAATGAAGGATGTGCTCCTATCTTTACATCATTCTTTATTGCCAATTGAACTGTTTTTTTCATAAGCTCTCTATTTCCTGCGTGTACACCGCAAGCTATATTGCATGAGCCAATAAAAGGCATTATTTGTTCATCATTCCCAATTCCTTCTCCCAAATCGCAATTTATGTCCATATTATAAATTTTAATTGATCAATCAATAAGGATATAGCATCTAAAAATAAAATTATTCAAGTTTTAAAATTCTGAAATCACTTTCCAAATACTTTTTAAACCTAAAAAAACGGTTACCCCTAATATAATAAATCCTAAAATATTTTGCGTCAAATTATTCGAATATTTACCCAATACTTCTTTTTTATTCATTATCCACAACAAAAACCCACTGATAACAGGTAAAAGAATACCATTGGCAATTTGGGCAAATTTTATAATTTCGATAGGTTTAATTTGAAGAGATGAAAAGACCACTCCTAAAATTAAAATAAACATCCATACAGATTTAAACTTTTTAGATTCAAGTCCTTTTTTCCAACCAAAAATTCCCTTCACTACAAATGCTGTTGCCAAGGGTGCAGTAATTGCCGAAGTTATACCCGCAGCAAAGAGTCCGATCGCCAAAAAATATTTCGCAAAACTGCCATAAATAGGTTCTAATCCTTTTGCAATATCTATGGCACTATTAACAGATGTTAAGTTAGTTGATGACGCAGAAATAATTATAGCCATAGAAACAATTCCACCAACGATCAAAGCAATAAAAGTATCTTTCCTAACCAAAGGAAGGTCTTCTTTTCGATGCCATTTTTCTTTCACTAAAGCGGCATGTAAAAATAAATTATAGGGCACCACAGTTGTTCCAATTAAGCCAATAATAGTAAAAAGACTATCCTTAGGAAACTTAGGAATAAAAATACCTTTTAGCACAGCCATTATATCTGGCTTTGTAACAATAGCAGTTAGCACAAATGATAAACTCATTAAAATTACCAAAACAATTAAAATGCGTTCCAATATTTTATAGTTTCCAATAAAAAGAATAATAAAAGCAATTATTCCAACTACAACACTCAAATAATTTAGAGAAAAAGAACCTATTTCGATACTCGATTTTGAAAATAAAGTACTCAAACCCAGCACTCCGCCACTTATATTACCGGCCTCATAAGCTGCATTGCCTATAACAATTGCAGATAGAATTAAAATAGCTGATAGGGTTTTTAATAATGGGTTTTTAATTTCCTCTCTTAAAACTTCCGATAAACCCTTTTGACTTACTACTCCCAATCTAGCCGACATCTCTTGCAGTACCAGAGTGGCAATGATAGATAATAACATCGCCCAAAGCAGATTAAAACCAAATTCAACTCCTGCGATACTGCAAAGAGTTACCGTACCCGGTCCGATAAATGCTGCAGCAATCAATGTTGCAGGGCCTATATTCTTAAACCAATTTTTCACCTCTTTTATTTCAATACATTCCTATTGGTGAGCCATCCGGTATTTTGGGTGCAATGATCTTTTTTCTTTTTTCAGGATCTCTAATAAAATCACTTATTCTTTTAATATGATAATCATTGATCGACTTTTGATCATCATTTACTTTTTGTGAATTTAACCAATTTCTTAATTCGTTTAATTTACTTAAACTCAATGCTTTAGTATGAGAATAGAGGTTTTCTGATGCAATCAAATTGAATATATTTTCCAATAATTGCTCGTTGATAATATACTGTACTTCTTGAAGATAAAGATCTTTATGTGTCATTTTAAAAGTATTATCGAATAAAGTATCAAAAACTTCGTTCAAATCGAATTGTTTATTATCCATACTTTTATTTGCAACTAATCTGGAAACTCTTTGCGGATTTAAAATTAATTCAAAGGTCATATTGGCACTTGTTGCAACTGCTCCGAAAGGATCAAAGGCAAGCCCCAAGTTACTTTTAAAAGATTCCCTTGATCGTCTATAACCCATTGTTCTAGGTGGAAACTGATCTAAAACAGCAGTTGGTATTACTAAATTATTAGCCTCTACTGTTTTCATTAATCCTTTCAATGCATCTCTTTGCCTGTTAGGGTCAATTTTTTTAACAATGGTTTGATTATCATTTTTGACAGCATAAGAATAATCTAAACCCCCTATAATTTTTGCTACAGCTTCAGTTTGATAGCGATGGTAAAAATATAGCGGTACAAAAACATCTTCTAATACCGAATAGGGTTGATTGCTTTTTATGTTGTTCTTAGAAAAATTCTGAATCGAAAATTGTCTTACGGCTAACACATTATCCAATTCAGCTACAATATCATTTCCGTTGTCCCATAAATGTGCATAAGCATTGGCACTACCTCTTGGTCTTGCATCTGCATCTGCAATAAACCGCAATCCTTTATCGATAGAAGCCTCTATAATATTTTGCAAGCCTTCTTTTTCATTATTTTCGAAATCCTGATAAGCGTATGCAATGGTTGCCTTATCCCAAACACCAATTCCTGTTGCATATGCATTTGAAAAATCAATTTTATTATCCACTAATTTTAGTAAGGGGTGTGGGTAATCCATTACAGACGATCGATCATTGGTACTGGCTGCAAAATTATGTGTAAATCCCAGGGTATGCCCAACTTCATGTGCAGCTAGTTGCCTTATTCTGGCTAAAGCCATTTCCAAGGCAAGTTGATCATCCGTATCATTATTGGTATAAGGAGCTTGCAATGCCTGAGCAATTAAAAAATCCTGACGAATTCTCAAAGACCCCAAACTAACATGACCTTTTATAATTTCACCCGTTCGGGGATCTGAAATACTGCCTCCATAACTCCATCCTCTTGTAGACCGATGAACCCACTGAATTACATTATATCTCAAATCTAATGGATCAACTCCTTCAGGAAGCATTTTTACTTCATAAGCATTTTTATAACCAGATGCTTCAAAGGCTTGATTCCACCAACTTGCACCTTCCAATAAGGCCGATCTTACCGGTTCGGGAACACCCCGGTCTAAATAATAAACAATAGGTTCAACAGCTTCACTTATCGTTGCCGATGGATCTTTTTTTTCTAATCTATGTCTGTAAATAAACCGCTTTACAATAGATTGATTAACAGGAGTGGCATAATCTAAATATGACATGGGGTAACAGCCCGAACGAGGATCGTAAACCCTTGGTTTATAGTTATTATCTGGTAATTCAACAAATGAATGATGTTGGTGAACCGTAACCGAAGAGGCATCCGGAGTGACACTTCGAATTTTAAAATCTTTGGCTTCTCCTTTAAAGGTAAGTATCACATCAAACTCAATATTTTTTGGAAATGATTTGGTTCTATCCAAATTAAATGCGCTTCTAGATTTATCTAAACTATAAGTGCCTTGCTTGTTTCTTTTTAATCTATTTGCTACGCCATGTGCATCTCTCATTAAAAAATTCGTTGCATCAATTATAAAAATTCCATTTTTTTGCTCTTCAATTTTAAACCCGTATAGAACAGATTTTGCAAAAGCTTCTTCGATCGATTTCTTTTCTTCAATATTATCAGTCAGTGCTCTGTACCATTGATTAGGCTGTATCAACAATAATTTATTTCCTTTTTTGATAAATTTCACTACGACTCCACCACCGAGCTGACCTCTGTCTAAACCAATATCATTTGAACCTAAACCCTCTGAAAGTGCATGGACATACAAAAATTCATCGTTTATTTTATCGACTTCCAGGTATATTTTATCTTCATTATCATCGTAATAAAAATTAAAATAACCGGAGTATTTAGAAACTCCTTTTTTGTCTTTAACTAATTGTGAATTAACTGTATTAACAAGAAGTAAGAATAGGATTGGTAAGGCTAATTTTTTCATTTTAAATATTTTTTATAAATCTATAAAATATCATCGACAAATTCAATGCTTTTAAAATATCAAATCTTAAATATTAGTTTATTTTTGTGAAATGGTTACATCCGATCAAATAAAAAATTTAACTGAGAGAATTGATAAGTTAAAAGACTATCTAGATATAGATAAGAAATTAATTGAAATTTCTAATGAGGAAGAAAAAGCATCTGCACCCGAATTTTGGAATGATCCGAAAAATGCAGAACTGCTTATGAAAAACCTTAGAGCTAAGAAAAAATGGGTGGAAGATTATACCAATGTAAAAAATGAAGGAGAAGATCTGATGGTTCTTTACGATTTTTTCAAAGAAGATGAAGCCACTGAAGAAGATGTAACCAAACAATTTGATAAGACCATACAATTACTCGAATCGCTTGAATTTAAGAATATGCTTTCCAATGAAGGTGATAATCTAAGTGCTGTAATTCAGATAACGGCTGGCGCCGGAGGAACCGAAAGTTGTGATTGGGCACAAATGCTAATGCGTATGTATATGATGTGGAGTGAGGCCCAGAGTTTTAAAATTAAAGAATTAAACTACCAGGGAGGTGATGTTGCAGGTATAAAAACGGTTACGCTTGAAATTGATGGCGAATATGCCTTTGGGTACTTAAAAGGTGAAAATGGAGTCCATCGATTGGTAAGAATATCACCGTTTGACAGCAATGCAAAGAGACACACTTCATTTGCTTCTGTTTATGTATACCCTTTGGCCGATGATACCATTGAGATTGAAATCAATCCGGCAGATATTACCTGGGATTTTGCCAGATCTGGAGGAGCAGGTGGGCAAAACGTAAATAAGGTCGAAACCAAAGCCATTTTAAGACATAAACCAAGCGGCATAATGATTACCAATTCAGAAACAAGGTCACAACTCGAAAATCGAGAGAAAGCGATGCAAATGCTTAAATCACAGCTCTATGAGATCGAATTGCAAAAACAGCGTGAAAAAAGAGATTCTATTGAAGCAAGCAAAATGAAAATCGATTTCGGATCACAAATAAGAAATTATGTGATGCATCCGTATAAACTGGTAAAAGATGTAAGAACCAATTTTGAAACTGCCAATGTAGATGCTGTGATGAATGGAGATCTTGACGGCTTTATCAAAGCCTTTTTAATGGAAAGTAACAAAACTACAAATGATGAATTATGAGTAAAATAGATACGATAATATTTGATCTTGGAGGTGTATTAATTGATTGGAACCCGGAATATGTTTATTTAGAAGTATTTAATGGCGACCAAAAGAAAGTCGATTGGTTTTTAAACAATATCTGCACTTCTGATTGGAATGTCGAACAGGATGCGGGTAGAACATTTAAGGAAGCAACTGATTTTCTAGTGAATCAATATCCTGAATATGAAGAATGGATCAGAATTTATTACGACCGATGGGAAGACATGCTTTTAGGGCCAATTCCGGAAACGGTAACCTTGCTCAATAAATTAAAAGAAATCAATTCCCATCGTCTTTACGCCCTTACCAATTGGAGCGATGAAGCTTTCCCGGTAGCCTTGGAACGCTACGATTTTTTACAACATTTTGAAGGTATCGTAGTTTCCGGTACCGAAAAAACACGAAAGCCTTTTTCAAAGATCTACGAAATCATATTAGAACGATATCAAATAGATGCCCAAAAAAGTATTTTTATCGATGATAATTTTGACAATGTTGTTGCTGCACAAAAATTGGGGATCAATGGAATCCATTTTAAATCTACAAAACAGCTAGGAGAAGAATTGGTAAAACTTGGAGTATCTATTAAATAAATTCTTACAATTGTATTTGCAATTCACACTATATTTATTATACTTCTAAAAAACACCATAGAAAAATTACCCTTTTTGGAAGCCACAATAATGCAGTAATCATTATTGAAATTATTTTTTTAATTGAAGGCTTAAGTTTTCGATTGGGTTTTTATATTCCGATTAAATAACAACTTTTTACTTAAATACTCACTATAAACAATTCTTATAGTGAGTATTTAATATTTTGATTTCTAATATTATATAAAGTTTACTTAATGTTATAGATGAATATTAAAATAAACAATAAATTAATTAGAGATCTGAGACAACAACTCCTCTACCGCCTTTTTTAATTGTTTATCATCTCCTTTTATTTTACTATCGGGCTTGTTTTTAACAATAAAATCAGGTACCGCTCCATGGAATTCCATGTTGGTTTCCGATGCTTTTATATACCATCCTCTAAAGGGCATTCTTACTCTTGAGCCATCGATCAAACTTCTCGAACCGGTAGAGATCACTGCACCAAAAGTAGGTATACCTACCAAAGTTCCTATTCCTAAATTTTTATAGGCATGAGAAAATATTTCGGCATTCGAGTAGCTGGCTTCATTACATAAGGCTATAGATGGCTTGGTCCATGAAGATAAGGGTAGCCTTTCACTAAACGGATATTTGTTTTTAAACTTTTTATGATCCGATTTCAAATCTTTCGATGCTCCTCTGGGAATGGTATAGGCATGCTGTTTAACACTTAAAACAGCCATTAAATAATCTGTTGTCCAACCTCCTCCATTATATCTTACATCTATCACAACACCTTCTTTTCCCAATCCGGCTGCGGTTAATTCGCGCTCAAATTCCTCAAAACTAGTCCAGTTCATCCCTTGAATATGAATGTAACCCAATTTCCCTTTTGAGTAATCATCTGTTAATCGCTTTTTTTCATTCACCCAATCATTGTATTTTTCGCTTCTATTAGTGGATTTTGGTCGAATAACAACTTCTTTTTTAGCTCCATTTTTATTGGTAACATTCAAATAAAGTTTTTCATTGCTTGTATTATTGAACAAACTGTAAAAATTAACCGATTCAGTAAGAACAATGCCATTCACTGCTGTAATTACATCACCTTTATTTAGTTTACTTACATTTCGATCTGCGGGCATATTATAGGTTATATAATCAACCTTCATACCTCCCGAACCTTGTGGTACTAAAGTTAGTCCCAGCAAGCCTGTTTTATCTTTTTGAATATCATCCCTGTCTTCGCTACTTCTCAATCCCATATGACTTGCATTGACCTGACCCAACATCCAGTTAAATATCGAAGTAAAGTCGGCTCTCGTCGAAGCTTTCATAGCCAAAGGTTTGTAAATTTTCTTTAACTCATTCCAGTTCTGACCATGAAAATTGGGGTCGTAAAAACCATCGTTAATAGCGCTCCACGCTTCCTCAAATATCTGATTAGATTCAGCATGGTAATTCACATCCATTGAGGCATTTACAGGCAAAGATTCTTTCTTGTCATCCTTTAGTTTTATTCGATTTAATTTACCGCCTTTGGCTGTATAATACACATAGCTTTGTTTTTTATCTATACTTATATTTCTAGGCTTTGTATCTCCTTTTGTTAGTGCTTCTTTATCTTTTCCATCCCATTTAATTTTAAACAGATCTGATTCTGTTTTACTATTTCCTCTACCCCCATTTCCGCTAGAATAATAGATAGTTTTTCCATCTTTTGAAAATCCATCCACAAATTCACCTCCCGAAAACGAAGTAACTTGTACTTGTCTTTTATAAATTTTATCGAAATCAATTTTTACTTCAACAACCGTGCTGCTTTCTTTTTTATCATCTTTTTTATCTTTATCATTTTTATCTGAATTTTCTTCTTCATGCCAATCTTCCTTGGTTTTTTGCCAATCTACTTTTTTCAACCATACAAACCAAACATCATAATCGCCATTGTTTCTCAATGATGAAAATGCTAATTTTGAACCATCTGGACTCCATACAGGAATATCATCTCTTTTTGGATGCATAGAAATATTAACTGGTTTCTCACTATTGTCTGCTTTATGGATATAGATCTCATTATTAAACTCCAAATCGCTTAAACCATAGGCTAACCATTTAGAATCGGGAGACCAGCTTATTCCCGAAGGGGTATCCCAACCATTGAGTAAAACTTTTTCTTTGGCTATTAATGCACCTGAAGATATATTTGCAACTATCAATTTTCCCCTACCTCTTACAAAAGAAATTTGTTTCGCATTGGGTGAAATGATTGGATCACTTTCTTCTTCATCGGTATTTGTTAATCGAATCACCTTTCTTTTCAAGGTTTTAAAAAGGTTTTTTTCCTGTGGATCATCTGATTTTAACAAATACAAATCATTTTGCCCTTCTCTATCCGATACAAAAATAAGCTCTTCATTCGATAACCAACTCACCATTCTATCCCTTGAATCAGAACGCGTTAGATTAACAGTTTTGCTTTTATCTTTATCATTTTCTGTAATAAATATTTCTCCTCTAATAACAAATGCTGT
>VAPK010228869.1_pt1 | contig 12176 bp, 10 predicted proteins | sample 3395031 | NCBI WGS metagenome assembly VAPK01 (sample SAMN08290443, study PRJNA428436) | hydrothermal vent metagenome | isolation source: Deep-sea hydrothermal vent chimney 1 | place: Pacific Ocean: Juan De Fuca Ridge | reverse complement strand
CCGCCGGGCTGAATCACCGCAGCGATGCCATTTTTGGCGGCCATGTCCAGACCATCGCGGAAGGGGAAGAAGGCATCCGAGGCCATGACCGAACCTTTGACTTCCAACTTGGCGTGTTCGGCCTTGATGCCTGCGATGCGTGCTGAGTTGACCCGACTCATTTGTCCGGCTCCAACTCCGATGGTCATCAGATCACGGCCATAGACAATGGCGTTGGACTTGACGAACTTGGATACTTTCCAGGTGAAGAGTAAATCCTGCATTTGTTTTTCAGTGGGCTTAAGTTTGGTCACAACCTTAAGATCATTATATAAAGATAGATCAGCATCCTGTACTAACAAGCCGCCGTTGACCCGTTTAAAGTCCAGTCGGCTGGCGGGTTTGTCCGCCCATTCACCGCAGGTCAGCAGGCGCACATTCTTTTTCGCCTTAACCACTTCAATGGCCGCGGCGCTGGCATCAGGTGCGATGATGACTTCGACAAACTGGCGATCAATGACGGCCTTTGCGGTTTCGGCATCCAGCGTGCGGTTGAAGGCGATAATGCCGCCGAAGGCGGATTCAGGATCGGTTTGATAGGCGCGATCATAGGCGTTAAAAATATCACGGTCGATAGCCACGCCGCAGGGGTTGGCATGTTTGACGATTACACAGGCCGGTTCTTCAAATTGTTTAACGCACTCCAGTGCCGCATCGGTGTCACCGATATTGTTATAGGAGAGTTCCTTGCCCTGTAATTGTACGGCGGTGGCAATACAGGCTTCAGTGGGCTTGGCCTCAACATAGAAGGCGGCTTTTTGATGCGGGTTTTCGCCGTAGCGCATTTCCTGTGTTTTGTGGTACTGGCTATTAAACGTGCGCGGGAAGTCAGCTTTGCCATCAGTGAGTTTGCCGAGGTAGTTGGCAATCGCACCATCATAGTGTGCGGTGTGTTCAAAGGTTTTAACCGCTAGATCAAAACGTGTGGCATCGCTTATTGCGCCATCATTGTTTTGCATTTCATCCAGTATTCGCACGTAGTCATCGGCCTCGACCAGCACACTGACGGAGGCATGATTTTTGGCAGCGGCGCGCAACATAGTTGGCCCGCCAATGTCGATGTTTTCAATCGCGGTAGCTAGGTCACAATCGGGTTTGGCGATAGTGGCCTCGAAGGGGTAGAGGTTGACCACGATCATATCAATGGGGGGGATGCCGTGTTCGGCCATTACTGCATCATCAATACCGCGACGCCCAAGCAGACCACCGTGAACTTTCGGATGCAAGGTTTTAACGCGACCATCCATCATTTCCGGGAAGCCGGTGTAGTCAGATACCTCGACCACCGGAATGCCTTCTTTGGCCAGTAATTTTGCCGTGCCGCCGGTGGATAGAATTTCCACTTTAAATTGTTCATGTAGCTGGCGGGCGAAGTCGGCAATGCCGGATTTGTCGGAAACGCTGATCAGGGCGCGGGTGATTTTGGTCATGCTTGAGCCTTACTAAATGATATTGGGTTGTGGTAAACGCAGAGGACGCGAAGACTATATATTTAATCTCTGTGAGTTTAATTTCCTACCGCTTGAGCTACGCCCAATTGTAGGTTCGACTTCAGTTGCACCAGCATCAGTACGACTGAAGTCGAACCTACCATAACGAACACTTCGTCCGCTTTCGGTGGGGAGGGGGATTAATTTTTCTTTGCGTCTTTGCGTCTTTGCGTTTATTTAGTCATATTGTGAATGAGTATTAGTTATGCAAATCGTACAGCTTGAGTTTTTTGCGCAGAGTACCACGGTTAATACCGAGCATTTCGGAGGCCTTGCTCTGGTTGCCACGGGTGTACTTGAGTACACAACGTAACAGAGGTTCTTCTATTTCCTGTAGGACTACCTGATAAAAATCTGTAGTGGTGTGGCCGTCCAGTTGCTTGAGATACATTTCAACCGCGTCTTCGACACAGGCACGCAAGGGTTTGTTAATTTGTTCTTCTATTTGCGTATCCAGTTCCACTGCTGTGTTTTCGATGAGAGCTTCAGTCATGCTGCCATTTCCTCCTTGTTGATTAGGGTAGTGAAGAATTCCTCCACCATGCTTCTTTGATCCTCGGCGCTGCCTACGTGGTTAACCATTTGCCTGAAAGCCGCGCCATGTTGCTGGCCTTTGCTGTACCAGCTGATATGTTTGCGTGCCATGCGCACGCCGGTGTACTCACCGTAAAATTCATACAGATTATCGAGATGGCCGAGAAGGATGTGGCTAATTTCTTCTAATCCAGGCTCGGCCAGAGTTTCTCCGGTTTGCAGATAGTGCTGAATTTCTCTAAATATCCAGGGACGGCCTTGAGCGGCGCGGCCAATCATAACGGCATCGGCTCCGGTGTAGTCGAGTACGAAACGCGCTTTTTCTGGATTGCGAATATCACCGTTGGCGATAACCGGGATCTGAATCTGTTGTTTAACCGTGGCGATGGTGTCGTATTCGGCATCGCCGTGGTACTGGTCGGTGCGCGTGCGACCATGAATGGCTAACGCCTGAACGCCGCAGTCTTCGGCAATTCGCGCGATGCGCGGGGCGTTGCGATTATCCTGATCCCAGCCGGTGCGGATTTTCAGGGTTACGGGTATATCAACGGACTCGACCACCGCCTGTAGGATTTCCCCAACCAGTTTTTCATCACGCATCAGTGCGGAACCGGCGAGTACGTTGCAGACTTTTTTTGCCGGGCAGCCCATGTTGATGTCGATGATTTGTGCGCCGCGCTCGGCGTTATAACGTGCGGCCTCGGCCATCATAGCCGGTTCAGTACCCATAATTTGTACGGATTTAGGTTCGATTTCGCCAGCATGGTTGGCGCGACGTTGGGTTTTTTTACTGCCCCAGAGCAGGGAATTGGAGGAGACCATTTCAGAGACGGCCATGCCGGCACCGAGCTTTTTACACAACTGCCGAAACGGCAGATCGGTAACCCCGGCCATCGGCGCGAGGATCAGGTTATTGGCAAGTTGGTAAGGTCCAATTTTCATGAATCAGGGTCGTCTTGTCCCGGTTTACCGATATTGATTGTCTCGATATCAGCACAACATAATGTAAGAACTCGTCCGGGCATTTGTGTTGGTTGCAGTAGTTATCCCGGATGCGTCATCAGGGTAGCAACTCGAATTTAGTTTTTTAGCCGCGTAACGGGTCGAACATAATACCTGCATTGGTGGCCGGGATAAAGTGACAATGGCGGTTTTTTGTGCTGAATGTGGCCTTCTGTCAGCGCTTGTGGAATTCGTTCACAAAAACTGAAATTCGAAGCTCACGGCATCTCGTCCCGGATCCAGCACCTCGATGCGGATGTGTACTGGGGTGCCCGGTTTCATCAATAAAAACGGGCTGTTAAGGCTGCCCAGATAGTCCGCCGGGGTGAAACGGCGTTGCGCCACTACCGCGCCGGTCAAGTCTGACAGGCTGACCTGTATCTTGGGGTAGGGCTGGTTAAAGCGTGCCTTGTTAATAATTGTGGCAGTAATTTGCAGGGCTTTTTTGTTTTTTGGATGTGCGCGAATATCGCGTTCGATCATGCTAATTTTATCAATGTCGCGTTGAGTGTGGATACGGCAGGGCGTATAGCGGCAAAACTGCTCCAGCCAGGGGCGGGTCTGGGGAAAGGCGTTAACGATCTCGATATTACGGAACAGTGCCAGTTGAGCAAGCAGGGCAGCCATTAATAATAGCGCGAGTAACAGACCCAGAAGCATTTTCCATATATTGGTTTTTTCCGGTGCGCTAACGGTGAGGGAATTGCGCAGACGGCGGGGGACTTCCAGTTCAGCTGTTTGCGTGGATGATGTCGGGAGTTCGCCTTCCAGTGGATGGGGAAGATCGGCTAATGATGCGGCATCATCCTCAAACTGGATGTTATCGCTACTGTCAATATTAGTATCCTTACCGAAGGCAGCGAGCATCTCTTTTTCAACTCGATAATCCTCTTCATCGAGCTGTTCGCCATAGAGGGGCAGTTCTGAATTGCTAAAAATACTGTCGATAGCCTGATTGATTTCATCCTCATCATCGAGTGAGGTTTTTTTCTTGTTCGACTGTTGGCTGTTGCGATCATGCTTGCCGGCATCGTGAAGAACACCCGCACCCGGCGTATTTTCTTTCAGCTCGGACATGCCCAGTTCAAGTTGTTGATGCATGTCAGAAAAGATGTCGTCGATGTCACGTTCTTCTTCAAGCCCATCGGAGATGTCTGAATATTCATAGCTCTCGTCTGAGATGGTCTGTTTTGATTCGAGTTCGGTTCCACTATCCTGCAAAAACCAGTCATCATCAGCAGCATCGATATTTTCAGTGAGACTCGGGTTGACGGGAGCCGCTGTTTGAGTTTTGTCGGCGGGAACAGGATCAACGAAGTTGTCCTGAGCAGAGAACGAGGGCAGTTCAATATGATCGGTTGAAGAGGAAAAAGATTCTTCTTCAAGCAACGACTGTTCAGGCTCGGCGTTCTCGGAGTCTGAAAAATTGGCGGAGAAAACATCGCGGTCACGCCGGTCAGACTGGTGCGGTTGATCGAGGGAATACTCATCGGCTCTGGTTTCGGGTAATGCGGCGGTGATATTTTCGCGGCCATTAAAAACTTTCTGGCAGTGGCCACAACGCACCAGCCCTTTGGCCAGCGCCAGTTGTTCTTCGCTGATACGGAAGCAGGTTTCACATTTGGGACAGCAGGTAAACATAATTCGATTTTAACAGATAAATCAGGGCGCTTGCGGTTAATCTCCAAGGCTTATTTTCGCCTGCCCTGCAGGCAAATCCATTCTTCCTGTTGTTGGTAGATGTTTAATTCAAACCACGGATCATAGTGTTGAATAAGCGCGTTGGCCTGCGTTTCAATAATGCCGGAGAGTACAATATGTCCCCCCGCGTGTACCTGCTCGGCAAACTGGGGGGCGAGGGCGTGTAGCGGTCCGGCAAGAATATTAGCGAGCAGTAGCGGTACTGGCGTTGACGGACGTTGATCAGGAAGAACGGCCTCGATCTGAGTCGATACCTGATTGAGCAGGGCATTGTCGCGCGTTGCCAGTAGCGCCTGAGGATCATTGTCTATCGCCAGCGCTGAGTCTGCACCCAGGCGACAGGCGGCGATTGCCAGAATGCCGGAACCGCAGCCGTAGTCGATCACCGCTTGATTGACCGGGGGGTGAGCATCCAGCCAGCGCAGGCACATAGCGGTAGTGGGATGGGTGCCGGTGCCAAAGGCGAGGCCGGGATCGAGCAGAATATTTATCGCATCCGGCTCGGGTGGAGTAAAGGTGCTGGGGACGATCCAGAGTTTTTCACCAAAGCACATAGGCTGGTAGTCGTCCATCCATGCACGTACCCAGTCTTTGTCTTCCAGTGGATTTAAAGTCCAGACCGGCAGCGGTGTTTCACCCAGTGCCTGTTGAATAGTCGAGAGAATAGTATCGATGTTAGCGTCAGCGGCAAACAGGCCGCTGATCAAAATATTATTCCACAGCGGTGTCGCGCCCGGCGGTGGCTCAAACAACGGTTGATCAGCCGCATCTTGCAGGGTCACTGCACTCGCGCCGGTAGATTCCATTAACTCAGACAGACGTTCAGCCTGTTCGGGCTGGGTTTCAAATTTTAGTTGTAGCCAGGGCATAGGGATCAGAAAAATAAAGAACCGTGGCCGGTCTTTTTCTGCTGTAGCGTTACGCTTTTTTCTTCTTTTCTGCCAACTTCTTTTCCAGATAGTGAATGTTGGTGCCACCGGTCTGGAAGCCTGCATCGCGGAACAACTCTGCATGCAGCGGGATGTTGGTTTTAATGCCTTCAATCACGACTTCGCTTAAGGCACCGCGCATGCGGGCGATGGCGACCTCGCGGGTTTCGCCGTGGCAGATCAACTTGCCAATCATCGAATCATAATAGGGGGGAACTTTGTAACCGTTATAAATATGACTGTCTACGCGCACGCCGGGACCGCCGGGGGCATGGTAGGCGCTGATGGTGCCGGGTGATGGCATAAAGTTTTCCGGGTTCTCGGCATTGATGCGACATTCCATCGCGTGCCCCTGCACTTTGATATCGCTCTGCGCATACGCCAGTTTCAGACCGGAGGCGATACGTAACTGTTCTTTAACAATATCGACGCCGGTGATCATTTCGGTGACCGGATGTTCAACCTGTATGCGGGTATTCATTTCGATGAAGTAAAACTCACCGTCTTCAAATAAAAATTCAAAGGTACCTGCGCCACGATAGCCGATGTCACGGCAAGCCTGAGCGCAGCGTTCGCCAATTTCATTACGTGTGGCTTCGCTGATGCCCGGAGCCGGAGCCTCTTCAATTACTTTCTGATGACGACGCTGCATCGAGCAGTCGCGTTCGGCCAGATGAATGGCATTACCGTGTTCATCGGACAATACCTGAATCTCAATATGCCGTGGGTTGCCAAGGAATTTTTCCATGTAGACCACGTCATTATTAAATGCGGCACCGGCTTCAGCCTTGGTCAATGAAATCGCATTGAGTAGCGCAGCTTCGGCATGCACCACGCGCATCCCGCGTCCGCCACCGCCACCGGAGGCTTTGATGATGATCGGATAACCGATCTCGCGGGCGATTTTCATATTGCGGTCGTTGTTATCATCAAGTGGGCCATCGGAACCGGGGACGGTTGGTACTCCAGCGGCTTTCATCGATTTGATGGCGGCAACCTTGTCGCCCATTATGCGGATGGTTTCCGGTTTGGGGCCGATAAACACAAAGCCACTTTCCATTACTCGTTCAGCGAAGTCGGCGTTCTCGGAGAGAAAGCCGTAGCCGGGATGAATACCGACCGTGTCGGTGACTTCGGCGGCACTGATCACGGCTGGAATGTTTAGATAACTGTCGAGGGATGAGGCCGGGCCAATGCAAACGGACTCATCCGCTAGACGCACGTGTTTGAGATCGCGATCAGCATCAGAGTGGACGGCGACGGTTTTAATACCCAGTTCGCGGCAGGCGCGGAGTATGCGCAGGGCAATTTCTCCGCGATTGGCAATAAGAATTTTATCAAGCATGAGAGAGGATCTTGTTATGTTTCATTAATACAGGTGCGAGTTAACCGACACCATGATGGACGCTCCGAATACAGGGAGCGAGGCCGTGCTTTTTAATCGATAACGAATAGTGGCTGGTCGTATTCTACCGGCTGGCCGTTTTCAACCAGAATGGCTTTAACCGTACCGGCCTTGTCCGCTTCGATCTGGTTAAGCAGCTTCATCGCCTCGATGATGCACAGGGTGTCGCCAACTTTGACCGACTGGCCGACTTCAACAAAGGTTGACGCGCCCGGTGAAGGGGCGCGATAAAAAGCACCGACCATCGGCGATTTAACGATGTGACCTTCGATGGCATCGTTGCTTGTTTCTTCTACCGGTGCAGCGGCAGGTGCGGCGACTGGCGCTGCGATTGGTGCTGGGGCGACCGGTGCGGCAACTGGTGCATGTTGAGAATAACGACTGATGCGTACCGACTCTTCGCCTTCCTGAATTTCAATCTCGGCGATGCCGGATTCTTCCAGTAGCTCAATCAGTTTTTTAACTTTTCGAATATCCATTAAACGACCCTGTGTACGTTAATTAATCTCTTATGGTTTAATTCTCCGCTGCTTTTGGCCGCGAAGAACTCTCGTAGGTGCGGCTTTAGCCGCACATGTTCGCCTGAAGGCGAACCTACTACTAATAGCCCGCCCGTCTGGGCGGGCTATTTAATTTTGTGTTTACCGCAGGCGCTGGATAGCGGCCTGAAGTGCAAGTGTGTAGCCATACGCACCCAGTCCGCTGATAACCCCTTCTGCCAGATCCGAAAAATAGGAATGTTGGCGGAAAGCTTCGCGGGCATGGACGTTGGATAAATGTATTTCTATAAACGGTATGCCGACTGCCGCCAGTGCATCGCGCAGGGCAACGCTGGTGTGTGTGAATGCAGCCGGATTGATAATAATAAAAGCAACCTGATCGCGTGCCGCCTGATGCACGGCCTCGACCAGTTCGTGTTCGGCATTGCTTTGCAGGCAGCGCAACTGGTGATCGGCGGTGGCGGCCTGGGTTTTCAGATCGGCATTAATCTGATCCAGCGATGTCGCGCCATAGTGCTCAGGCTCACGGCTGCCAAGCAGGTTGAGGTTGGGGCCATGAAGCAATAGTAGGTTTGCCACGTTGAGAGTCCTGCCTTTCAAGGGGCCAGAACACTTGAAAGGCCATTTTTCTTTAGTAAATATTATTGCGCTCTATTTCAAGTGATCTGACCCCTTGAAAGGCGTACTTCGCAGCATTTCGCTGCAAAGTCACAGAAAACAGGGCAATTGTGAACCATGAACAGGGGTTTGTCCAGAACCCTGTGATTTCGCGTTCATTCAGCGAAGATAGTCGCATTTTGTCAGGAACTTGGCGAGGAAGAGGGTCACATTCCAACAAAAATGAAGTCCGGTACCGCGTGGGCATAAATAACGTGCCCAGCCTACAGGACTCGCACCCATTCGATTGAAATCGAACCTAGATTAGAGCAGGGGTTTAATCAGTGCTTCGGCCTGTTGGTAGCTTAACTCCGTTCGTCGGCTAGTGATCATCCGGCCATCTCGGTCGATGAAAACAGTGAAAGGCAGTGCGCCAAGCCGGTTACCATAGGCGGTGGAAATGTTGATACCGGCTTCTTCTCCCAGTAGAACGGGATAAGTGACGCCCATCGGATCGACGAAGTCTTTAACGCTTTGTGGATCATCAATGGCAATGCCAAGAATGACGAAGCCACGATCCTTATAGTCTTCATACAGGCGAATGAAGGCCGGCATTTCCCGGCGGCAGGGTGGACACCAGGTCGCCCAGAAATTGACCATGATGACCTGGCCGTTCCAGTTATCAATAGCGCGTTGATTACCGTCCAGATCGGGTAGTTGAAAGTCGGGTCGATGGGATTGCTGTTGCGATAGCTGACTATTTTTCGTGGTGTCTATCTGTGACGAACGCTTGAGTAGATGGTTGGTGTAGTAGCCGCTGGCAATGCCGCCGACCACCAGCAGAACCACGACTGAAATCTGGGTCGAGTGTTTCATTTTAGCGCTCGGCAGCCGCTGAGAATTTTTTGACGTGGGCGAGGAAGTTGGCCGCGCTCATGCTGCCGACAATGCGTTGTGAACGCTGCTCCTCACTGTCCAGACCAAAAAACAGAATAGCGGGGGGCAGGATGACGCGGGCACGTTTCATCAGTGCCTTATCATCGTCATCCATGTCAGTCACGTCGGCCTGTAGTAGCACGAAATTTTTCAGCGCGGCCTGTACTGCCGAATCAGGAAAAACATACTCTTCGTATTCTTTGCAATAGGTACACCAGTCAGCATAAAAGTCGAACATCACCGGCTTGCCCTGTGTCTGGGCGGTGGCCAGTGCCTGTTCCAGATCGGCGACGGTTTTAACCCGCATGAATTGCAGCGGTGCCGCGTGTGTGCTGGCCGTGGGTGAACTGGATGCCGAGGTGCTTCCCGCTAGCAGGCTTGAACCGTGCAGCGGATGGCTGACATCTTTGCCACCGGTGAGTCCGCCGAGCATGACGATAGCGCCATACAGTAATAGTGCTACGCCAATGCCTTTCCACAGTGTTTGCCAGCCGCTGGCCTCTGCGCGCAGGGGTTCCAGTGCGCGCATATAAATGGCCGAGACAATAAACAGAATAGCCCAGAGCAGCATGGTCAACATGGGTGAGAACAGACCCGGCATGCGTTCGAGCATGAGAATGGCGATGGCTAATAATACTACCCCAGCCACGGCTTTGACCGTGTTCATCCAGTTACCGGCCTTGGGCAGCAGTTTACCGCCGCTGGCACCGACCACTAATAGGGGCAAGCCCATGCCGAAGCCCAGACTGAACAGGGCGATGAAACCGTTAAATAGATCGGCGCTGGCTGCCGCATAAGACAGGGCGGCGATTAAAATAGGGCCGCCACAGGGGCCGATGATCAGGGCGGATAGAACGCCCATGAAGGCCACGCCTGCAAGGTTACCGCCCTGTTGCTGGTTGCTGGCCAGATTCAGTTTGCTCTGGATAAAGCTGGGGATCTGAATGTTATAAAAGCCGAACATGGCGAAGGACAGGGCGACGAATAACAGGGAAAAAGGAACCAGTACCCAGGGACTCTGAAAATGTGCCTGAATACCCGCACCCTCGCCAACGACGGCGGTAATGGCACCGATGACACCGAAGGTCAGCGCCATCGCCAGCACGTAGATCAGTGACAGGCTGAAACCTTTGGCGGTGGAGATTTTCTCGCCCTGTCCAACAATAATGCTGGAAAGAATCGGAATCATCGGGTACATGCAGGCGGTAAAAGCCAGCATCAGACCAAAGCCCAGCGCGGTTAAAATAACCGTGAACAGGCTGCCTTGACGCAGGTCGCGGGTGAACTTGTCAACATCGCTGATGGCCTCGTCGCTAGCCGTTAGTGGTGCCGAGCCCGTCTCTGTGGATGGGCTGGCAAGCTGGCGGGTGATCGGTAGGGCGAAGGCAATATCTTTTTTGATCGGTGGATAACAGATGCCGAGTATTTCGGCGCAGCCCTGATATTCAGCGTGCAGAACAATGTCACTGGCGGTGTTAGTTTCACGTAACAGGGGAATACGGACTTCGACCTGGCCATGAAATACCTGGATCTGGCCGAAGAATTCATCCTGTTTGGTTTCGCCTTCCGGCAGTTGCAGCTGAGCAAGCTGAATGCGGTCAGCCTGTTTGAGGCTGAACTTAATTTTGTCGCGGTATAAATAGTGATCCGGGGCGATATTCCAGCGGGCAATGAGCGTATTGGCATCGGCCATTTCGGTGGAAAATTCAAATGCCACATCAGGTTCAAGTATGCCGTCATCAGCCCCCCCGCCAAGTCCTGAACCCGCACCAAAACCGCCCAGCGATTGCAGTGCCGGTGCCAGGCTGGGAGCTTTGCTTGCGGCTGCCTTCGGTAGTGCTAATGTGATTTTCTGCACATGGGGGGGATAACAGACGCCGATATCGGCGCAGCCCTGAGAACGCGCTACGAGAACGAATTCAGTAATCCCGTCTTGCTCACGAATAATCGGGATTTGTGCCATGACTTTCTGGCGGTGGACTTCCAGTTTGCCGAAGAATTCGTCCTGTTTAATTTTGCCTTTTGGTAGCTTTGGCGTACCCAGACGAATGCCGGGCGTGTCAGAGCTAAAACGGATTTTATTACCATACAGATAATAGCCCTCGGCTACCTGCCAACCGGCTTCAATCGTTTGGGCATCCAGTACACGGGCGCTAAAGGCGTAGGCTTCATCCGGGGGTAGCAGGGTTTCTTCGGCATGGGTAAATGGGCTGATGAGGCTAATAACGGTGAGCCAAAGTATCCAGAGGTGTTTTTTCATTCTTCAGGTTCCAGTGAGCGGTCTATCCAACGCAGGTAGTCGGCGAGGCCGGTTTCAATAGAGACTGCGACAATTTCAGGAAGTTCATACGGGTGCAACTCGGTAATTGTTGCTTGCAGGGCTTGAAATTGTGCTTTGCGAGTCTTAATGAGTAACAAGACCTCAGAATCACGTTCAATATTCCCTTGCCAACGATAAATAGATCGTATTTTGGGTATGATGTTGACGCAGGCAGCCTGTTGTTGGCTGACCAGCGTTTCTGCAATGTGTTCAGCCACGGCCTCGTCAGGGCAGCTGCTGTACACCATTAAATAAGGTGAATCAGACATGGCGGGAAGATAACAGGATACAAGCTTGTCTGGCAAAGTTATAATTCCTGCTTTCCCGCTGTTTGCAAACATACGCATGCCTATATTCCGAATTTTATTTTTGTTGTTTCTGAGTGTTCCTGTGCTTGAAATCTATCTGCTTATTCAGGTGGGCGAGAGCATTGGCGCATTGCCGACCATCTTTATGGTGGTGTTTACTGCCGTGCTTGGCGTCGCCCTGCTGCGCTGGCAGGGGCTGGTGACCTTAACTCGGGTGCAGACCGCGATGGCACGGGGCGAACTGCCCGCCGTGGCCATGCTTGAAGGCATGTTTTTACTGGTGGCCGGTGCGCTACTGCTGACCCCCGGATTTTTTACTGATGCGATTGGTTTTGCCTTATTGATACCGCCACTGCGCCAGTTTCTGGCGCAAAGCCTGATTATGCGTGGCGTGTTGCAGGCGGGAAAAGGCTTT
>VAPK010190048.1_pt1 | contig 12176 bp, 8 predicted proteins | sample 3395031 | NCBI WGS metagenome assembly VAPK01 (sample SAMN08290443, study PRJNA428436) | hydrothermal vent metagenome | isolation source: Deep-sea hydrothermal vent chimney 1 | place: Pacific Ocean: Juan De Fuca Ridge | reverse complement strand
TCCGCCTGAGGCGGACAAGGGATTAATTCCCCGCCCCTTGGGGCGATTAATAATCTCCTTTTGATACCCCGCTGCTCTGCGGCGGGGGTAGTTCATTTTTTTATAATGTTTAACTCAAGGATTTTGAATGAAAAAAGTTGACGATTTAACGGTTTTACGGATCCGGGGATCAAAATTGCATTTATCCACCAAAGTATTTTCTTAACAATTATTTCAAACGGGGTTTTGTTATTGCATTTTTTATTGCAATGAATAGTTGGCTGTGAAACAAATTGTTTCACACAGAAATGTTATGAAATGAGGACTTCTGTTTTACTTCTTCTTTTGTTCAGCTTTACTGCAGCTTTTGGTCAAATGGTGCCTGACACCATTTCGATCCCTGAAGTTGAGGTTAGGACAGCAAGGCAATTGTCGCAGGCGGGAGTTACTTCTCATTTAATCGATACCCTGGCTATGAAGAGGGAAACAGATGCATCCCTTTCGGATTTGCTAAGCCGGTTTTCAACTGTTTTTATCAAAAGTGAGGGCAGGGGTGCGTTGTCTTCAGTTGCTTTCCGTGGAACAGCTCCTTCGCACACAGAAGTTTACTGGAACGGTATGAGTCTGCAATCACCCATGTTAGGACAGGTGGATTTTTCTCAGATCCCGGTTTACCTGATGGATAAAATAAGTCTGAGCCCGGGAGCCAGCTCGCTTATTGATGGAGATGGTGCTTTGGGTGGAAGTATTTATCTGAAAGACGATTTGGGCTGGTCAAAACAAGGACACGGGACTTTTTTGTCAGGATTTGGAAGCTTTGGTACGTGGAATGAATTTTTTCATCTGGAGAAAGGAAATAAAAATTTCCAATCATCTACAAGAGTGTATTACAACCGATCGGAAAACGATTTCCCGTTCATCAACAAGGACATTGCAAATATTGACCCTGTGACAGGAGCCTACATTTATCTGCGACAGCGAAATCAACATGCAGAATATTTGTTGGAAGGTGCCATGCAAAGCTTTGGCTTTCGCTTAAGCAAAAACACACTGCTGGAAACGCATTACTGGTTCCAGTATTCCGACAGGGCCATTCCCAGACTGAATACTTACGAAGGAAACGACAATTCCAATCTCAGCCGTCAGCAGGACCGGACGCACCGCGCCATAATGACACTTTCCCATTTTTCAAAAAAGGGGACAATCAAGCTGCAAAGTGGCATAAATTCGGAGAACCTGATTTATAAGATTCAAAACCAGGTTTATGGCGATGGCTATTATAATGCGTTGTACTCTCGGTCAAAAGTTTTAAGTTTTTATAATAAAGCACAATATCAGTTTCAGCCTTTCCAGAATGCACTGGTGAGAGTAGCCACTACATTTGATTTTTACCATGTTCAGACCCGTGATACGGTAAACCAAACTGGTTATAACCAATTCAGGAGAAACAAAGGCTTGATGTTATCCTGGCAACAGCAGCTGACCAATAATTTTTCCACGATGGTTCTTCTTCGCAAGGATTGGGTGAACCAATTTTCTATCCCGCTGATTCCTTATTTCGGATTTGACTGGGTGCTTTTTCAGAAACACAAACTTACTCTTCATGGAAACATTGCAAGAAACTATCACTACCCTGATTTAAATGATTTGTACTGGCAACCCGGCGGGAATCCCAATCTTCTTCCTGAAGAAGGACTGAATTCAGAACTTGGCATAAAGATATCCCTTATGGGGAAAAATATTAAAAGCCAGTTTGGATTGACGACGTTTTATAATGACATTAAAAACTGGATTATTTGGATACCAAGCCCCATGGGTTATTGGTCACCGCAGAATATTCTGCATGTAATTTCCAGTGGGCTTGAAGCAAATGTGACGGTTTCTTTTCCTGTTAAAAGAATGGTTGTCACGTTTAAAGCTAATTACTCTTTTACTAAAAGTATCAATCATGGCAATGCTTCACAATGGGGTACGGCTTCCATCGGGAAACAGATTCCCTATGTGCCGGTTCACACAGGAAATGTCGTTCTGAATGTAAGCCGTGGGAATTATTACGTTACCTGGATAAACCATGATTATTCTCAGCGGTTTACCACTTCTACCAACGATGTGACCTTACGTGACAGGTTGTATCCCTATTTAATGAACGATTTATATCTGGGAAGAAGATGGCCCTTGGGACGCAGAACAATTTATTTACAATTAAAAATTTTCAATTTATTTAACGAACAGTATCGTTCTGTTTTACAAAGGCCTATGCCGGGACGGAATTATATGCTGTTATTAACTTATCACTTATGAAAAAAGAAGCTTTTTTACTAATTATCGGGATGTTGCTGTTGTCCTCTTGTATGAAGGATAATACTTTGACTAATAAACTGCAGGAAAACAAAACGGCACATGACGTTTTTATTATAAACCAGGGAAATTTCGGTTATGGAAATTCGTCGTTATCTTATTACGATCCGGTAGCCAAAACAGTAATTAACAATGTTTTTTACGGTACTAATGGCCTTCCGTTGGGGGATGTGGCAAATTCCATGGCTGTCAGGGATTCGCTGGGTTATATTGTAGTCAATAATTCAGGGAAAATATACATCATTAATGAAAATACTTTTCAATATGTGGGTAAGGTCACAGGATTTACATCACCCAGAAACATTTGCTTTATCAGCGACAGCAAGGCTTATGTCACGGATATGTATTCTAAATCAATACAGATCGTAAATCCTAAGACCATGCAGATTACCGGTTCGATTTTTACCCAGCACACATCCGAACAAATCGTTCTTTATAAAGATCTGGCATTTGTGAATAGCTGGTCTTACGATAATAAAATACTGGTTATCAATACGAATAATGACCAATTGGTTGATTCCATTACGGTGACAAAGCAGCCTAATACCATGGTTTTGGATAAAAACAACAACCTTTGGGTGCTTTCGGACGGCGGTTATGCTGGCAGTCCCTATGCACAGGTGAAGGCCGCATTGACAGAAATCGACCCCAAGACAAAACAGATTTTGAGAACTTTTACATTTTCAAATGTAAACGCATCTCCAACAGGTTTGTGTGTCAATCCTACAAAGGATACGCTTTATTATTTAAAACCTTCAGCTTATGGAGCTACGATTACTCTTCCAGGGATTTATGCAATGTCCGTTATTGCCCAAAGTCTTCCGGCAATGCCTTTAATAAGTCAAAACAGCAAGAACTTTTATGCATTGGCTGCAGATCCCGGTAACGGTACTATTTATGTTTCGGATGCTCTGGATTATACCCAAAGTGGAAAAGTATTTGTTTACTCTCCGACGGGACAAATTGAAGACAGTATTACAGCAGGTATTATTCCCGGAGGGTTTTGTTTTAAATAACTCTATTTCCCTGACTTATTCGTTTGTTGTATTGAAAGAATACGACCAGCTCTAAAAATAGATTTTTTTAAAGCAGGGTTTGAAGGTTATGTAAATTGCCATAGAAAATAATACCTTTGCCTGTAATTTTTAATACAATGATGACTAAAACCAATCACGAAAAGATTAGGGTGGCGATAACGCATGGTGACTACAATGGAATTAGTTATGAAATCATTATCAAAGCACTGAGTGATAATCGCTTGCTCGATTTGTTCACACCTGTAATCTATGGACTCCCTAAAGTAATGGGATATCACAGCAAATCGATGAAAATCGGTGATTTTAATTATCGGACAGTTGCAAATATTGGTGCAGTAAATGATCAGAAAATAAACGTTTTAAGTATCGATGATAATGAGGTAAAGATCGAATTTGGTCAGTCTTCCCAAAAAGCAGGAGCCTATGCTTATAAGGCCTTGGAGAGAGCTATTACCGATCTGAAAAATAATCAGGTCGATGTATTGGTTACTGCGCCCATCAACAAGTCCAACATCCATTCTGATGATTTTCATTTTTTGGGACATACTGAATACCTGACAGAACGTTTTGGTGCCGGTAATTCATTGATGATGATGGTCTCCGGAAATATACGGGTGGCTACAGTTACCAACCATTTGCCCATACGGGAAGTGGCTGATACTCTGACACAAGATTTAATTATCAATAAATTAAGTATTTTAAACGAGTCACTGAAAAAAGATTTCCTGATAGAACGGCCTAAAATTGCAGTTTTGGGTTTAAATCCTCACGCCGGTGATCAGGGTTTGACAGGAAAGGAAGATGAGGATGTAATCCAGGCTGCCTTGATTCAGGCAAAAGAAAGAGGAATAATAGTTTTCGGACCTTTCCCTGCCGACGGATTTTTTGGCTCGGAAGCGTTTAAAAAATACGATGCCGTTTTGGGAATGTATCACGATCAGGCCATGGTGCCTTTTAAATTACTGGCATCAGAAACCGGAGTTAACTTTACAGCCGGTCTTCCCGTTGTCCGCACTTCTCCTGACCATGGCACTGCTTACGATATTGCAGGCAAATTTAAAGCATCGCCTGTATCACTGCGCGAAGCCATTTATCTCGCCATCAATATTTTTCGTAACCGGGAAAAATGGGAAGAAATGAATGAAAATCCCCTGACTGCCAAGACAGAAGACAAATACAGCAAAAGACATTCCGACGAAGGTTTGGAGTATCTTATTGGTTAAAATGAAACCTTCCTATTTTTGGTTTTAAATTTCAGGTTATTGTTGGATAACTTATTTCAAGATTCTAAACTATGTTACATCGCTTATATACAGGATCGGAAATTGCTGAAATTACCAAAGCGGTTTTGATTTCTGCGAATCCAGATGAAATCCAGGTGAAAGACATTCTGATTGACAGCCGGCGGTTGATCACACCGGAGCAAAGCATGTTCTTTGCACTGAAAACCAAACGCGACGACGGCCATCGCTACATCGGTGATTTATACGAAAAAGGCCTCCGCTATTTCGTAGTTTCTTCTCAGGATTCATGGGAAAAACGTTTCCCGGAAGGATCGTTTTTTGTTGTTCAGGATACCCTGGCAGCTTTGCAGCAACTGGCAGCGGCCCACAGATTGAATTTTGATATTCCGGTTATTGGAATTACCGGCAGCAACGGAAAAACAATCGTCAAAGAATGGATTTATCAGTTAATGAGTCCGCAGAAAAAGTTGATCAGAAGCCCGAAAAGTTACAATTCTCAGATTGGAGTGCCTTTGTCAGTGTGGCAGATGAACGAAAGGCATGGGATGGCAATCTTTGAAGCCGGCATTTCCGAACCGGATGAGATGGAGCGACTGCAAAATATCATTAAGCCTACGGTTGGGATATTCACCAACATAGGAGAGGCCCACAGCGAAAAATTTATCAGTACGGCTCAAAAAATTGGCGAGAAACTGAAACTGTTTACCCGTGTTGAAACCATGATTTATAACAGTGATCAAAAAGAGCTGCAAGAGGTGATTATCAGGACCGGAATTTTGGAGAACATCAAAACGTTTACATGGGGCAAAGATGAAAATTGTAATTTGAAAATCATCAAAAAAGAAAAGGTTGATCATGTAACACAGATTACTGCTGAATATCAGGAGCAAAAACTTGAAATAGAGATACCTTTTATTGATTCGGCTTCAGTGGAAAATGCATGTCATTGCTGGGCTACAATGTTGTATTATAACTTCCCGCACGAAACGGTCCGGCAGGAAATGAAAAAACTTGCTCCTGTTGCAATGCGTCTCGAACAAAAAGAAGGGATCAACAATTGCACGATTATCAACGATTCTTATAATTCTGATTTTAACTCGCTTACCATTGCACTGGATTACATCGGACAGCAAAAACAACACCTTGAAAAAGTGGTGGTCCTTTCAGATATTCTTCAGAGCGGCCGCAGTGAAATGGAATTATATGCAGATGTGGCAACACTTTTAAAGCAGAAAAGAATTACAAAACTGATCGGAATAGGCCGGGGTATTTCGCGGCATGCCGATTTGTTCGACATGGAAAAAGTATTCTTCCCTTCGACAACAGAATTTTTATCGGGATTTTCACTTTCATCCTTACGCAATCAGACTATTCTTTTAAAAGGTGCCAGGGTTTTTGAATTTGAACGGATAAACAGAATGCTCCAACAGCGAGTCCACGAAACGGTATTTGAAGTGAATTTGAACTCATTGGTTGAAAATCTGAATTATTTTCGTTCAAAACTTGATACAGGAACCAAGGTGATGGCGATGGTTAAAGCCTTTTCCTATGGCAGTGGAAGTTTTGAAATCGCCAATATCCTCCAGTTTCACAGGGTAGATTATTTGGCTGTTGCCTATGTTGATGAAGGCGTTGAGCTGAGAAGTGCCGGCATCAATCTTCCCATTATGGTGATGAACCCAGAAGAATTTTCATTTGACCTGATGATCAAACATCAGTTGGAACCTGAAATATTCAGTTTCAGAATTTTAACAATGCTTGAAAAAGCCATTCAACGAAATGTGATCCCTGAAAATAAACCGGTAAAAGTTCATTTAAAGTTCGATACAGGAATGCGACGCCTGGGTTTTGACAGATCAGATATTCCTGCATTAATAGAAAGACTAACACAATCACCCTTCATTTATGTTCAGTCTGTTTTTTCACACCTTGCTGGGAGCGACAGACCTGATCTTGATGCTTTTACCCGTGAACAAATTTCATCTTTTGAGACCATGGGCAACGAATTCAGGAAAAGTGTTCCGCATCCCGTAATGATGCATATTTTAAATTCTGCCGGAATCATTCGTTTTCCGGAAGCACAATTTGATATGGTGAGGCTTGGAATTGGGCTCTACGGAATAGCTTCCGATCCGGTTACAACCAAATCCTTAAAACAGGTTACCAGCCTTCGTGCTGAAATAGCCCAGATTAGAAACATTCATCCCGGTGACTCTGTGGGTTATAATCGCAGTTTCATTGCAAAAAAGGACATGAAAGTTGCTACTGTTTCCGTCGGTTATGCCGATGGATTGTTCCGAAGTCTTGGAAAAGGTAATTTCGCTTTATGGGTAAAGGACAAACAGGCAACTGTTGTGGGAGATATTTGCATGGATATGTGCATGATAGATGTCACAAGCATGGATGTTAACGAAGGTGACCCGGTGATTATTTTTAATTCTGAGCATTCTGTTAGTGAACTGGCAGAAGCTGCAGGAACTATTCCCTACGAAATCCTGAGTCGCATTTCACGTCGTGTGAAAAGAGTTTATTATCATGAGTAAGCGGATTCTTGCTAATTTAATATTGAGACCTTTGCAAAACTAAAAAAAACTGTTATTCTGACTTCACCAGAGGCGAGAGAAGAATCTGTAATAAAAGAAAATCAGATACTTATAAGATCCTTCGCTTCACTCAGGATGACAAAAAGGAGTGTTTTGCAAAGGTCTTATATTGAAACTAAATTAGCTTTTTGTCTTTGTTGTATTTAAACATCCTTTGTGAACAAGATTTTACAGGTCATCCATGATGCCCCTTTCCTTGCTGCCACGTAAAAATGGCCCATTTTTTGTTCTAAATATGAGTTAATTTTTAATAAAAAAATAGCTATATTTGGAGGGTGGGTTTTAACCCTTTTTTTTATTTTAAGGAAGAATGTGTATTAAATTTTGAAATTGAAAATATTATAAAAATCAAAAACAGACCCTGAAAATTTGATATCTGTTTAATGAAAAACCTTATTAAAATAATAACTATGAAAATTAGTCTAATCCTTATTTTACAATTGATTGCTTTTTCAGTCTTTGGCCAGACCAGGGTGATGACAAAAACCTACGAAGATTTTCAGACTTTACAGCATATTGATGCTCAGGGAAAGAAAGGGTACCATTCAGAATCGGACATTTAAGGTTCTCTTTACCTGAATAATAAGTTTTGCGGGTGAATGAATGTAACTTTTGCTTGGGGCATTTAAAAAAGATCATATTGAATAACCAAATATTTTTAGAAATTTTAAAAAAGTATAAGTACACGATTCTTTTCATCGGTATTGGAATTGTATTTTTTTTATACCTGTTTGTTGATGTCATGGAAATAGATGCAGCGCAGTATGCGTTGATTTCTATAGAAATGAGCATTACCAAAAGTTTTTTACATGTCTATCAGTTGGGTCTGGACTATCTCGATAAGCCCCCGTTGCTTTTTTGGCTTTCGTCTTTATCTTTTATGATACTCGGGGTTTCAAATTTTGCCTATAAGTTGCCATCAGTTTTGATTGCCGTTCTTGGGATTTACAGTACCTATCGATTTACAAAACATTGGTATTCAAAACAAACTGCTTTATTTGCATCGCTTATTCTGGCTACCTGCCAGGCTATGTTTTTGATGGTTAACGATATCAGAACAGATACAAACCTTTTAGGTTTTACGATGTTTGCTATGTGGCAGCTAACCGAGTATCTTGACAAAAAGAAGTGGCGCAATTTAATTTTCTCAGGGTTGGGAATCGGGGGTGCTATGTTAGCCAAAGGGCCTATTGGGCTTGTAATTCCAGCCATTGCACTTGGAAGTGATTTTATTTTAAAACGGCAGTGGGGAAATATTTTTAAATATCAATGGCTCATTTTGATCGCCATTGTAGCCCTTGTTTTATTACCCATGTGCTATGGTTTGTACACGCAGTTTGACATGCATCCTGAAAAAACGGTTTATGGTTTAAAAGGGCCTTCAGGGCTTGGTTTTTTCTTTTGGACGCAAAGTTTCGGCAGGATTACCGGACAAAATTATTGGAAAAATAGCGCCGGTTATTTTTATTTCTTTCACACCATTATCTGGGATTTTCAGCCCTGGATATTTTTATTTATTCCGGCTTTAATTTTAAGGTTCAGGAAATTAATCATCAAAAAATTTAAGACCAAAGCATCGGAAGAATATATGTCATTTGCAGGTTTTGTATTGATGTTTATCGCTTTTTCTTTTGCAAAATATAAACTTCCACATTACTTGTTTGTTTTATTTCCTTTTGCTGCAATTATTACAGCAGATTTCATTGTTCAGGTAAAGGATCGCTGGAAATCAATTCTTGGCAAGGTTCAGTTTGGACTAATGCATTTTTTCTGGCTTCTGATAATCATCGGTTTTATTTTTGTTTTCCCACCCAAAAATTTTCTGCTACCATTGCTGATTTTGTTGCTTTATATTTCTAACATCCTTGTGTTTAGAAAGATCAAAAAATTAGATGAAAGAATTGTCATTCCGACGGTGATTGCTGCGGTGGCTTTTAACCTGATGATGTCAGCTAATTTTTATCCCAATTTGTTACGTTACCAGGCTGGTTCTCAGGCGGGAAAGTATATTGTCGAAAATAAGGTCCGGGTTTCTAAAATAGTGCAACTTGACAATACCAGTTTGTCTTTCGATTTTTATGCTAAAGATATAATGCCTCCTGATACAACGCTTAATAACCTGAAAAAAGGAGATTGGCTGTTTGTGGATGAAACTGAATTGAAAAAAGTCGAAAATCATCAGCTGAAATTTAAGATTGTTAAAACCTTCGCATCATTCAGGGTAACCGGACTGAATACAACATTTTTATATAGAAAAACACGAAGCAAATCCCTGAAAAAGAAATATATCATTAAATTGCAGTAATTTGTAGAAAAACAAGAAAATGAAACTCTCTATAATTCTTCCTGCCTATAATGAGGAAAAAACGATTCACCTGATCCTGGATAAAATCAGATCGGTGCAGTTGTTAAGCGACCTTGAGAAAGAAGTGATTATTATCAATGATTGTTCTACTGATAAGACGGAAGATACAATCAGACAATATATGACAGCCAATTCCGATCTGGGAATTAAATATTTTAAAAATGCGATCAATGGGGGGAAAGGAGCCGCAATACATCGTGGGATTCAGGAAGCAACAGGTGATTTTATGCTGATTCAAGATGCTGATTTGGAGTATGATCCACGTGAATATAATTCTTTATTAAAACCAGTACTGGAGGGATTTGCCGATGTGGTTTACGGTTCGCGTTTTTTGGGTGGCGAACCTCACAGAATATTATTTTTCTGGCATTCGGTGGGGAACAAATTGCTGACCATCTTATCGAATATGTTTACGAATTTGAACCTTACCGATATGGAAACCGGTTATAAGTTGTTCCGGGCAGGACATTTAAAATCGCTTTTGCTGAAGGAAAGGCGTTTTGGTTTTGAACCCGAAGTAACTGCTAAGATGGCAAGAATTCCCGGTATCAGAATTTATGAAGTGGGAATTTCTTATTATGGCCGTACTTATCAGGAGGGCAAAAAGATAAGCTGGCAGGATGGATTTCACGCCATATATTCTATTTTGAGATTTAACGTGTTTGATCGTAAATATCTTAAGGGATAACAAAATTCCTGATCTGTAAGCTCCTATCCTCCGTAAAGATTTTCTGAATTTTTGATTCTTTCTCAAACTCTTTTTGTATTAAATTTTAAACAATGGTTTAGAAATCGTTGATTTTAATAACTTTACCTGATTTTTATAAAGGAGAATTCTTCCTAATAGTGAAAATGGGTGTAAATTAGAAGCTAACTATGCCGGACATCAACCAGAGAAAGAATTATTACAAAGCTTTAATCTACATTTTCCCGGCGTTGTATCTTATACTGGGTTTTTATTTCCGGCAGGTTTTTGGCGATTTGTCATTAAGGTCCTTTGACCCGGATTATATTCACTTTATCAGTGGATTATGTGTTTCTACAGGTAAATTCAGCCAGGCTAATATCGACCAGCCGGCTTCAGCGATGCATTTACTGCTTGCTCTGGTTTTTAAGGTTGTTTACTTTTTTAGATCGCACAATACGCCTTATTTTCAAGATGTTATACGTAACTCCGATTTGTATCTTTCCATTGGAAACCTTGTCATTACGGCTATTATTGCGGCTGCCATGTTGTGGACGGGAAAGGCCGTTGAAAAAATTTCCAAAAGTGTTCTCTACGCCGTGATGATACAAACGTCCCCGTTTCTCATGAATATCTGGTACGACCTGATCGGGCGAATTTATGTCGAATTGCTTTTTGTGATTCCAATTTTTATTTTGCAAGTATTGATTTTCAGGGAAATATTTGGAAAGTGGAAGAACAAAAACCATCGGAACCTTTATTATGGATTTGCTGTTGGATTAGGCTTGTCGCTCAAAATGACTTTTCTGCCTTTTTTGGTGCTCCCACTTTTCGTAATTAAGGATTTTCGGGATAAGATTAAATACTTGTTTTACGCTGCTATTTCTTTTAGCGTGCTATCTCTTCCTGTCATTTTTCAGTTTAAAAGATTCCTGAACTGGAACATTGGCCTCATTTTACATAGCGGAACTTATCAGGAAGGCGCTAAAACCATGATCAACCCGGGTTTATTTTTAAAAAATCTCAAAGCCCTGATTGTTTCACAACATGATTTTTTCTATGTCCTGATGGTGCTTGCCATATTATTTGTGGTACTCCTGTTTAAAAGAAGCTGGAAAAGCATTTTTAAAAGAATCGATTTAGGTTTAATGGTGGCACTTTCCGGAATTATTTTTATTACCTGTAAGCATTTTGAACTCAGGTATTTTATCCCCGCTTTACTGTTTTTCCCTTTTTTGTTGATCTTAGTGAAAGAACAGATATCACATTTCATCAATAGCAAGGATTTAAACCTGCTGATGAGCTTTTTACTATTATTGATTATCGGATACAAAATTCAACAACAGGTTCCTTATATTCGGATTGTGTCTGAAAGTGTTAGTGGCCAGATGGAAGCCAGAATTGAAACACGGAATGTCATCAAAACATTAAAAAAAGACAGCTATAAAATTATCGTCAGCCAGGATTATGGATCGCCTTTTCAGGAATATTCGATTATGTATGGCTTTTGCATGGCAGGGCAAAACTGGCCCGGATATAAAGAAAAACTAGACAAAATTTATCCTGATACTTACCAGTATTTTACATGGAGCAACACCTTGAAATACTGGGGAAAAGACTTTGATCCGGATTCTGTCTTGGCTTCTGGGAAACCTGTTTATCTTTATCTCGAAAAGAACAATACGGAGCTTTATAAAAAGATGTTGGATAAATTGTTTAAAAGCGATAGTGCGCTCACAGTCACAAAGAAGTTGATCTTTGAGAATCCGGTTAATGGGGAAGCCATGTTGCAATTGTTTCTTACCAAAGTAAAAAAGAAAAATTAATTTTTAAATTTGTGTTCATTGGAACGCCAGAGTTCCCAAATAATTAAAATTGAAAATGTTATTCGCCTTTCCTGACTAG
>VAPK010953213.1_pt1 | contig 12184 bp, 13 predicted proteins | sample 3395031 | NCBI WGS metagenome assembly VAPK01 (sample SAMN08290443, study PRJNA428436) | hydrothermal vent metagenome | isolation source: Deep-sea hydrothermal vent chimney 1 | place: Pacific Ocean: Juan De Fuca Ridge | reverse complement strand
GTTGGTTCGAATACCAACGTTTTTTATCTACTCCCCTTAAGCTTCCTGATGCAGGCTATCACTATACGGTTAAGAAGGGCAGTAATCTTAAACACGTTATTCAACACCTATCAGATGAGAAGTTAAGCACCGTCCCAGCGATTTATTTGGCGCTATATGCGCGCTGGGAAGGCAATGCCAATCAGATTAAGGTAGGTGAATTTGATATTCCAAGTGGCACAACCTTGCCACAATTTTTGGAACACCTTATTTCTGGGAAAGTTATTCAGCGTGGTTTTACGATTATTGAAGGCATCACCACCCAAGAGCTGATTGATGCCATTTCAAAAAGTGACTTGTTCGAGCATACGTTAGAGACCGCTAGTGCTGATGCAGTGATGACGGCATTAGGTAAGTCAGGTGAGCCTGCAGAAGGCTTGTTCTTGCCAGAAACTTATTATTTCCCTGCAGGCACAAGTGATATTGAGTTCTTAAGCCGGGCCTATAATGATATGGCTTCTCAGCTTGATAAAGCATGGCAAAACAAGGCCGAAGACTTGCCTTATAAAACACCGTATGACGCTTTAATTATGGCCTCTATCATTGAAAAAGAAACGGGGATTGCTGAAGAACGGCCTGAAATTTCAGGTGTATTTGTTCGCCGATTGAATATAGGCATGTTATTACAAACGGATCCAACGGTTATTTACGGCATGGGCGCAGAATATGAGGGCAATATTCGCCGTCGTGACTTACGAAAAGACACACCATATAACACCTACACTAGAGCAGGGTTGCCACCCACGCCAATAGCATTGCCTAGCTTAGCTGCGATTGAAGCAGCGCTACACCCTAAATCCGGTAAAACCCTCTATTTTGTTGCTACAGGGAGTGAAGGGCGGCATTATTTTTCAAAAAACCTATCTGAGCATAATGCCGCTGTTCGCCGATATTTAGCAAAGCTAAAGCAACAATGACTGGAAAATTTATCAGCATTGAAGGTATTGAAGGCGCGGGCAAGTCTACCCAAATTGCCTTTATTCAGTCACATCTTGCAAAGCATAATAAAACGGTGGTTATGACGCGGGAACCTGGCGGCACAGCGTTAGGTGAAGAAATTCGCAGTGTATTACTTACACCACGCGAAGGTGGCATGAGTGATGATGCCGAATTATTACTCATGTTTGCTGCCCGCGCCGAACATATTGCACATGTTATCCAGCCTGCGTTAGCGCGAGGAGATTGGGTGGTGTGCGATCGTTTTGTAGAAGCCACCTTTGCTTATCAAGGCGGCGGTAGGGGCATTAGCCAGCAACGTATTCGTCAAATCGCAGATTGGACACTACAAGGCCTAGAGACCGATCTGACCTTGTTGTTTGATTTACCCGTTGAACTGGGTTTTTCGCGCGTTGCTAGCCGAAATGAAGCCACCGATCGATTTGAGCAAGAGAAAGCCAACTTTTTTGAAAAAGTACGCGCTGATTATTTAAGGCAAGCGCAAGCCTCACCTAATCGAATCAAGATTATTGATGCCAGCCAGGATATAACGCAAGTTCAGGAAAGGGTTGCAGTGCAGTTGGATAAATTGCTCGCATGAACATGTCAGAAATTCACCCGTGGCAACAAACAACGTGGCAGTCTTATCAGCGCCAAGTGCAAAACCAACGTATTCCGCATGCTATTTTATTAACGGGAGTGGATGGGTTAGGAAAACATGGGCTAGCACTTTATATGGCGGCTTCTAGGCTGTGTAGTGCATCTATTGACGGTGCGCCTTGCGGCCAATGCCATAGTTGCCAATTGTATCTCGCGGATACGCACCCAGATCATCAACTCATCACGCCTGAAGAAGGCAGTTTAATGATTAAGGTTGATCAAATTCGGGAACTGAAAGAAAAACAAAGCCTGACGGCAAGTGTGAGCAATTGGAAAACCATTGTGATTTCCCCTGCAGATTCCCTGAATATCAATGCTTATAATAGCTTGCTTAAAATACTGGAAGAACCACAAAAGAATACGTTGATAATATTAGTAAGCTCACGAGTAACAAAATTACCTATTACCGTTCGCAGCCGGTGCCAATTACAACATATTACGGTGCCTCAAGAAGATGATGCATTGGCATGGCTGGCAGCCCACCAAGGGGACCATAAAGCAAACCACGCCGAATTACTCACACTTTCACTGGGCGCACCGTTAGCGACGATAGCGCTGGCCGAGAGTGATTGGCTGACAGATAGCCAGCAACTAAAGAAGGATTTTTATGCCTTACTCACTGCAAAGGCAGACCCAACGGTGCTGAGCAAATCTTGGAAAAACAGGGATATGAACTTAATCTTCCGCCAACTGCAGCATTGGACGAATGGTATGTTGCAATCACATTATGCGCCGAATGCATCAACACCACGTATTCCTTTTAGCACCGCTTTTTGTTGGGCGATATCTGATTGCATCTTACGCACAATAAAGTTACTATCTACCCAAACAAAGCTAAATGATAGCTTGTTATTAGAAGATTTTATGGTCTCTATAATGAACCAACCTAAATAGGCACACAAATGGCTGACAATCCTTCCCCGCGTCAAGGTATGATTTCCTTAAAAATAAGCAATGAAACGATGCTTTATCATGCTTATATGCCATTTTTACAAAATGGTGGTTTATTTATTCCAACTGACAAAGAATATCGTCTTGGGGAAGAGGTGTTTATGTTGCTAGAGCTGTTGAATGAGGCAGATAAACTACCGGTGGCAGGCACCGTCGTTTGGAAAACACCTGTTGGTGCGACAGGTAACAAAGCCGCAGGTATCGGAGTGCATTTTAGTGCAATGGATAATGGTGTTGTGCGTGGTAAGATTGAAAATTTCTTAGCAGATCAGCTTGCCAGCGATAATCCAACGCACACCATGTGATTACAGATGTTTATTGATTCTCACTGCCACCTTAATATAGTCGCGGATAATAATACTGATCTACAAATTGCACTTGATGCCGCAGCAGAAAACCAAGTATCACATATGCTCGCCATTGCGATTGATCGTGCGAGTTGTGATTACACCGTAGCCATCGCCGCAGCGCACCCACATATTTATGCCAGTGTGGGGATTCACCCTAATGTTGACCCCATACCAGAAGAAACCTTAACGGTTGAACAATTGGTTGATTTAGCCAAGCAAGACAAAGTTATTGCCATTGGTGAAACAGGGCTAGATTATTTTCGATCAGAAGGCGACTTAGCTTGGCAGCGCGATCGCTTTAGTGTGCACATTGAAGCGGCAAAACAAGCGCAAAAACCCCTCATTATTCACACCCGAGAAGCGCGAGACGATACAATGGATATGTTAGAGCAGGAGGGCGCAGAACAAGCTGGGGGCATTATTCATTGCTTTACAGAAGATTGGGATACCGCCAAGCGCGCACTAGATATCGGCTTTTACATCTCTCTTTCGGGCATTGTCAGCTTCAAAAATGCCACACAACTGCAGGATGTTGCTAAAAAATTACCTGCAGACAGAATATTAATCGAAACGGATGCGCCTTATCTGGCACCCGTGCCGCATCGTGGAAAAGCCAATCAACCTGCTTTCGTCAAACATGTCGCTGAAGCCGTAGCTGCGTTGAGGAATGAAACTGTGGAGATAATCGCTCAGCAAACCACAGCAAATTTTCACCGGCTATTCCCAACAACACAATAACTCGAGACCTATGCTGAATAGTCGACAGGCAACACCCTATCTTGTACTCGTACTGTTATTAACAACGTTGCTTACGGCTTGTGATAAAGAACCCAGGCTCACGCCACTTGCTGTAGATGCAACCGTTCTCGCTTTTGGTGACAGCCTTACTTACGGAACAGGCGCCCCAAAGCCAAAAATACAAAGCTATCCAGCAGTGCTGAGTCAATTGATTAATCGAAAAGTTATCAATGCGGGCATTCCTGGCGAAGTCAGCTCAACAGGGCTAATACGCCTGCCAAAACTGCTCAAACAATACCAACCCAGCCTCGTGGTCCTGTGTCATGGAGGAAACGATATTCTTAGAAAACAAAGCGCCAGCCAAACAGAACAAAATATTGGGGAAATGGTAGAGCTTATTCAGCAAAGTGGGGCAGAAGTGATTCTTGTTACCGTGCCAGATTTCAACCTTATGCTGAAGCCTGCTGATTTTTATCAACGTATCGCAGATAAATATGAGCTTCCAATAGAAAACACCATTATGAGTCAAATAGAGCGTAAGAGAAGCTTAAAGTCTGACTCGATTCATCCAAATGTTCAGGGCTATGCATTAATGGCCAACAGTATCTATGCTATTTTTCAATCATCAGGGGCGCTTTAATTAGTAACAGATGACGTCATCTAATGTAAATATAGGCCTAATTAATCCTAAAAGCCCAGATAACGTGGGCTCAGTTATGCGCGCAGCAGGTAACTATGACGCGAGCAAGGTTTTTTACACAGGTACACGTTATAAAAAAGCACAGGATAATCAAGGGCGTTCCGCTAACCTGAGTCGTAAAGTAGGCAGTAGTGTTGCTATATCAGGTGTAAACGACCTGTTAAGCGCGATAGAAGATGGTATGGCTATTGTGTGTGTGGAACTCGTTATCGGGGCCGTTCCACTGCCTGAATATCAACATCCTGAAAATGCTTTTTATATTTTTGGGCCGGAAGATGGATCAATTGAACAAGATATTATTGATAAAGCCGATGCGGTTGTTTACATTCCAACAATCGGTTGTATGAACTTGGCAGCGACAGTCAACGTTGTGCTCTATGACCGATTGGCAAAAATAAAATACATTCCAGCAAATAATCAGCGAATCAAACAAAGCCGTGATAGGAACAATAAGTTAGAGACATAATAATTTAATGCGGAACCTAGTATTGTGGATGCCTAGCTAGTTGTTCGCATAATGTATATTATGTTAAATTGCATTTGTGGAGCCCGAGACTCCTTCTACCGAGGCCCCGTGGCCATTCATAACAATTGCTAATCAAGCACGCCTCCTTTATGATACGAGAACAATATTTAATCTCATGAGGATAAGATTATGTCGAGCACAACAATGCAATATTTGGATAAAGCGCTAGATCAATTAAGGGATTTGGGTTTAATGCCCACGAAAGTAGATGAAGCCCCTATTGTTGCGTTGTTAGAACGTATTTCGGAGATTGATCCTGAAAAATCATTGGCCATTGCGCGTACCCTCTCTCAGGCAACTGTATTTAATGAAATGGTGCGCGAACAAATCAGTAAGATGCAAATTGGTGAACGTTACGAAGACATTACAAAATCTTTTAACAGTATTCGTGACGATGCCAAGTCGATGGTCGAACAAATTGAAGATGGCAAAATTGATACATTCGAGCGCATTAGTAATGTGTGGATGAAGGTAACGCGAGGAGATATCGCTGCTCGCTTCGATAAAATCAAAGAAATCTACTTAGAGGTGGCGGCAGATTCGCGTGATCAAATTGAACGTGAACACGTTATTTTAAATGCATACCGCGACTTTAGAGGGGCGATTAAATCCTCTGAAATTGATGCGCTAGATATATTAAAACAAGCTGAAGCCTTATGGAATGAAGCGCAAGGGCGATTAAAACAAGCCTCTGATACGGTTGCCTCTTTTACAGGCACTGATTTAGCTGATCGGGCAGCCCTTGAGCTTGCTCGCGATGAGCGAATGCGTGAACTGCAAGAAACGGAAGAGCGCTATCAAATTACAAAAGATTTATCTGATAATTTAACGGTAAGCTATAACACGTCGGAAGTGGTAATGGCGCGGCTAATGCAAACAACGGGCGCAAAAGATCGCGTTTATAAGCAAGCTATTATGTTCTTTGGTACGAATGAAACGGTCTTAACGGCTTTGAGTGCGTCTTTTACGGGTTTATTTGGTTTGCATGAGAGTACACAGGCGCTTGAAGCAATGAAAGAAGGCATTTCTAAAGGCTTAGAGGATTTAGGCGAGATTGGAACACAAGTGCAAGAAGCGGCTTTGCGCGCGGGTTATGGGCCGACTATTCGGGCAGAATCAGTTCAAAAACTGGTTGATTCAGTGGTGAACTTCCAAGAACGTTCAGCTGAGATCATCACTGAGATGCGCGCCCTCTCTACACAAAATGCACAAGATATTCGAGATGCGGTTGAGGATGGTAAGCAACGGATGGCACGCGTTATTGAGCGTGGTAATTCGTTAACACTCCCCCACCCTTTTTAATAGATGGCTGAGAACGCGCATAATAAGGCCCCACTCGAAGATTTGATGGTGGCGATGGATGTTGTAGATACATTACGACATCGGGAGAAATTGATCGATCGTGAATTGGATGCAGATGCGCGCCATGAACGGATGATTGAAGAATTACGTGATATTTATCAACGGCAAGGTATTGAGGTAACGGATGCGATGCTGGCAGAAGGTGTTTCTGCTTTAGAGGAAGATCGCTTTGCTTATTCCCCTACCCCGAACTCTTTCTCGAGCAAACTGGCAACGCTTTATATTAGCCGCGGAAAATGGTTGAAGCCGCTACTGTGGGCTATCGGCATATTATTTGCTATTTGGTGTTTATTTTATATAACAGTAACTCGGCCAGAAAATGCACTGCATGCTGCATTGCCTGTGTCACTTGAACAGCGTTATACATCAGTCGTTGACTTAGCAACGGATGAAAAGATCCACTGGCAGGCTGACCAAATTAGACAAAAAGGGAAATTAGCACTCTCCCGTGAGCAATATGATGAAGCCGAATCTGCAGTCAGCAAATTAGATGTGATGTTAGTGCAATTAGATAGTGTATATGAAGTACGGATTATTAGCCGACCAGGTGAAAAATCGGGTATTTGGCGTGTGCCGGAATCTAATCGACAAGCTCGGAATTATTATTTAATTGTTGAGGCGGTTGATAGTGAAGGCAACACGCTGTCGTTGCCCATGATGAGTGAAGAAGAAGGGAAATCACATGTCGTGAATAAGTGGGGTTTACGGGTGAATAATGCGGTGTTTCAGTCTGTTGCCGAAGATAAGCAAGATGATGGCATTATTCAACAGCGTGTTGTAGGGCAAAAACGGCGCGGTCAACTTAAACCTGAATATACGGTCGAAACCGATGGCTCAGCGATAACGGATTGGTAGTATGATTAGTGGACAACAAACATTAGCAGAGTTAGATCGTGGTTTAGGATCAGTTCGTTCCGATGTTGATCGCATTGATCGAGAACTAAGCTATGCAAGCGAGCAATTACAAACGAATCAACAAGCACAGTCAGAAGCATTAAAACAGTTAGCAGCTTTGCGTTTGGATGATATTGCACGAGATGCTTTATTAGTTGATTTGAATGCCGTGGATCAGCAAGCATTGGCTTTGTTGCAAACACGCGAACAAGCATTTACACAATTAGAATCTGAGATCGATGAGGTAACAGGCACGCTGTTATATCTCAACGATCAACGCAACACGTCAGTTGAATCTGTTAATCAATCTGCACAGGCAGTGATAGGTTGTGAACATACTATTCAGGCAAGCTTAGAAGTGGATGATGCCTTCCAACAGCAATTAGCGGTCGCACGTTTAGCCGATGATACGGCGAAAGAAGCCGAAACAAAAGCAGATTTAGCTGCTGAAGACCGTGTCAAGAAAGGATTGCCCTATGAAAGCGATAACTTATTTATGTATCTCTGGCATCGGCATTACGGCACGCCAGATTATAATGCCGGTGTGTTAACGCGTTATCTTGATGGTTGGGTGAGTGGCTTGAGCGATTATGATTCGAATCGCGTTAATTATTGGACCTTATTAGAGATCCCTAAGCGTTTACGTGGCCATGCCGTTGGGGAACGTGAAGATGCGGATGCGGTGTTAGCCGCATTAACAGAATTAGAACAAGAAAAAGCATTGGCCGCAGGCCTTCCTACTCTTCAAGCGATACAGTCACAGGCGCAAGAGGAAGTTGATGCATTAGATGATGAAATTATTGAGCAGGAAGATAAGCTGAACATATTGTTAGCGCAGCGCGCAACCTATGCAGAAGCCAAAGATCACTATATGCTGCAAAGTCTACAAATTTTACGCACTGCGTTTGCGAGCAAGAATATGCGCCAACTTGATCGCGCCTCACAAGAAACAAGAAATACACAAGATGACACGTTGGTAAGAGATCTAGCAGAATTACGAGAGCAACATCGTGATTTAAGCCAAGACTTACGTGAGCATCGACAGCTACACGAAGCCAAATTGGACCGCTTACAGCAATTGGAGCAGGTGCGCCGGCGATTTAAGCAGCGTCGATTTGATGATTTGCGTTCTGGTTTCGGTAATCAAGAAATGATTGGCACTATGTTGAGTCAATTTTTAAATGGTTTAGTTAATAGTGGCGAGCTTTGGCGTACAATTGAACGTCATCAACGGCATCGTGATGTAGGCGCATGGCCTGATTTTGGAAGTGGTGGTCTTGGCTTGCCGAGACGCCGCCGACAAAGCCCCTGGCATCGCCCACAAGGCCGAGGTGGGCTTGGTGGACATACTCCAAACGGCGGTGGGTTTCGCTTGCCACGTTCAGGTGGCTTTTCGTCACGCAGTGGCGGCGGTGGTTTTCGTACGGGTGGCGGATTTTAATCTGTATAAAATGCTCATTTACGGTATGTAAATGCCGCTTTTTATAATACTTCCGCCTTGCCACGATGAAAGATACTTTTTATACAAATTAAAAAATTAGAGGTTTTCAATGCGCGTTTGTGGTGTAGAACTATCAGGTAATGATGCTGTTATTTGTATTATGGAATTAGATTCAGGCAATTTTTCTTTGCCAGAATGTCGTGTCAAAAGAATCAGTATTGAGAATGCAAAAGAGACTGAGGAAATAAAGAAATTTCAGTTTACATTTAATAAGTTAATGACAGATTATAATGTAAAAAATATCATTATAAAAGAACGGTTAACACGAGGAAAATTCGCCGGCGGCGCGGTTGGATTCAAGTTGGAAGCCGCTATTCAGCTAAGCCCTTATTTAGAGGTGTCTCTGCTCTCTTCGGCTGATATTAAAGCCATTCAGAAAACAGTGCATTTTGCTGATAATTTCGCCGATACGGGCTTAAAGAAATTTCAAGAACAAGCCTTTATCACCGCCTTCGCCTATTTAAATAAGAAATGAGCAACGAAATGACAACACTACGCTGGGGAATTCTAGGTGCTGCACGCATTAACCAACAGTTAATGCCAGCGATTGTGGCGGCTAATAATAGTCAGTTAGTGGCCATCGCCAGTCGGCGACCTAATGCGGCGGCAGAGACGCTGGCACAATATGCGCCTAACCAAGAAAATGTAACGGTTTATGATGATCCTAATATGTTGTTGGCAGCCGATAATATTGATGTTGTCTATATCCCGATGGCGAATGGTGAGCATGCGGAGTGGGTTATGCGGGCATTAGAGCAAGGCAAACATGTATTGTGTGAAAAACCGTTGGCGCTGACTGTCATGGAAGTGGATGCGATTATAAAACTGGCCAGCGAAAAGAACTTAGTGGTGATGGAGGGATTTATGTATCGTCATCATCCGCAGCATGCTCGCGTAAAAGAAGTTTTGGATTCAGGCTTAATAGGCGATGTGCGTGTTGTACGTTCTAGCTTTGCTTTTACCATGCAACCCGCGCGCATGTATCGTCTTGCAGCACCGCTATCAGGCGGTGGTGGTGCGATGTGGGATATTGGCTGCTATGCCATTCATGCGGCGCGCTTTCCCTTCTTTGAGCGGCCTGCGCTTGCGGTTACCGCAATGGCGACCCACCTTGAAAATGGTGCGGATACCAATAGCGCAGGCATTATTGATTATGGTGATGGTTGTTATGCCCAATTTGAATTTAGCTTTGGCCATGCACGCCGAGCGGAGTATGAGATCATTGGCACGAAAGGTGGCTTAAAATGCCATAACGTGTGGGCGAAAGCAGATGAAACGCCCGTTTTATCTTGGTGGACTGAATCAGGTGAACAGCATGAAGAAGTTTTACCTCTCTCTAATCACTTTATCTTAGAGGTCGAACAATTTGGCCGTTGTGTGTTGAATGGTGAAACTCCCCTGCTGTCATTAGCTGATGCACGCACTAATTGTCAACTAATCAATGCCACCTTAGATTCTGTCAGCAGTGGGAAACGTATCACCTTATAATAAATGGAACCCTTTAAAAACAATTTATCTCTAACATTGATAAGCCACCTTGGCACCCTTCTCGAAAACAATATAGAAGGCTTTAATAAGGAGTTGTTTAATAAGGAAATATTATTTTCTCTTGATAGTTTAGGGCTAAAAGCACGCACCCAATTAATCGCAGACCAACTGCATCTTTTTTTACCCGCTGATTATAAAAAACGTGCAGATATTCTAAAGGCCATCTTGCATCCAAATAAAGATTATCACAAAGATCTTCATAGCGATGCTGATGGGATCCGAAATTGGGGCATGCTGCCACTCACAATGGTGGTTGGGCAACATGGTATTGATGATTTTGAGGGTTCGTTAAATTTACTTAAAGAAATGACCTCTCGCTTTTCATCTGAATTTGATGTGCGGTATTTCCTCATTTCAGATCAAGACCGCGCGCTTAACATCATGCGTGGCTGGATAGATGATGCCGACCATCATATACGCCGGCTAGTATCAGAAGGCACGCGACCGCGATTGCCTTGGGGCATGAAACTACAACGTCTTGCAGACGATCCCACGCCGATGCTACCCATTTTAGAAGCCTTACGAGATGACAGCGAGGAATATGTGCGTCGTTCTGTCGCCAATCATCTCAATGATATTGCCAAAGATCATCCTGATTTAGTGGCGAACCTTGCCATAAAATGGATGGTTGATGCGGATAAAAATCGAAAACGCTTATTACGCCACGCCTGCCGTACCTTAATCAAACAAGGGCATCCGCTCGCATTGCAGGCTTTTGGTTATGTACCGCCAGAAGTTGAGGTTAACGCTCTTCACATAAAAAACAAGGTCGTTCTATTTGGTGATGGCGTTGAATTTTCACTCAAACTAAAATCAATAGGCAAACAGCCACAACCGTTGATTATTGACTATCTTGTGTATTTCAAAAAAGCCAATGGCAAGCTCGTGGCTAAGGTGTTTAAATGGAAAGTACTTACCCTCAAAGCCGGTGAAACGCTTTCACTTAAGAAGTCTCACCCTATTCGCCCTATCACAACACGCCAATACTATGCTGGCACACAGGGGCTCTCACTGCGTATTAATGGGCAAGATTTTTCTTATGCTGAGTTTCAGTTGACTATGTAAGTTAACGAAATAAGACTTGGGAGATTTTCCCGTTGATATATTTCAAATAAGGGGTAAAATCGAGAAATATGGAACCTTAGTGCTTGGTTCCACGTTATTATGATGGAGCGGAACGGGATTAATTGGAAGTGAAAAACTAGATGGAGAGGAATTATGGTTCATACCTTAATGATGCTGTTGTTAATGCTAACACCCGTAAGTTGGGCGGAACAGGACACCGTTGAAACGGATACACATATTATTTCTTTTGCACCGAAGGGTGAAGCAGAACCTAATGAATTTGTTCTGAAAATAACAAATAAAACACCTTGTACAGCTTCAGGATTTAGAGAAGTTGCACGGGTATCAGGATGGGATTACGATGTGGAATACAGTCATATTAATTTCCGTGTTTCATCATGGTTTACATCAGATGTAAATAAAAAGAATAATTATACTTGTCCATCATGGGTTGCATTAAAAGAAAGTAATTTTTTCTTCGGTAAGGAGAGCATGGGAACGACACTTCATGTTTTCGCTGGTAGCAGTGAATCAGCGTCGGCTTCATTTGAGATCCCCTCTATTCCTCATAACCCAAAGTTTAATGTTGAAACGCCTGCAGAAAATTCAATTCAAAGTGGTGTAGGTTTGATTCGTGGCTGGGCATGTAATGCTAGGACTGTTGAGGCTCAGATCGATATTGGCGCCAAGTTTCCACTTTTGTATGGCGGCTCTCGTGCAGATACACAGGAGGTGTGTGGGGATGATGATAATGGCTATGCTACGCTAATTAACTGGGGTGTATTATCAAAAGGAGCGCATCGAATCAAAATATTCGAGTTAATGGTAAAAACGGGTGCTTTTTTTCAGCTAAGAATCATGTAGGATAAAGGTCTAAAAGGAATTATTTACAATGGCTTGTAAAAAAGTGTCTG
>VAPK010488132.1_pt1 | contig 12191 bp, 10 predicted proteins | sample 3395031 | NCBI WGS metagenome assembly VAPK01 (sample SAMN08290443, study PRJNA428436) | hydrothermal vent metagenome | isolation source: Deep-sea hydrothermal vent chimney 1 | place: Pacific Ocean: Juan De Fuca Ridge | reverse complement strand
GTCCGCGAAGCTGGATTCGCTTCTCGATTTAGTGGATCGTCTGGTGGTGACTAAGGTCACAACCCCAGCGGGCGGACGATGGCGGAGAGTACGTGAAGACAAGATGGCTACTGAACCAGTGATCAGAACCGGCGTAGCGGAGACAACCAGACCGCGTACCTGGCTTCTGGTGCCGAGCTTTCTGCTCGGCCCGGAGATCTGGCGCGGTGTGGCTGAGGTTCTGGAGCTTTTGGGCCAGACCTGCATCATTCCTGATCCCGGTCGCACTACCCCCGCTGACGCAGATCATCTCACCCCATGGGTTGCTGATGTGGTTGCTGCGGTGCCCGCGGACATCGCTGGGCCAATGGTGGTTTGCGGATACTCAGCAACCAGCCCCCGCTTGCCCCTGGTTGTCGATGCGTTGCTCAAGCGTGAAGTCGATGTTGTTTCGATGGTCGTTGTCAACGGGCGTCTACCGGAGGACGGGGCGATCCCAACCGAGCGCGACTCACCCTTCATGGACACGCTCGACGCGCTCGTCAGGCCAGATGACTACCTGCCGCCTTGGCATCGTTGGTGGGGACCAATGGTCGAGGACATGTTGCCCGATGATGACGTTCGGCAACGGATCCTGAGTGAATGTCGGGCAACGCCGCGTGCCGTTTTTGATCAACCGATCCCGGCTCCTGAGCTTCCGGCTCGTATCGGAACTGCCTTTCTTGGGCTGGGCGACATGTACCTGCCTTGTTATGACGGTGCTCGAGATGATGGCTGGGCCGTCATGAAGGTCGAGGCTGAACATCTGGATCTGGTGGTGAAGCCTCTTTTGGTGGCTGGCGCATTGCTTTCCTTGTGTCGACAGGCCGAGGTCCGCTCACCGAATCGAGCATCCTGAGGCCCATTGTTGCTCGCTAGTCTCAGTCAGTAGTGACATCATCAAACGACAGATCATTGGACAAAACCTCAGCAAGCCAGGATGTGCCCGATGAGTGGCCCCCAACCTGGATTGTTCGAACCAACGAACGCCCCGGTGTAGCCGCAGACCGCCCCGCGGAGCATGGTCAGGTTGAAGGCCTGGTTGATGGGCTAGCCAATGCCTTGCGAATGCTCCACGATCATTTCGGGAGCGATGATCTTGAACAATACGCAGTGGCTGGGAAGATTGCTGGCTTGCAAACTGGATGGGAAAGCCTGTCCCGCGAGATCACAGCTGCGGTTGCTGAAGGACGAGTCGACCCGGCAACGCTTCCTGATCCCTATCGTCGCTATGAGGCAAAACGACTGCTGGAATTCTGGGTCGAGGGCAGGCCAGCCAGCGAGGACCTTGTCCTGTGCCATGGCAATCCAAGGCTGTCCAACTTCTTCTTTGAGGGGGCTGACTTTGTTGGAGCCGAAGGGCTGGCTGGGATGCGGCTGGCCGATCGTCATCTGGACTTGGCTATTATTCACCATGAGATCCATGAGCACCTCGGGGCGGAAGCGGTCTTCCGTTTCTATGAGGCCTATGGCCGTGATCCGGACCTTCTGAAGCTTGACCACTATCTCCTAGCCAGCTTGCTCAGGCGATGAGCTCGCCTGCCAAGAAGGGCGGGCTGGCAAACCTCACGCGGCCACCCCTGGTCATTGTCGGGCCAACCGCATCGGGAAAGTCGGCTCTTGCCCTTTCGTTAGCCAAGCGACTTGGCCATGCCCATCTTGTCTCCGCTGACTCCATGTCGGTCTATGAGGGGATGGACATCGGCACAGCAAAGGCTTCCCAAACTGACCGTGTAGCCGTTCCCCATCACCTGGTCGATGTCGTTCTCCCCTCCGATGAGTTCACGGTCAGTCAGTTTCGGGAACGTGTCTTTGCTGTTCTGGAAACGATTGAACAATCGGGCGACACCCCCATCATGGTTGGAGGCACGGGCCTCTATGTCCAAGCGGTTGTTGACAACTTCACCATGCCACCCCAGTTCCCAGACATCGCCCGTGAGCTTGAGGCCGAAGCCAATACTGGAGCATTGTGGGACCGTCTTCATCAGCTGGATTCGACTGCAGCGGCAAAGATGGAGCCAACGAATCGGCGTCGCATCGTGCGTGCATTGGAAGTGTGTCTCGGTTCGGGTCGCCCCTTCTCATCATTCGGTCCAGGAGTCGACGCCTACCCCCCAACACGATTTGCCCTAGCTGGACTCGAAATCACTCGCGAGCAAATGGACGCCAACATCGCTTCTCGTTACAGCCAGCAGATGAAAGACGGGTTTCTGGAGGAGGTTGCTGGCCTCCGCGATGCCATCCCACCAATGAGTCGGACGGCTCGCCAGGCCCTCGGGTATCGGGAGCTGCTCGCCCACCTGGACGGCGAATGCACCTTGGATGAAGCTCTGGAGGAGGCCAAGAAACGGACTCGGCGATTCGCCAGACGTCAGCAACGCTGGTTTCGGCGAGACCCCAGAATTCGTTGGTTTGATGCCGAGGCCAACGATTTGGTTGATCAGGTCGAAAACTGGTGGGGGGATCTGTCTGATTCGTGAGAGAATGGCTGCACTGTGAAACTCACGAAGCTTCAACTTACAAAACATCATGGGCTTGGGAACGATTTCTTGATCGCGGTGTCTCCCGAGCGATCACTGGATCTCACTGATGCAATCGCGTGGTGTGATCGGCGTCGCGGCATTGGTGCTGATGGCCTGATCGAGCTTCGTCCGCTGAGTGCCAAGACCAGTGAGTCTCCGGCCATGTGGGCCATGACATTGTGGAACTCCGACGGAAGTGTGGCTGAAGTCTCCGGCAATGGCCTGCGATGCGTCGGCCAGGCGTTGCTGATGAAGGAAGCGAGGGCTTCGGCCGAACTGGTCAGCGACAGCTCCGCTGGTCCTGACTCTGCTGGAGGCGGTTCCTACCTGATACGGACCGCTGGCGGCTTGCGGCAGGTTGATGTGCAAGCGGATCGACGGGCCGGAACCGATCAGGTTCGGGTTGACATGGGTGCAGCAACAGAAACCTCGCACCAGTCCGAGCAGTGGGCAGATCTGGGGCTCGTTGTCACCAAGCAAGTTGGTGTTTCCATTGGCAATCCTCACCTGGTGGCTTTGGTGGAGCATCCGGAGAGTCAAGACCTCAATACGATCGGCCCGATCATCGAGGCCGATTTTGCTCAGGGAATCAATGTGCATCTGATTCGTGTCGACAACCCGACCTCCATCACCCTTCGAGTCTGGGAACGCGGAGCCGGAGTGACCCAAGCTTGCGGTTCTGGCGCATGCGCTGCGGCTTGGGCGGCCAAGCAATGGGGACTGGTTGAAGACAAGGTTACGGTCAGGATGTCGGGAGGCTATGCCGAGGTCGAGGTTGGTCAAGAATCCGTCTTCCTCACTGGGCCCGCAACCTTTGTTGGAACGGTGATCCTTGATGGTTGAAGAGACCGACACTGGTCTTGAGGAGGAGTGGGGCTCTGGAGGGCCGGACACGGTCGAAGATTCTCACCGTGGAGCCCTTGGCGACTTTGGCCGAGACGCCATGGACTCCGAGGCCGGCTTCCTTGACCGCAGTTTCCGTGAGCGGATTGTCCTGGTTGGTGTCACCAAGGATGGCCACGATGCCGCCGACACTGAAGCCTCAATGGATGAGTTAGCCCTGCTAGTCGACACTGCTGGTGCCGATGCTGTTGATCGAATCACCCAGCGCCGTTCCCGCCTTGATCCGGCAACCCTGGTCGGCAAGGGCAAGGTGCAAGAAATCCTCGAAGCCTGCCTGGCCATCGACGCCGACACCGTGGTGTTTGATGATGAACTCAGCCCCGCCCAACAGTTCAATCTGGAACGCATCCTGAAGCGGACGGCACTGGATCGAACCGCGGTGATCTTGGACATCTTTGCCCAACACGCAACCTCGGCCGAGGGTAAAGCCCAAGTCGAGTTGGCCCAGCTTCGCTATAACCTGCCGCGGCTTCGAGGGAAGAAGGACTACTCCCAACAGGGTGGCGGTATCGGCACACGAGGACCAGGCGAAACCCAGCTGGAAGTTGACCGCCGCAGGCTTGTTCGACGGATGCACAAGTTGGAACGTGACCTGGTCGGCATTTCTGCCCGGCGGTCCAACCAGCGCAAGGCCCAGCACCGCTCGCCATTCAAGTCGGTGTCGATTGTCGGATACACCAATGCTGGCAAGTCAACCCTGCTCAAGGCATTGACCGGGGCGGAAGTCAAGATTGAGGATCGACTGTTCGCCACCCTTGATCCAACAACGCGCAAGACCCAGCTGCCCGGTGGAGAACAGATCCTGTTAACCGACACGGTCGGGTTCGTCCGCAAGCTCCCACACCAGCTGGTGGAAGCATTCAAGTCAACTCTTGAGGTTGTAAATGATGCCGACCTCATCGTGCATGTTGTCGACGGGGCTGGCGTTGACCCTTATGGACAGATGGATGCAGTGAGTGAGGTCTTGCGAGAAATCGGGGCTGACGAAGTCCCGGTCCTTGTTGTGTTCAACAAGTCCGACCTCGCTGGCCCCGATGGTGAAGTTGGTGTGGCCGAACGGTTTGCTCGCCAGAACCCGGGTTCGGTTGCGGTCTCGGCCGCAGCAGGCCTTGGTCTGGACGAACTCCGGCTCGCTATTACCGATGCTCTGCATGCCTTGTCCCGCAATTACGAACTATTCATTCCCTGGGCTCGGGGTGACATGTTGGCCGCGGCCCATCGTGAAGGCGACGTCTACACCGAACAAACCGAGGCTGACGGAATGCGAGTTCGGGCCAGACTTGAACCGGCCTCGGCCAAGCGACTGCGAGAGTTCATCAAGTTTGAGATTGAAGTCGACCCTCATGCGGCGACAACAACCGAATAGTAAGTCATCTCCAAATTCGAATCCGAGAGTGAGTACCCGAAACTGATGCAGGAACGTGAACCGTTCATTCCCCCGCCCTATCCCTATGAGCGGTTGGACCCGATCAAAGCCCTAGCCAGTGGCCACGAGGGTGGCATGATCGATCTGTCCATTGGCTCTCCCTGTGACCCGCCTCCAGCGATGGTGGTTGAGGCGTTGGCTACATCGGGAACCGAGCGGTCCTACCCACCATCAATTGGGACGCCGGCTTTCCGCTCCGCGGCGGCGGAGTGGCTGAACGGGCTGGTTGGTACTGACCTGACCGAGCAAGACGTGCGAGCGACCATTGGCTCCAAGGAGCTGGTTGCGGGTATTCCCCATTGGCTCCGGCTGCGCCAGCCCCACCGCGACACCGTGCTATATCCCTCCATCAGCTACCCCAGTTATGCCATGGGAGCCACCCTGGCTGGTTGTCGGGCGGTTCCTGTTCCCATGACCAGTGACTGGACGATGGATCTGGCGGCGATACAGCCCGAGGACGCCGAGCGAGCCCTGTGTTTGTGGGTCAATTCTCCTGGCAATCCGGCTGGCGGACTCGAGGATTTGGAGGCTATCGCTAGCTGGGGTCGAGCGATTGGCGTGCCCATCCTGTCTGATGAGTGCTACATCGAGTTCACCTGGGACGGGCCGCCGCGGTCTATTCTCGAACATGGCTCCGATGGTGTGATTGCTGTGCATTCCTTGTCCAAGCGATCCAACCTGGCTGGAGCCAGAGCAGGTTTTTATGCCGGAGACCCCGAGCTGATCCACTATGTCAGCGAGGTGCGTAAGCATGCCGGCTTCATGCCGCCGGGTCCCGTCCAGGCCGCCAGCGTTGCTGCCTTTGCCGACCAAGCCCATGTCGAAGAGCAGCGTGGACGCTATCGAACTCGGTTGGAGGCAATGCGTCGTGTGTTGGCCGAAATGGGGGTCGAAGCCCCGATGCCTCGGGGAGGCTTCTACTTATGGGCACCAGCGCCTGCTGGTGATGCCTGGGCGTTCGCTAAGCGCCTTGCGGTTGAGGCCGGAGTCTTGGTCAGTCCGGGTGACTTCTACGGTGAGGCAGGAGCCGGGCATATCCGGGTTGCGGTTGTTCAGTCCGAGGAGAAGATCTTGATGGCCTTGCATCGGCTACGTTCGGGATCCGGATCTGGCCTGTCTGGGGCTGTCATCTCTGAGGGCCCGGTGGCCTCGTGACTGACTTGCTAGCCCTCACCGCTGATTTGGTTGATCGTCTCTCGGTTTCGTTCGAAGAAGCGGGATTTGTTCATTGGCTCCAGTCCGAACTGGAGGGGCTGGCACATTTGGAAGTAACACGGGTCGGCGACAACCTGGTTGCCCGCACCAATCTTGATCGCCAATATCGCCTGATCCTGGCCGGCCATACCGACACCGTGCCGGTGAACCATGATCCTGAGCTGCCCGGGGGAAGCAATGGATTCGCTCGGATTGAGGGTGACACGCTTTGGGGGGTTGGCTCCGCCGACATGAAGGGCGGGCTGGCGGTCTTCTTGGACATCGCTCGCACCATCGCGGAGCCAGCGGTCGATCTGACATTCGTGTTCTACGCCCGGGAGGAAGTTGGCCAAGAACACAACGGCCTGGCTGAACTGCTTCGGCTTCGCCCCGATCTGCTTGCGGCGGACTGCGCCATCCTGGGCGAACCAACCAATGGCGCCATCGAGGCCGGATGTCAAGGAGCGATGCGTTTTGAGATTGTTCTGGTCGGGGCGCGTGCCCACACTGCCCGTCCCTGGATGGGACGAAACGCCATCCATCGCCTTGCCGGCATTCTCGGCGACATGGCCGATTACGAAGCGAGAGAACCTGTTATCGACGGCTGCACCTACCGCGAATCCATCCAAGCGGTTCATGTTGAGGGAGGTGTTGCCGGCAATGTCGTTCCCGATCGCGTGATGTTGCGAATTCATCATCGCTATGCCCCGGATCGGACCGCAGCCGAAGCTGAGGCATGGGTACGCTCCTTCCTCGCTCCGCATCTGGCTGAGGGTGATTCGGTCAAGGTCGTCGACTCGTCGTTGGCCTGTCCGCCTTCGCTGACTCACCCCTTGCTGCATCAGTTGCGAGACACCGGGTCATTGGAGGTTCGGGCCAAGCTTGGTTGGACCGATGTTGCCCGTTTTGCTGAGCTGGGGATTCCGGCCACCAACTTTGGTTCGGGCGACCCGACGATTGCTCATAGCCGAGATGAGCATCTCCACCGAGATTCCATCGATCGCACCGCGGCCGCTCTCCGGTCTCTCATCAATCCGAACTGACACCGCTGGAGCACGCACCAGCGTGCTCCAGCGGTGCCAGCACGCTGCTGAGTTGGGCCGGTACTGCTATTGGTTGAGGGGATCTTCGGGCCAGGCGTGTTTGGGGTAGCGACCCCGAAGGTCGGTACGAACCTGTTGATAGCTGCCGCGCCAAAACCCGGGAAGGTCAGTAGTTGTTTGGGCTGGGCGGTTGGCGGGGGAGAGCAGCTCGATGGTGACGGGAACCTGCATTGGTCCGAGAAGGGGATGCTGGTCCAGGCCAAGTAGCCGTTGCAGCCTGACCGACCAGACTGGCCGACCCGATGAGTAGTCAACGCGGGACGAACCTCCACCCGGTAGCGGCAATTCGGTCGGCGCCAGCGCTTGAAACTCAGCCCGTTGTTTCCAATCCAGCTGGTTGAGAAGGGCCGAAGCGAGATCGATGGACGCCAGTTGCTTGACGGAGCGGATGCCTTCAAGAGGGAGCCATTCGTCCATATTGTTCAGAAGGGCTTCTTCGCTCACATCGGGCCAGGCTCCTGGCTGTTGCTGATGAATCCAGTCCAATCGCATCCGAACCGAGTTGGCCTTCGTGCTCCAGTTGAACAAGCTAAGGCCTCGTCGACGAATTCCATGGCTGAGTGCGGCCACAAGCTCAGGTCCTTCGGGGAACTCGGTTGGCTGCCGATGTAGGACGATCGCACCAAGTCGCTGGACCCGGTGAGCTTGCAGGGTGTCGGATCGCTCATCGAAGCCAATCTCATTGGTCCACGAAATATGCGCCGCACATGCTTGAAGGACCGCAGATCGTGTTGTCTGCAACGCCAGGCGGATCTTGGCCGAACGTTGCTGACCGTCTGCTTGCAGGACAACAAGAAATTCCGCGTGGTGGAGGGGGTCACCGGGGCCAATCTCGACCTGGCGGCCAGCAGCTAGCAGGAACCGACCAGGGTGACCGGGCCGGGCCATGGCAACCCGGTCGGGCCAGGCAGCGGCGAGCAGTTCATCCAGATCTGGAGGAGTTGCTGGCTCAGCATCGGCCTCTTTCTTGGTAGCTGTTGTGGTGGCCGTCGGCGGGCCTGGCTTCAGAGCACCCCTGATCCGCTTGACCGAGCGAGCGAAGTCCCGATCGTTTCTTGTCTGATCAAGGACCCGTTCGAGGTCAGCGGTCCCAAACCGAGTTTCGCTTTCCATGGCGGCGGCCACCCTGATTGCCAGGGCCGTTGCGCCCTGGGAGCGACCATGCAAAACCAAGGCTGCGCTGCGAGGATGGAGCGGGAGCCTTCCGGCTGCCTGGCCGCGGTCGTTCAGCCGAGCATCCGGACCAACCAGGCCAAGTTTTTCGAGCTGGGCGTGCCCTGCTTCCAGCCTCTCCTGTCCCGGATGGTCCAGGAAGGGGAGTGATGTTCCGTATGGATCTCCCCAACGAGAAAGCTCAAAGGCCACTGGTAGTGGGTCACCGTCAACCATTGCTGGCGGAACGGCGTCATCCAGAAGGCGGTCGTCTTCAGCTGACCAGAGCCGGAAACAAACCCCAGGGCCAAGTCGTCCGGCTCGGCCGCGTCGTTGGTCGGCGGCGAAGCGGGAGGCAAACCTGGTCTCGAGTCGGCCAAGACCGCTTACTGGATCAAAGCTGGCCCGCCGCAGCAGTCCACCATCGACAACTGCCTCGATTCCAGGAATGGTGATGGACGTTTCGGCCACTGCGGTGGCAACGATGATTCGTCGTGTCGAGCTTGGCTGCAGGACTTGTCGTTGGATCTCTTTGGCCGTACCTCCATGTAGCCCGATCAGATCAACTCCATCGGGCCGATCGATTCGTCGGAGAACCTGGTCAATCTCCCAGCGGCCTGGTACGAAAACCAAGATGTCACCCTGGACCGATTTCAAGGCTTTCTTGACTGCGTCGGCGACCGCGCTTGGGAATTGTTTCCTGTGGGGCCGCGGCAGGTAAACGGTTTCAACCGGGAATGTGCGTCCTGGCACCCGCAGTGTCGGAGAGCCGCCGAGCAGATCGGCAATGGGATCTGGATCGAGGGTTGCTGACATGACGACGATGGCGAGATCATCTCGTAGGGATTCGCGAACCTCCACCGCCATGGCCAGTCCGAGATCGCTGTGCAGGTTTCGTTCGTGAAACTCATCAAAGATGATGGCCCCGGCGCCTGCCAGCTCCGGGTCGTGCTGCAGGCGGTTGGTGAGCACGGCTTCAGTAACCACCTCGATACGGGTCTGCGGGGAGACCGAACGCTGTCCCCGGATGGTGAGGCCGACGAGGCCGCCGACGTGGTCGCCAAGGAGCTCGGCCAGGCGATTGGCGGTTGCTCGTGCCGCCAGCCGTCGCGGCTCGAGGAGGATCACCCGGTGATGAGAGTCAATGGCGTTGGCGACAGCAAGAGGAACGAGACTGGACTTACCCGCTCCTGGTTCGGCGGTCAGGACCAGCGACCGGGAATGAGCTGAGACTGCTTCGCCAACAAAGGACAGTTCGTTTTCGACAGGGAGATCTGTCGTGGTCCATTGAAGCCTGGTCATCGTCGATCAGGCTAGGCACCGCCGGAGCCAACGGAGCTTCTATAGCCGTCGCATAACGGTGACGACACGGCCAAAGATCGTGACGTCGCCTGGATCAAACCGCATGGGGTCCAGGGCAGGATTAGCCGGTAGCAAGACAACCTGACCCCGCTTCTTGTCAATGGAGTAGGTCTTGACCGTTGCCTCTTCGCCGGGAATGCCAGCGACAACAATGTCGCCACCCTTGGCGGTTGACTGCACCCGGGCCACAACAAAGTCACCATCGAGAATGCCAGCATTGATCATGGAGTCACCGCGAACAGTGAGCATGAACAAGTCGCCCTCTCCGGTGAAATCGGCGGGGATCGGCAGGGTTTCTTCGATGTGCTCCGCGGCGAGGACGTCAGTTCCGGCGGCGACTTGACCGACCAACGGCACGTGACGCACTGGTCTGCGTTCGATTCCGGATGCTCCTGACATTGCATCCCAGCAAACCTCAATCGCTCGGGGCTTAGCCGGATCTCGCTTGAGGTAGCCCTTCTTCTGCAGGGTGGCGAGGTGTGAGTGAACAGTAGAAGGCGAGGTCAGTCCAACGGCCGCGCCGATCTCACGAACGGATGGGGGGAAGCCCCGATCACGCATTTGTTCACTGATAAATTCGAGAATTGACTGTTGTCGATCGGTTAGCTGATGAGCACCCATAGTGGTCTCCTGTCGAACAGGTGTTTGGCAGAGTATGACATGGCAATCCGTACAAGTGTTCGATTTCGGCCGGAATTCTTTTGACGGAACATTTGTTCGCTTTGGAGGTTGCAATCGAACAATCGTTCGGGTTAGCTGGGCGAACAGCCGTTCGAAACCGTTGTGGGGTTCGGAGAAGGCTGCCTTGTTCGGACGGGTTGGCTCACCGTTCGGCGGGGCACCTTCCAAACAGCGTCTTCTACCTCCCATCTCAAACTCCTTCTAACTAGCGCCTTTCCGCCCACTGTCACACCTCCTGAGGAGGATGGTTCACATGGTTGCACTTGTTCACCCCACTTCAATTCTTCCAGCTTCTCTTGCCCCTAGACGGCTTGAGGCCGCGCCGAGGCATCTGCGCTTGGTCCGGCCGCTCACTTCGGCTCGGCCAAGCATCGTCGGATGGGTCACTCCCAGCATCACTCTGGGGGTCACTGTTGTCCTGATATTTCTGCTCAGCATTGTTGGCCTGCGAACCGCGCAGGGAACACCTCCTGCTGGCTTTGAACTGCCCACTCCTGAAGCCGGTGCCGCAGAAGGAGCAGCCATTGGAGATTATTCCGGGGTCTCATCGCTTCAGGTTGGCGACATCCTGGTGACGGTCGCTCCCGGTCAGAGCATGTGGGATGTCGCTCGGAGTGTGCATCCCGATGGCGACGTACGGGCATTAGTGGTGGCGCTGTCGGAGCGCAATGGTGGATCCAGCCTACGTGTCGGCCAAGAGTTGGTAGTCCCGGCTTACCTCATGGGCTGAACTACCCGTTTGAGCTAGTTTCGCTGTTTCACGCCGTTCCCGGTGACGCGGAAGATACTGCCGACGCTACTGTTCGGTCGGTGCGATGCCCGTCATGTGAGGATGATGACACCAGAGTCGTGGATTCTCGCGCCGCCGAAGACGGTGACGTCACTCGGCGACGTCGTGAGTGTGGCGGCTGTCACTTCCGCTTCACAACCTTTGAGCGAGTCGAGGAAGCCCCGATTGTCGTAGCGAAGCGGTCGGGCGAGAGCCAACCCTTTGACCCGAACCGGATCGTTCGTGGCCTGAGGCTGGCGGCAAAAGGTCGGCCCCTAACCGAAGAACAATTCTGCTCACTGGCAGCCGAAGTTGAAGACGAGATGCGCTCGGTCAGCGGTGAGATCACCTCGGAGCGGGTGGGGCTAGCGGTTCTGAATCGTCTTCGAGTGGTCGACAAGATTGCTGCGCTGCGATTCGCCAGTGTCTATAAGGGGTTCTCCGAAGTGGCCGATTTCGAACGAGAACTGCGACTTATCAAGCCCTAAAGTCGGGCCGTCTCCAACCCAACCAAGGCTAGTCAACTCCCTCACTGACGCCGATTGTGGTCAGAGCAAGACCGAGCTCTAGGCCCTTCGGCCCAATTTCGGGTCACCGTGCTGGTTCTTCCTCAATCTTGCTTGGCGGTGGGCCGATGGTCTCTGGATGCTCCGATCCAACTCATCCCCGTTGCGCCGTTTTGCTGCGCTCGTTGGGATGTTGGGAATAGCTCTCCCAGCCATCGGTGCATCAGCCCAAGGACTCGTGACTCCGGTGACGATGGATTCCTCGGTGGCTCCGTCGTTGCTGCCTGTGACGTCGCTGAGTTCTACGGTTTCGTCGCGTAATCTCGCGGCAACGGGTGAGTCCTACGGCGTGGCCGAGTTGTTGACGGAGTTCAGCAAGCTTCATCCCGACGTCGTAGCGACAATCTCGGTAGATATTGGATTGCTCGGGCCGGTGGCAAGGAAACTGATGGCCGAGCGAATCACCGAGGCTGATGCTTCGCTCAGGCTTGAAGTGGCTGTTGCTCGCCAGTCAATCTTGAATGGTGAGATCCTGAGGACGGGCGAAGAGCTGCG
>VAPK010198904.1_pt1 | contig 12193 bp, 14 predicted proteins | sample 3395031 | NCBI WGS metagenome assembly VAPK01 (sample SAMN08290443, study PRJNA428436) | hydrothermal vent metagenome | isolation source: Deep-sea hydrothermal vent chimney 1 | place: Pacific Ocean: Juan De Fuca Ridge | reverse complement strand
TTGTTGGTATATTATCACGTCTATGTCTAACAGGTACTATTACCCCATAGCTGATGTTTACTATATTTTTTTTCTTTAAAAGCTTTACAATAACTCTTACATGGCTAATAGCTGTTGTTTTTGAGCCTCTCATCATTACTATCTTAGCATATAGAATTTATTTTTATAATTAATTATACAATATCTTTTTTATTATGTTTCTTAAATGAAAAGACTTGCTAAAAACTTAGCTGTATGTTATCCTATTCATTAGTTAAATATGAGTTTATAAAAATTCTTAGTTAAATTTTTTAATATGAAAACAACATCAAAAAGTACGAAATTAAATTTTAAACCAAAACAATCAACTAAAAAGTTGATGAAAGACTTAAAAGAAAGAGATCGTTATGTTCTTGAAAGTAGATTCGGTCTTGTTGATTCTGATAAAAGGACACTTGAATCAATAGGAGGAGAATATAATATAACTCGTGAACGAGTCAGACAAATTCAAAATGCTGCACTAAAGGCAATTAGAAAATCTGATAATTATGAGGACGCTAAAGAAATTTTCTTGGAAATAGAGGGTTTAATAAATAAACTTGGTGGAGTTGTAAATGAAGAATATTTTTTAGAACATGTTTCATCTGACAAAGTAATACAAAATCATATTCATTTTCATTTAGTTGTTGGAGATGATTTTAAAAAACATAAGGAAGATCTTAAATTTAAAAATAGATGGTCTGTTAACGGAGAGATAGCTGAAAAAGTTCACGATGCATTGGAAAAGTTACATGAATATATCTCTGAAGAAGAAATTATCTCAGAGGAAAAAATGATTTTAAAGTTTCTGGATCGTTTAGATGGAAAAGAAGATGGAATGATTAGTGATGATATTGCTAGACAATTTCTTACAATTTCAAAACTAATTGGTAAAAATCCACTTGGAGACTGGGGACTTACTTCTTCTAAAAATATTTCAGTAAGAGGTGTTCGTGATTATGCTTATCTTGTTATGAAAAAAAATGGATCACCTATGCATTTTAGAGAAGTTGCAGAGGCAATTACAGATACTTTTAATAAAAGAGCAAATGCAGCAACAACACATAATGAGTTAATAAAAGATGAAAGATTTGTTCTTGTTGGGCGTGGAATGTATGGTCTTAAAGAATGGGGATATAAAGAAGGTGTTGTTAAGGATGTTATTGCAGATATGATTTATGAAAATGGTCCACTTACTAAAGATGAGATCATAGAAGGTGTTCTTAAAGAGAGATATTTAAAGGAAAATACTGTTTTAGTAAATCTTTCAAATAAAGATTATTTTAAAAAGAATAAGGATGGGAGATATGAGTTGACCAGCAAGAAGATAAAAGAGATGGATAAGAAGAACGTATAGCGTTTTTTCTTTTTTAAACTAGAAAATACTTTATTTTTTATAAGTGTAAAGGTATACTGAACAGTAGTTATTATGAATGTTATTCTAGATTTTATATTGAATATTTGGTTTATTTGGATTCCTTTTATCTTAGGTATTGCCTTTTTTAAGGTATTAAAAATTCACCTAGAAAGTAAATTCATTGAAAATAAAATTAATTCTAAATATAAAATGTTGGAAATAAAAATTCCTAGAAACGTAGATAAGTCTCCGGAAGCTATGGAAATGGTTATTGATATACTCTGGCATCTTGGTGGTGGAGCACTAATGTCACATTCTGTTCTTCATAGATCTGTTCTTATACCATCTTCACTTGAGATTGTATCAATTGAGGGATCAATTTATTTTTTCATACGAACACATATTCAACTTGCAGATTTAGTTAAATCTACTATATATTCACAATATCCAAATGCAGAGGTAAATGAAGTTGATGATTATACAAGATATGTTCCAGATTTCACTAAAAATGAGGATACTTGGGATCTTTATGGTGCTGCTTTCAAACTTGCAAAGGAAGATTTTATTCCAATTAAAACTTATATAGACTATGGATTAGATAAAACCATTGGTAGTCTTGATGAGGAGCAACGAATTGATCCAATTTCACCTTTTCTTGAATTTCTTGGTACACTTAAAAAAGGTCAGCAAATTTGGGTTCAATTTATAGTAAGAGCAGACTTCTTTAATAAATGGAGAGGTAATGCAAAAGAATATATTAAAGAAATTATGGATCGTGGAAAAGAAGTTGCAGATGATGAACCTTTTCAGACAGTAAAACTTACTCATGGAGAACAGGAGATGATAAAGAGTATTGAACGAAGTTTAGAAAAACATGCTTTTGAGGTGGTTATTCGTGGTCTGTATTTAGCTCCTAAAGAACATTTTGAAAAAGTGCCAATTGGTTTTTTTAAAAATAATATATTTAAACCATATAGTTCAAATTATTTTAATGCAATTTGGAGAGATTGGGATTCAACCCTTGTTGACTGGAAGTATCAGGAGCCACTAGGGCTTAGAACATCTGCATATAAGCGTAGGTTTTTTAATGATTATCTTGAAAGAAGTGCTTTTTATGAACCTTTTTGGAAATATATTAATTTTCATTGGTATAAAAGAAAAAACCCAATGGTTCTTACAAGTGAAGAATTAGCCACGTTGTTTCACATACCAGGTAGAGTCGCAACCACTTCTGGTATCGATCGTATTGATGCCACTAAATCTGAACCACCATTTAATTTACCAACATAAATTATTATATATATGAAATTATTACGATATTTTAGTAAAAATAGAGACAAAAAGAATACCATAATAGGTTTTTTTATTGTTTTTATAATTATATTGATAATATCTTTTTTTTATTATATATCCTCACCTGTTTTAAAAGAGGCAAAGTTGATAACTATACCAGAAGGTTATTCAATAAGACAGTCAGCAGATCTATTAGAATCAAGTGGTATTATCCGGTCAGGCTTTTTGGCTAGTATTATTATGAGATATAAAAAAATATTTCCAAAATCTGGTTCATATAAATTTCAAAAAGAAGAAAGTCTATTGACGATAATTAATCGTATCGTTAATTCTGATTATGGAGATATTTATAAGAAAATTACAATACCAGAAGGCTCCACAAATAAACAAATTATTAATATAATTACAAAATCTAAGTTCAATATTAACAGAGATAATTTAGTAAAACTTATTTCTGGAAAAGAAGGGTATTTATTTCCAGAAACTTATTCATTTCTACCAGAGGCAGATGAAGAAGATATAGTAAAAAAAATGGAAGATACTTTTTTAGAAAAAATAAGTATTGTTGAAAAAGATGAAACAATTCAAAAAACACGTAGTGATATTGTTATAATGGCGTCTATTTTAGAGAAAGAGGCATCAAATAACCTAGAACAAAAACAAATTATTTCTGGAATTCTATGGAAGAGAATTAATATAGGAATGCCGTTACAGGTTGATGCCCCTTTTCTATATGAAATAGGAAAGGGAAGTTCTAAGTTGTCTAATAAAGATCTTCAAAAAGATTCTCCATATAATACATATATAAATAAGGGATTAACTCCTACTCCAATAGGTAATCCAGGGTATGATTCTCTATATGCATCAGCTCATCCAATTAATAGTGAGTATATGTTTTATTTACATGGGAAAGATGGAAACATCCATTATGGAAAAACTTACAGTGAACACTTGAAAAATAAGAGAATCTATTTAAGATAGATATTATTATTATGAAAAATAAAAAATTAGCATTTTTAGATCTTGAAACTACAGGTTTTGATACTGAAAAACAAGAAATAATAGAAATAGGGGTTGTTATAGTAAACCAAAAAGACGGTGTTTTGGGTGATATCGTTGATGAGTGGGAAATAAAAATTCAGCCTGAAAAAATAGAAAATGCAGATGCGGAGGCTCTAGCAATTAATGGTTATAATGAAGCAGATTGGATGTTTGCTGTTAACTTAAAACAAGCGATGGAGACATTTGCGGAGAAAACAAAGGACTGTGTTATGGTTGCTCATAATGTTGCCTTTGATTATTCGTTTTTGGCAAAAGCATTTTCAACAACTGGGATTGAAAATAAAATGTTCTTTGCAAAGATAGATACTATTTCTTTTGCTTTTGCAAAACTACATAAAGTAGAAAACGCACCGCGTCTGAGTCTTGGTGCACTTTGTGATTATTTTGGAATTGAAAATGAAAGAGCTCATACGGCACTTGCGGATACGCGGGCAACAGTTGAAGTGTATAGAAAATTGTTAGAATTATAAAAATCTGCTATTGAATAGTAGGTCTTTATTTTTAATTAAAAATAACATTTCTAATTATTTAAATTCATTAAATTTTAAAAGTTTATGCTCTTAAAAATAAAAACAAGATAGAAAATTATTAAGTATTTTATAAATTACATTTAAATGTGTTAATATGAATTTTATGAGTAAAAAGATTTTATATATAGATATGGATGGGGTTATTGTTGATTTCCAACATGGTGTTGATTTATTAAATGATAAACAAAAGGAAGAATATAAGGGGAAATATTGTAAGGTTCCAAATATTTTTTCAACAATGATCCCAATTCATGGGGCCATCAATGCTGTAAAAAAGTTATCAGAAAAATACGATGTATATATCCTTTCAAGTCCTGGTTGGGATAATGCTTCTGCCTGGTCAGATAAATATAATTGGGTTAATGAATATTTGCCTTTTATGAGGAAAAAGTTAATTCTTTCTAGTCATAAAAATCTCCATATTGGTGATTATTTAATAGACGATAGACTTGCAAGTGGATCGGAAGATTTTGTTGGTGAGTTTATACATTTTGGTAAAGATAGATTTTTAGATTGGGAATCAGTCTTGAAATATTTATTATGAAAGATAAAAAAGAAACAATTGAGATTTCTTGTGGAATAATTCCTGTTTTTATAGGAGATGATAAAAAAGAAGAATTTCTACTTGTAAAAGCTAATAATAAATTTGGTCATTTTTCTTTTCCCAAGGGACATCAGGAGGTTAATGAATCTTTTTTAGATACGGCAAAAAGGGAGTTAAAGGAAGAAACATCACTATCTTGTGAAAAGGTTTTTGATGATGTTATCTTTATAGATAGATATACAAGAGAGGACAATGGTTTTAAAAAAGAAATATATTACTTTATTGCACTTGTGGGCTCTAAAAAGGTAGTACTTCAGAAAGAAGAAATATCAGACTATATTTGGTCTGACGAAACTAATATTTTAAAAAAGATTAGTTATGATAGTACAAGAAATATTTTTTATAAGGTTCTTATTTTTTTAGGTAAAGATAATAAATGATTTATTTTTTCTTGAAAAACTTACCTAAAAAGGTAAAGTAAAGGTATGAATTCACAAACAGAAATTATCAAAGATAAGTTAAGTATTTTGGATATTGTTTCTGACTATGTAAAATTAGAGAAAGTAGGGAGGTCCTATAAAGGAAAGTCTCCATTTAACAATGAAAAAACACCGTCTTTTTTTGTGCACCCTGACAAGGGTTTTTTCTATGATTTTTCTGCTGGTTTTGGTGGAGATGTTTTTACTTTTATTGAAAAGATTGAGAGAGTTGAATTTTCTGAAGCACTTAAAATACTTGCTGAGAAGGCTGGTGTTTCTCTTGAATACTCAGAGCAAAGCCTAAAAGAAGAATCAGAGAGAGCACGATTATTTGAATTAATGGATGTAGCAACAAAATGGTATGAAGTGAATTTGAGAAAAAATAAAGATGTTATTGAATATCTTTTTAATCGTGGAATGACAAAAGAAACAATTATTAAATTTAGGCTTGGTTTTGCGAAAGACTCGTGGGGAGATATTTATGACTATTTGAAGTCAAAAAAGTATACTAATATTGAAATTGAACGAGCTGGACTTGCTGTTCCAAAAAACGGATTTGATTATTATGATAGATTTCGTTCACGTATTATGTTTCCACTTTTTGATGAACGTGGTCGTGTAATTGGTTTTTCAGGGCGTATTTTTGGAGATAAAGAGGGTGTGGCAAAATATATTAATTCTCCAGAAGGCCCACTTTTTGATAAATCAAAAGTTCTATATGGTTATCATATCGCGAAGTCTGCGATATCCAAAGAAGATTATTGTATTCTTGTTGAAGGTCAATTTGATGTTCTTCTTTCTCAACAATCTGGATATGAAAATACTGTTGCAATTTCTGGAACTGGGCTTACTGACGAACATATAGAAATGATAAGACGATTTACAGATATCATTTATCTTGCTCTTGATTCTGATAAAGCTGGAGTAAAGGCTACACGAAGAAGTGTAATTATTGCATATAAACACAACATGCGCGTTAAAATTATTACTCTACAGGATGGAGAAGATCCAGCAGATACTATTAATCGTTCAAAGGAGGCATGGGATATTGCTGTTATGGAACCGTTCGACTACATTGATTACCGCATTCGAATTATTGAAAAAGAAGATCCAGATTTTGAAAAAAAACAAACATTTATTCATAAAGACTTGTTTCAATTTGTTTCTTTCACTAGAAGTGCAACCACGCGCGAACATATGTTGCAAAAAATTGCAATTTTTCTTGGAACAAGTGTCGATGCTGTAAAAAATGATTTTGAACATTATATTCCTGAGGAAGTTTTGGAAAAACAAAAACAAAAAAAAGTATTCTTAAAGCAAGAAGATAAAGACATCAAAAAAGAATTACTTTTACTTATACATTATATTGAAAATAATTTTGAAGAAAGATTTAAAGAATTAAAAAATCAAATAGAGAAGGAATATCAAAATATTTTTGATGAATCTTTAGGCAACGGCATTCTCTCTGTGAGTAAAGAAGAATTAGCGATGGGTATATTTGTTATAGATGAACAGACTCCAGATAAAAGTTTTAAGTATTTTTATAAAAATATAAAAGCACTTTTGAAAACCTTGGAGATTAGTGGACTTGAAAAGGAATCACAAAAAATACAGGAAGAAATACAAAAAATGCAAATTTTAAAACCAAGAGAGCTTCCAAAAGAATTAATGAAAAAAAGTAGTGACATTCGCAAAAAAATAGATAGTATTAATAATACATTAAACTAGGGTCTAAAAAATATGGTAAATAAAAAAAATAGAACTAAAGAAACGAAAAATAAAGTTAAGAAAAATACTAAAAAAGAAAAGACTTTAGCTGAATTAAATCATGAGCTCGAAATTAGAGATAAAAAAGCAAACAATCTTATTGAGAAAGGAAAGAAAAGACGTTTTTTAACATACGCTGAAATTCTAAAAGAATTTCCAGACATAGAAGAGGATATCTTATTTTTAGATGATTTATATTCAAGAATTAGCGATGCTGAAATTGATATAGTTGAGGGTGGAAATTCTGCAGGAGGTGGTGGTCTCCTGGATTTAAACATGACAGATGAAGACTTATTGGCAAAAGATTTTTCTACAAAGAAGTCTCCGACGACTAAAGATTCTATTCAAATGTATCTTCGTGAAATAGGACAGTATTCATTAATTAAGGCTGCAGAAGAAATTTCTCTTGCAAAGAGAATCGAAGCGGGAGACGAAGAAGCTAAGAATTTATTAGCAAAGGCAAATCTACGTCTCGTTGTTTCACTGGCTAAGAAATATGTTGGTAGAAGTCCAGACTTAACACTTTTAGATCTCATTCAAGAGGGGAACATAGGTCTTTTTAAGGCAGTTGAAAAATTTGATTGGAAACGTGGGTATAAATTTTCTACATATGCAACATGGTGGATTCGCCAGTCGATAACAAGAGCTTTGGCTGATCAATCAAGAACAATTAGAATTCCTGTTCATATGGTTGAGACTATTTCAAAGTATAAAAGAACTTTTAAGCAAATGGCACAGGAGATAGGACATGAACCAACATCCGAAGAAGTCGCAAAAAAAATGGATATTGACGTTAGTAAGATACATCTTATTGAGAGAATTAATAAAACTACAATGTCATTGGAAGAACCAATAGGATCAGATGATGATGGAAAATCAACACGTGGTGAATTTATAGCAGACGATAATACGCCATCACCTGATACAGGTTCCTCAAGAGAGATTTTAAATGAACAACTTACAAATATATTGGATGAGTTAACAGATAAGGAACGAGTAATTATAGAGTTACGATATGGTTTGATAAATGGTATTACACACACACTAGAAGAGGTTGGACGTAAATTTGATGTTACAAGAGAGAGGATTCGTCAGATAGAAGCAAAAGTTCACGAAAAAATTCGAATGAATGAAAAGATAAAGAAATTAAAAGATTATTAAAAATGATTATTTAATGTAATCATTTTTTCTCATAGAAAATAATATTATTATAAATATAAAAATTGTTACAGATGCAACTGGGAGAGTTATATAACCAAACTCTAACATGTTAATTTGTGAACATGCAGCATCTGGGCCAATTACACAATTTGCTTCAGGTAATTTTACTAATCTGAATTGTTCTATTGTTTGATATAAAGCTAACAGTAGACCTATCACAGAAAGCCAGAATGAATATATCCAAGCTCTTATATCTTTCTTTCTTAACGCAATAAACATAATTAGCATCTGCGGATACATTGCAACTCTTTGTAGCCAACATAGTTTGCACGGTTCTATTTTGTACATGTCTGAAAATGTAATACTTGATAAAAAGGAAAGGAAAACAGAAATTGCAACCATAAGCATTCCATTTTTAGAAAAAGTGTTCTCTAAAAATTGAACTTTTTTAGAACTAATTTTTCTATATATTAAATAAATAATAAGTAGCGTGATGACAAGTTGTAATCCTAAAACCCCAATTCCTATAATCCTCTGAAAAAGATAAATATTCATGATTAAAGTTTATAGTTATTAGTTATAAGTTACAAGTATTGACATAAATATTAAATAATGATAGATTATTATTGAAATTGATTGACCTTGTTCACAGTATTGAGTTTTTAGCTATAGTTAAAAACTCAATACTGTGAACAAATGAGTAGTCAAGAAAATTTAATAGTCATGATAAAGGTATCGGACAAAGAATACAGAGAAATCAGTCAATATATCGACGATTTAAAAAGAAGGTTATTTGAAAAATCAGTATCTTTTAGCGAATTCAAAAAAGCAACTGGAACATTAATTGGTCACACAAAGACAAGAAACCTTGAAATTCAAGGGGAATTGATTATTCCAAAAACTCAAATTTTGAAAGCAAAAGTTTTTAAGCATAGAGCTGGTGGCAATAATCAACAATATCATTCCAAAAATTTTAAAGATATCTTGTTGGCAAATGCAAGCAGTATTTTAAAATCTTCAGAAATCAAGATAAACGAGTACAAACTACTTAAAGCTCAAAATGATTATAAAAATTGTGATGAACTCGGTGGTGAAAAAGCTATAGCTGTATTAGCATATGATGAAGTACTTATCATATTGCATCATATTATGCAAAATAGAAAATACCGTGATGACAATGATAACATTGTATATTTCATGTATAATGACGTTTTGCATTGCACAGACTGCGGCCGTGATGGTGGCGATTGGTATTTCACCGTGCGCCCTGCATGTTCGCATGACTTGGATGTTGGTACTCGTGTATTATCGTTTGCAGAATTGAAACTTGTTGTTTAGTAATTAGGATCTTTTAAAAAGATTCTTTGGTACTTTGGCCACTATAATCCGTTCTTTCAAAAAGAACGGATTATTTAATTTAAATTATATAGTGGAATTAGTTTTTAACTATTATATAAGGCCCTTGCTCTTTTGCTTTTTTTAAGTAGTATTAATGAAAGCTAGATTCAATCCGTGTCTATACTTCAAAATCTTTAATTTATTAAGGATTTTGAAGTATATGTTGCGCGATATTGTATTAGCTTGAAAGAATATTTATATTTTTTCTAAATTTAAAAGAAATTTGTTGAACATCGTATTTTTACGATGTTGTTAACGCATATTAAATATTATATGGCAAAAAAATCAGTTATTGCTAGATCAGAAAAAAAGCCAAAATTTTCAACACGTGAAGTAAATCGATGTTTCAAATGTGGACGTAAGCATGGATATATGAGAGATTTTGGTCTTTGTAGAATTTGTTTTCGTGAGCTTGCAAATGAAGGAAAGATACCAGGTGTTAGAAAATCTTCTTGGTAGAAACAATTGTTTCATACTTGATTAACAGTAAAAAGTCTTTAAAAAGACTAATTTAATAAAATATTATGGATAAAATCGCAGATATGCTTGTGGCGATTAAAAATGCTGGAAATTCTGGAAAGGAATCATTACTTATTCCTTATTCAAATTATCGAGCTAATATTGCACGAGCACTTTTTCAAGCAGGATATATTAAATCATATTCCCAAAAGAAATTGAAGAAGGGAGATAAATTAGAAATTGATATTCTCTATAAAAAAAATAAATCACCGCGTATTTCTTATATTAAAAGAATTTCTAAGCCTTCTCGTAGGTTGTATACAGGAGTTAAAGGAATATATTCAGTAAGACAGGGATTCGGTACTTTATTTTTATCAACTCCAAAAGGAATACTAACAGAGGGAGAGGCTGAAAAAGAAATGGTAGGAGGAGAATTATTATTCGAAATTGCTTAATTGTAATTTAATTAACAAATTATTATGTCACGACTTGCAAAACAACCAATCGCTATTCCAGAGGGAGTAGAAGTAAAGATTGATGGAAAGAATATTTCTATCAAAGGTAAAAAAGGAGAATTGTCACGCGAATTTAAAACAGATGTAATCTCAATAGATGTTGAGGATAATGCAATTGTATTAGGTTTGGTAGAAGAATCAGTATTTTCGAAATCATTGATTGGAACATATGCTTCACATTTGAAGAACATGATTCATGGTGTAATTGAAGGTTTTGAAAAGAAATTAATAGTAGAAGGGGTTGGATTTCGATCTGAGGTAAAAGGGAAATCACTTAATATGCAATTGGGATTTTCTCATCCTGTTGAAATGAGTATACCAGATGGTATAAGCGTAACCGCTGAAAAAAATCTTATTACGGTTATAGGTATAAATAAAGAGTTAACAAATCAATTTGCAGCTCAAATTAGAGCAAAGAAAAAGCCTGAGCCTTATAAGGGAAAAGGTATTAGATATGAAAACGAAATTATTCGACGTAAACAAGGTAAGAAAGTTGGTGGAGAATAAGCTTACTTAAATAAAGATTATGAATAATTCAAAACAAAAAACTCAAACTAGGATAAGACGTCATGCGAAAGTACGATCTAAGATTTCAGGAACAGCTGAAAAACCAAGATTGTCAGTATTTCGTTCAAATAAATCAATATATGCACAGCTTATTGATGATATAACAGGAAAGACAATAGTATCTGCTTCAGACGTTAAAGAGTCAAATGGAACAAATTCAGAAAGAGCAGCCGTTGTTGGGAAAAAAATTGCAGAAGCTGCAAAATTAAAGAAAATTAAGGCAGTTGTATTTGATCGAGGAGGGTATTCATATGCTGGAAGAATAAAAGTTCTAGCAGATGCTGCTCGAGAAGCAGGATTAAAGTTTTAATTCTAAATTATTAATTTATAAAATATTAAAATAAATGTCAGAAGAACAAAAAAAAGAACAGATTGTTTCTGATTCAGATGCTACTAAAAAAGAAGTAGTAAAATTGGAGCAAGCAGGAGCTGATACTACAAAGACAACAGATAAACATAATGTTAAGACTGGAGGTTTACGTGGAGGAGCTCGCCAAAGAGGTGGTAAAAAACCATTTAGGAAAAGTTCTCGGTTTAGAAGTCGTCCAAAACCAGAATTTGATCAAAAAATTATTAATATCTCAAGAGTAACTCGTGTTGTAAAAGGGGGAAGACGTCTTTCTTTTCGTGTTGATATGATTATTGGTGATAAAAAGGGTCGTGTTGGATTAGGATCAGGTAAAGCTACTGATACATCAATAGCTATTCAAAAAGCAATAGCTCAGGCTCGTAGGAATTTACTTTATTTGAAACTTACAAAAAATAATTCTATTTCTCATGAATCAAGTGCTAGAGTTACTTCATCAAAAGTTACAATGATGCCAAATAAGCAACGTGGACTTGTTGCTGGTTCAACAATGAGATCTGTATTAAAGCTTGCTGGAATAACAGATGTTACTGCACAAGTTAATTCGCGTTCAAAAAATAAATTAAATAATGCAAAGGCTGCAATTGAGGCATTAAAGATATTTCAAATGTCAGACTCTGAGAGAAAAACATTAAAAGATAAGCTTGATCAGAAACGTCGATCCGAAGTTGGTAAT
>VAPK010048933.1_pt1 | contig 12194 bp, 7 predicted proteins | sample 3395031 | NCBI WGS metagenome assembly VAPK01 (sample SAMN08290443, study PRJNA428436) | hydrothermal vent metagenome | isolation source: Deep-sea hydrothermal vent chimney 1 | place: Pacific Ocean: Juan De Fuca Ridge | reverse complement strand
AACTACCCCCGCCGCAGAGCAGCGGGGTATCAAAAGGAGATTATTAATCGCCCCAAGGGGCGGGGAATTAATCCCTTGTCCGCCTCAGGCGGATTAAAAGGGACAGTATAAAGAATTCAAAAAATGATTAGGTTTTATACTGATCCAAAATACCTATTTATCTATTCGTCATTGCGAGGCACGGAGCAATCTCATAATCAATGTATTAGAATAAATTTACAAGATTGCTTCTCCATCCCGAAATTCTTCGGGATTCATCGCAATGACGCACGTTTTTATAGAGATGATATTCTATAAAACAGCTACTTAATCGTAGTTGTCATTAGTAGGAGACATAGGAAATCATTTTTTGAATTCTACATAGGATGCAAAGATCAATCTAACTCAAACGACTTTCATTCTTAATATTCGTCCCAGCTTTTGATGGCAAGGTCTTCGGGTTTGTAGCGGCTGATCGCATAAATAAAGGCGCTTGCCAGACGGGCATTGGTAATTAAAGGCACATTGAAATCGACCGAAGCACGACGGATGATATAGTCATTGTTCAACTCCTCGCTGGTCAGGTTCTTGGGAATGTTGATAACAAGATCTATCTTTTTATTTTTGATCAGGTCGAAAGCGTTGGGCTGTTTGTGGGTATCGGGCCAGTGAACCATGGTGGTTTTAATACCATTCTCCTTATAAAAATCATGGGTTCCTCTGGTGGCAAAAAGCGTGTATCCATTGTCAATCAATAGTTTTGCACCGATGATCAATTCTATTTTTGAACGGGAGGGCCCCGAAGAGATCAGAATGTTTTGTTTAGGAATTGTATAACCCACCGACAACATGGCTTTCAGAATGGCTTCGTAATAATCGTCGCCGATACATCCTACTTCGCCAGTGGAAGCCATGTCAACACCAAGCACCGGATCGGCTTTGCTCAGGCGCGAAAAGGAAAACTGGGAAGCTTTCACTCCAATATGATCGATGTCGAACAGCGATTTTCCAGGCTTCTCCATTTTCTCTCCCAGCATGATACGTACTGCATAATCAATGAAATTGGTTTTGAGTACCTTGGAGACAAAAGGAAAACTTCTGGATGCCCGCAGGTTGCATTCAATGACCTTAATATCGTTGTCTTTAGCCAGAAACTGGATGTTAAAAGGCCCGCTGATGTGCAGTTCTTCAGCAATCTGGCGGCTGATGCGCTTGATTCTTCTAATTGTCTGCACATAAACTTTCTGTGGTGGGAACATCATGGTGGCATCTCCTGAATGAACCCCGGCAAATTCTACGTGTTCTGAAATAGCATAAACAATAATGTTACCATTATCGGCCACAGCATCCATCTCTATTTCTTTGGCACCTTCGATAAATTTTGAAACTACCACCGGATATTGTTTGGAAACTTCCGTGGCAAGATTCAGAAAATGCTCTAGTTCCTTTTTGTTGGAAACTACGTTCATGGCAGCACCGGATAGTACATAAGAAGGCCGGATCAGTACTGGAAAATCAACCTTTTCTGTAAATTCATAAATGGTATTAAGGCTTGTTAGCTCGCGCCATTCCGGTTGGTCAACCTCGATTTTATCCAGCATTTCGGAAAACTTGTACCGGTTTTCGGCCTCATCAATATAGATGGGAGAAGTTCCTAAAATAGGGATATTTTGACGATACAGCCGTATGGCCAGGTTGTTGGGAATCTGTCCGCCGGTGGATACAATCAGTCCATGAGGTTGTTCCAGTTCAACAATATCCATCGTCCTTTCAAGGGAAAGCTCTTCGAAATAAAGCCGGTCACAAGTGTCATAATCGGTACTCACCGTTTCGGGATTATAGTTGATCATCACCGAAAGGTAGCCTTTCTTTTTGACGGTTTGCAGTGCATTCACGCCCGACCAGTCAAATTCAACGCTGCTCCCGATGCGATAAGCGCCTGAACCCAGCACAATCACGGATTTGTGGTCGTGCAAGTAATTCACATCATGCTCACTTCCGTGATAGGTGAGATAGAGGTAATTTGTCTGTGCAGGATATTCGGCTGCCAGTGTGTCAATCTGTTTTATGTAAGGCACTATGTTTCTGGACTTCCGGTAATTGCGTATTTGAAGAATTTCTTCATCGCTTTCGCCGATGTGTTCTTTGTTGTAAATCAGTTTTGCAATTTGAAAATCTGAAAAACCACATTTTTTGGATTCCAGCAGCAATTCATCGCTCAGTTTTTCCGGCTGGTTCACTTTTTTCAGTTCGGTTTCCAGATCGTGAATACTTTTAAGTTTCTCCAAAAACCATCTGTCAATCCGCGTGAGTTTGTGAACTTTTTCTACTGAAAAGCCCTGATTAAAAGCTTCTGCAATAGCAAAAATACGATTGTCAGTAGGTTTGGAAAGCGCTTCTTCAAGATTTCCCGTTTGAAAAGCTTTATTGGCTGCAAACCCATGCATTCCCACACCGATCATGCGCAATCCTTTTTGAATGGTTTCTTCAAAACTTCGCCCTATGGCCATGATCTCGCCCACGCTTTTCATGCTGGAACCGATTTCTTTGGAAACACCCAAGAATTTGTTCAAATCCCAGCGTGGTATTTTCACAACAAGATAATCCAGGGCCGGTTCAAAAAAGGCAGGTGTTGTCTTTGTAACGCTGTTTTTTAGCTCATGCAATCCGTAACCCAGTCCCAGCTTGGCAGCCACGAATGCCAACGGATATCCGGTAGCTTTTGATGCTAGTGCACTGGAACGCGACAACCGTGCATTGACTTCAATGACCCGGTAATCTTCCGAATTGGGGTCGAGTGCGTATTGCACGTTGCATTCTCCTACGATGCCTACGGCCTGGACAATTTCAATGGAAATTTTGCGCAACTTGTGGTATTCCCTGTTGGTAAGTGTTTGGGATGGAGCCACAACGATACTTTCCCCGGTATGGATTCCCAGCGGATCAAAGTTTTCCATGTTGCAGATGGTGAGGCAGTTGTCATAACAGTCGCGCACCACTTCGTATTCCACTTCTTTCCAACCTTTCAGCGACTCTTCTACCAGGATCTGATTCGAATAGGAAAAAGCCAATGTAGCCCTGTTGATGAGCTCTTTTCCGTTGTCGCAAAAGCCACTTCCTTGTCCGCCGAGGGCAAAAGCCGCTCGCACGATCAAAGGAAATCCGATTTGTTCACCCGCTTTCACAGCTTCATCCACGGAAGTGACAGCTACGGATTTGGGAGTATCTATTTTGATGGAACGAAGTTTCTCTGCGAACAGTTCCCGGTCTTCAGTTTCAATGATGGCTTCAACCGGTGTTCCGAGCACCTGGATTCCGTATTTTTCAAGCACACCGGAGCGATATAATTCGATGCCGCAATTCAAAGCTGTTTGTCCGCCAAAAGCCAGCAAAATTCTCTGCGGTTTTTCTTTTTGAATGATGCGCTCCACAAAAAAAGGAGTGATGGGCAGAAAATAAATCTTATCTGCAATCCCTTCTGAAGTCTGCACCGTCGCAATGTTGGGATTGATCAGAACCGTTTCGATATGCTCTTCTTTCAGTGCCTTCAGTGCCTGTGAGCCGCTGTAATCAAATTCTCCGGCTTCGCCGATCTTCAGTGCCCCTGAACCCAGTACCAGTACTTTTTTTACTTTCTGAATTTTCATCTGGTTATAATTTTATATTTTATCGGTCAGATGGAATACGCCATGAGAATAGTCAATTTCGGTTTGTATAAAATTTTTATTTCTCATGGCTATTTCATGATGCTTAGGATTTGTTTTTTTCAATGGCTTTGATGAAATCTTCAAATAAAAATGCGGTGTCCGTAGGGCCGCTGGAGGCTTCGGGATGAAATTGCGTAGTGAAAATTGGTTTGACTTTATGCCGAATTCCTTCGTTGCTGTTGTCATTCAGATTGGTGAAAAATATCTCCCAATCGCTGCCGATGGTTTTATCGTCCACAGCAAAACCGTGATTCTGTGAAGTCAGGTATGCTTTATTGGAATTCGCCAGCAGCACAGGCTGGTTATGGCTTCTGTGCCCGAACTTCAGCTTGTAGGTGTGTGCTCCGGATGCCAGGGAAATCAACTGGTGTCCCAGGCAAATACCGAAAACGGGACGCTCTTCCTGAATTGATAACCGAAGATGGCTGATGGTCGGGATACATATTTCCGGGTCACCGGGGCCGTTGGAAATGAACAGGCCATCGTAATTTTCCTGACTGTAATCATAATCCCAGGGCACGCGGATCACTTGTGTGTCATAACGCAATAAGTATCTGATAATATTATTCTTAACTCCGCAGTCAATCAACAAAATTTTGTATTTCCCATTCCCGTAAACTGTTTTTTCTTTGATGCTGACATTTTCCACCATGTTGGTTTTGTTCGGGTCTGAAAAAGGGATGTCTTCATCAAATACAATTTTGGCAAGCATGGCGCCTTTTTCGCGGATGTGTTTGGTTAACCTACGGGTATCGATGCCGAAAAGCCCGGGAACTCTTTCTTCTTTCAACCAGTGGGAAAGGCTTTGCGAAGCATTCCAGTGACTGTGTTTTTCGGAGTAATCAGAAATTACCAGAGCATTAACATGAACACGTTCCGATTCGAAATACTGTAGCATCCCATGTTCGATTTCTTTTCCAGGAACACCGTAATTCCCTATGGAAGGATATGTTAACACCAGGATTTGACCGCTGTAGGAAGGGTCCGTGAGACTTTCAGGATATCCTGTCATGGCGGTGTTAAAGACAATTTCACCGGCCACAGATTGTTCGTATCCGAAGGAGTATCCTGTAAATTCGACGCCATCTTCCAGAATTAGACGTGCCTGTCGGTAGGAATTTAATTTCATGGCTGTTTTTTTCTAAAAAAACTGAAACGGTTTTACACGCTTTTTCATCACCGCAGTAATCCCAATATTTGGTACTGTGGCATTTGTATCTTCCTAAAAACTAAAAGAGGTACATATTCACCCGGGGCTCAAAGATATAACTAATCTAAATTAGGCGGATATATTTATAGAAAATCTACATTTTATTTTTTATACCTGTATTATAAGTTATTGAATTACAATATTAAACAGAGAGTATTTCTAGATAGATTCTCCGTTCTTTAACATCCCGCAACCGTTTGTTTTCGTCCTTTTCAGGGATACGGATTCGTCTTTTCAGGAAATTTGGATTCCAAATCATCATCTTCGTTAGGTCTGGGCTACAAACCCCGGCCTGCGAGTTGCTCCAAAAGAAAGATGTTGTTCATTCTTCAGTCCCCCGAAAGCTTTCGGGGGACTGAAGAATCCCCTGAGAACAGGTTTTCTCTTCAGGAGATTTCTCCTCGCACCTCGTCGAAATGACAGAATTTTTCATTTTTTCCCATAGCTGGCGCGCGTTTCCCAACGTGTGACACAATTAATCCATTTTCGTTAACGGAGCACGCGAAACATTCGCACGCTAAAGTTCGTTTCATTATGAGATCGCTTCGTCCCTCGAAAACTTCCTGGGTCCTCGCGATGACGCCCGTTTTTATACAACTTAACTTCTATAAAACAGCTAATTAATATATAGTTGTTATCTTGAACGAAGTGAAAGATCTTCTGGTATAGAAACGAACGGCTACAATTTAAGGGAAATGGGTTGAAAAGTTGAATGGTTAAAGAGTTCACAATCCTTCTTCACTCTTCATTCAAAAAAATTACCTTTTCGGGATGTGTAAGATGTTTTATCTTTGCAGCAAATTTTTAAAACCGAAATTTAGATGCAGCAACTGAGCGAACAGGAAATCGTAAGGCGGAACGCTTTGAACGAGATGAAGAAATTGGGAATCAATCCCTATCCCCAGGCAATGTATGAAGTAAACGCTTATGCAAAAGATATTTTAGGACAGTTTCCCAAAGATAACTCGTTGTTTCAGGAAGTGACTCTGGCCGGGCGTATGATGAGCCGTCGGATTATGGGAGCTGCTTCTTTTACCGAGCTGAAAGATTCCACCGGAAGGATTCAGCTTTATTTCAAACGCGATGATGTTTGTCCCGGAGAAGATAAAACCATGTACAACACTGTTTTCAAAAGGCTGCTCGACATTGGCGATTTTATTGGTGTGAAAGGTTTTGTTTTCACAACTCAGATGGGTGAGGTAACAATACACGTAACCGAACTGACCGTCTTGTCAAAATCACTGAGACCGCTGCCCATTGTAAAAGAAAAAGACGGTCAAATCTATGATGCTTTTACCGATCCCGACCAGCGTTACCGTCAGCGTTATGTAGATTTGGTAGTCAACGATCCTGTCCACAAGATTTTTGAAATGCGGGCCAAGGTGTTGCGCTCCATGCGTGAGTTTCTCAACGAAAAAAACTATCTCGAAGTGGAAACCCCGATATTGCAACCCATTCCTGGCGGTGCAGCAGCAAAGCCTTTTATCACACATCACAATGCTTTGGATATGCCACTGTACTTGCGAATTGCCAACGAGCTGTATCTGAAACGATTGATTGTAGGCGGTTACGAAGGTGTTTATGAATTTGCCAAAGACTTCCGCAACGAAGGAATGGATCGTTACCACAATCCTGAATTTACTCAGATGGAAATGTATGTGGCTTATAAAGATTATTTCTGGATGATGGAAACCACCGAGCAGATGCTGGAAAAAATTGCCACCGATCTGCACGGCACATCAAAAATTCAGGTGGGAGAAAATATGATTGATTTTGCCGCTCCATACAAACGCATCAGTATTCTGGATGCCATCAAAGAAAAAACAGGTATCGACGTGAGCGGGATGAATGAGAATGAACTTCATGCCACCTGCAAAAAACTGGGCATTGAGACCGACCCGTCTATGGGAAGAGGAAAACTCATCGATGCCATTTTTGGTGAAAAGTGCGAGCATTTCTTTATTCAACCGACTTTTATCACAGATTATCCGGTGGAGATGTCGCCGTTGTGCAAGCGTCACCGCGACAACCCGGAACTTACCGAACGCTTCGAACTGATGGTAAACGGCAAAGAACTCGCCAACGCCTATACTGAATTAAACGATCCCATAGACCAGCGGGAACGTTTTGAAGAACAGGTGAAACTGACCGAAAAAGGCGACGACGAAGCCATGTACATCGACTACGATTTTCTGCGCGCCCTGGAATACGGCATGCCTCCCACTTCAGGAATGGGAATTGGAATTGACCGTCTGACGATGTTTATGACCAACCAATCTTCCATTCAGGAAGTGATCTTGTTTCCGCAAATGCGTCCCGAGCTAAAATCTAAAGCAGTCAGCTCCAAAGATTTTATGGTTCTGGGGATAGAAGAACATTGGGCCAATTTGATGCCGGAAGCCGGAATTGCCAAACCTGAAGACTTGGCTGAGATGAAACCAACCGTCATCCAACAGACGTTGAACGGGCTGAGAAAAAAGAAAAAACTGGATGTCCCTGCCGTTCAATTGGAAGAGATTGAATCCTGGATCGGGAAATTACAATAATGAGTCTGGCCTAAAAAGGTAAATTGGTGTAAAAAATGAAAATCAGTGTTTACCCCACCCCTAAAGGGCGCACTGATTTTTAGCCACTTCCCTTTTAGGGGATTAAGGGGTAAAAGTGGCTGTAAATCAAATCAAGACCTTATTAGACCGGACTCAGTAATATTTTTTGCTGGCACTCTTGTCATTTAAGCCGGGACACCGGAATCGGCTTAGTAGGTTTTTTAATGTTTATAACTGATGTCAGGAAATGATTCTTTAAACTGCTTTTAAAAAATCAATTGCAGCAAGCAATCTGTATTATTAAGATTAGATTTAGTTGAATTTCAATTATAAACAAGAATTTCTCGGGATTAAGTTTTTTGGTATCAAGATTGAATTTGCAAGTTTCCAAGTCATCCTATCTTAAAATTCAGGCTGTTGATTCTTTGAAAACTCGCTTTAACAAATTTCAATATTATTGTGTATTTTAGTTGAGAATTAAATTCTTATATGACATAAAGCTACCCGTCATGAAACAACGCATTTCTTGCTTTTCAATCCTGTTGGTGTTTTTGTTGCTTGTTCCATTTGCAACGGCACATGCCCAAAAAGTATCGCAAACCGATGAATTTAGCCCTTATTGGCAGGTAAATGTAAATGCCGGGACAAGCCTTTTCTTCGGTGATTTAAAGCAAAACAAGTTTTGGCCAGCATCATCCAATGGTCATTCTGAGTGGCGCATGGGTGTGGGTTTGATGCTGAACAGGCAGTTCTCATCATGGTTTGGGTTGCGTGGACAGGCGCTCTATGGACAGCTTTCAGGAATTAATACTATCGCCAACCGGTATTTGCAGGGTGACTACATCGAATTCAATGTAAACGGGACTTTTAATCTGAATGCTTTAATTTCAGGGTATCGCCCGGACAGGAAACTGGATGTTTATCTGGTGGCCGGTTTGGGTTTAACAAATTACAATTCGAAAATTTATAATCTGGCTACAGCGAACCTTACCGGGCAAATGGGTAATGGCTACGGTCACGGTCTGGGTGGCAGGACGTTGCAGGGAGTTGCAACTGGAGGCATCGGATTGTCTTACAAGATCAATGACAAATGGAGTGTTAATCTTGAATCCATGACCCATGCCATCAATTCTGACAATATGGACCTTATGGTGCAGAACTCGAAGTATGATATGTACAACTATACTTCTGTGGGTGTTTCTTTCAAATTCGGACAAAGAAAGCATGCCAAGCCAACCACTCCGGAAATGCCTTTACCAAATCATTTTACACCCAATCCAATGCTTATTTCTCCCGCTAACAAGAACGAACAGGCGGGTAAGAAGGCAGAGGGCATGCCCGTGCAGCCGCCTAAGACAGGTCAGAAAAATTCGTTGGAAACCATTCAAAAAGCACAACTTAATCAGGCACAGAAGAAAGTAAAAGAGCCTGTACGTCATATTTTACCAGCCAGGCCACTTCTCGAATATCGTGTCCAAATCAGGGCCAGGTACCGGAAACCGGTGTCACTGGTTTATTTGAGCAAACATTATCACATTGCCCAAAGCAGCATCAGGACGGATATGCACAATGGTTACTACATTTATACCATTGGCGCATTCGACAACTATCTACAGGCAAAAACCGAACGAGATATTCTGAAAACTAAAAACGGAGTAACAGATGCCTTTGTAGTTGCATTTAAAAATGGAACGCGACTGGACAAACTACCTTAAAATTATGGAAGAAAAGGAGCATAATAATTTTGAATACGATTCGGAAACTGATAAACTATCCGGTAATATTACTACAATCATTATCATAGTATCCATACTGGCTGCTATTTACCTGGGCCTTTATGTGGTGGTTTAATGCTGTTGCGGGAACAAATACAAACATCAAAACATATCAGATATTTTATACGGGTTTGAACCGAATCTTTCTGACGACAGAAATATGATACCAATGGGGGAAACAAATATTTGGCAAAAAGAGTGATTCAAAATTTGAATGATTTTAACAAAAATAAATATAAATTCCAGGGGGGAAATTATTTCTTGCCTGAATTCTGAATGATTTATCTTACTTTTGTGCAGTATAAAAAGATTAGACCATGAACGCTTTACTATTGCAACAGGCAGGGATTATTGGCACTCCTGAAATTGTACTTATTGTGTTAGCCATTGTTTTGTTGTTTGGGGGCCGTAAAATACCTGAATTAATGCGAGGTATTGGCAAAGGAGTTAAAGAATTTAAAGACGGCCTGGACACGGGCGATGAGCAGGCCAATTCTGAGGAAAAAGACAAAACCCCCGACAAAAAATAACGGAAACTATCTGTTTGCAGAATTCTTCGGAATGAAAGACTTTTTCCTTTAATGGAATGGTTATTCGCCCAGAATGATAAATAGTAATTTACAAATATGAGATATGCTTTTGCATCAAAGCCAGTCATAAACTCAGTTGGCCTTCTTCCAAAGCTATGATTAGAATGAAATATATTTCGACCATTATCTTATCACTAATATTCGGGTTGTCGGCATCCCATGCTTTGGCACAAGACTCTCTTCCCGCATCAGACACAACACTCATTCAATCAGACACTACGGTTGACGATTTGCCTTCGACGCTAGATCCCATTGTGCTCCCCAAAAAAATGAGCTTACTGGATCGTGTTAACGACAGCATTCATAGAACTGCTTATCTCAACGGGCATACCATCATTCAGGATTCACCTGTGGTACGGACGCTGGATAGTCTGGCTTATGTAAAATATTACAAAAAAGAGTACCTAATCCTGGATACAAACCTGAGAAAATCTACACCCATCACATCCAACAAAATACCTACGTTCCCTGATTCCGTTTATGCAAAACGGATTGCAGCATTGAATGTAGAAACACCTTTTAATTTTATTTATAATAGGCAGGTTCAAAATTACATCAACCTGTATGCTATAAAGAAAAGACGGCTTACAGAAAAAGTCCTGGGCCTGGCTAAGATTTATTTTCCCATGATCGAGGAAGAATTGGACAAATATAATCTGCCGCTTGAATTAAAGTATCTCGCTATTGTGGAATCGGCATTGAATCCTGCTGCTGGCTCTCCGAAAGGAGCTAAAGGGTTGTGGCAGTTTATGTACGGAACTGGAAAAGTATACGGATTAAAAGTCACATCTATGGTGGATGACAGGTATGATCCATACAAATCAACGATAGCAGCCTGTAAGCATTTACAAGATCTATATAACATTTACGGGCAATGGTGGCTGGCACTTGCCGCCTATAATTCAGGAGTCGGAAATGTAAACCGGGCAATTCGCAGGGCCGGGGGAACAATGAACTACTGGGCGATCTGGCCGTATCTTCCAAGGGAAACACGAGGTTATGTCCCCGCTTTTATTGCCGTAAATTACATCATGCACTATTCTGCAGAACACAACCTGCATCCCATGATTCCCGGTATATTCTTTTATGACATTGACACCGTTACGGTTCATAATGTCCTTTCTTTTTCACAGCTTCACGAAATGCTTAGTATTCCGTTGGATGAGTTGAAATTTTTGAATCCTGAATTTAAATTGGGTGTCATTCCTGCTTACGACGGTAAGACTTATGAACTAAGGCTTCCACGCCGTTTTACGGACGATTTTCTCAATAATGAAAAAGCGTTGTATGCCTATAAAACTAAAGCAGGAATTGCTCATGATCAGCTGATGGCACAGATCAAGAAAATGGGAAACCGGGAAATTCATATCGTAAGATGGGGGGAAAACCTGGGACTCATTGCTAAAAGCTATCATGTTTATGTGAGCCAGTTGAAAAGATGGAATCATTTAAGAACCAGCCGGATTTACAAAGGGCAAAAGCTTCTTGTTTATAGCGCCGGTAGTCGTCAATATTATCAGAAAACCAGTGAGCCCATAGTGCGGTCTACAGTCAAGACCACACATAAGGTAAAAAGTGGTGAAAACCTTGCTTTGATCGCAAAAAGATATAAATGTTCGATCACCGATCTCATAGAATGGAATAACCTGAAAGGTTCAACCATTTATCCGGGAGAAAAACTGTATGTCTACCAACCTAAGGAAAAGAATACTTCTACTGTTAAAAAGGGGAAATACATTTATCATATTATTAAACCCGGTGACACTTTATGGGATATTGCCCAGGAATATGATGGTATAACAGTAAGCCAGATCAAGCGGCTCAATAATATCCGAAATACGCACCATCTGGTTCCGGGACAAAAGATCATTATTGCAGTCTCAAGCTAAAAGTTCATCCTGGTGAGAAATAAACCACTATGGGCTGAAAGATCATAGTATTAATTTATGAATGAAATTCATTTTACAATTATAATTGATTTCAGAATATCGATTAACGAATATCGAATTTAGATGTGAAAGCATATAGCAATTAAATAGTTACAATACATTAGATATTATATTTACTTCAAAAAGATTACATCGTTAATCATTATTCGACATTCTTTTTTTAATCTGCCTGAGGCGGACAAGGGATTAATTCCCCGCCCCTTGGGGCGATTAATAATCTCCTTTTGATACCCCCGCCGCAGAGCGGCGGGGGTAGTTCATTTATTTTTAGAGGTAAAAGCGAGATGCACTAAAGTGCATAGTTTTAACTAATTTTGAGACCAGTAAATTCTGTTAACAGGCCCATATAAACTCCTATTAGGATGAAAATCAACTTGAATATATAATAACCTTTTAGGCATTTCGCTAAGTACATGACAAAAATAGGCAATAGTTTTT
>VAPK010040185.1_pt1 | contig 12196 bp, 11 predicted proteins | sample 3395031 | NCBI WGS metagenome assembly VAPK01 (sample SAMN08290443, study PRJNA428436) | hydrothermal vent metagenome | isolation source: Deep-sea hydrothermal vent chimney 1 | place: Pacific Ocean: Juan De Fuca Ridge | reverse complement strand
GGGCCATCGGCGAAGCGCTGTCCAATGATTGTTCCGTCCCGGCTGATGGTTTGAAAGGCGCCGAGTTCGGAAGCCAGGTTGGCGTCGGTGACCTTGCCATCGCTCATCATCGCCGTCCTCGACGCACTGTTGACACTCGTCTTCGAATCAAGGACAAGGCCCGAAACGTCGGCTAGCTTGTCCCAGTCAACGTCGTTTGCCGGTACGTAGTACTCCGGATGGCGTCCTTCGAGATAGACCAGGCTGGCGGCGAAGGTATCCACGACGGTGTTCTCCCCCAGCGGCCCGGATCCAAGCATTGCTCGAACCCGGTAGGGACTCTGTTCAATTCGGAGGCGTGGCATCAGTGATGTTTCCTATTCGTGGTTTCTATTCCTCGTGAGAACCCTCGAACCAGGCTAGAGATTCCGGCCGCTACCCAATGACAAGAGGCTCGGCCCGGGACCGGAGCCTCCGCCATGGCCGGGCCACGGCGAGCCACGTCAGGATCGCCACCACCACAGGCAGGAGGCCGGGATGGCCCTCGACAATGAAGCCAGATTCGCTGTTGTCAACGGTGACCCGAGAACCGATGAATGGGAACAAGCTTGACGAGGTCTGCCCCATTATTCCCGAGTCCAGAACCCCTTCGGTGTAGTAGAGACTCATGAAGAGGAATAGGAGAACCAAAGCGAGGGACGCAGTGAAGGCGGCCATGGCACCCGCTACCCAGCGAGAGGTCAGGATCTCATCGGTTGCCGCGGTGATAGCCAGTGTCCGAGGGCTCCCCACCCCAGCCAGGGCCTTGTCTATCCCAACGGTCGCGGAGGCATCAAGAAGATTGGCCCGGAGCTCGCGGCGAAGCGGCCTTCGCTCCCGACCCGGCACACACCTCAGGTCAAGCCAGAAGTCGTAGCGCACCACGGCCCACTCAATGCGGACTCTACTGATGGCTGAACGTACAAAACTCTTGCTATTCACAGCATTTCCCTCCCTAGCTGGTGGTGGATTTGAGCCGGGTATCGGGGGCAGCCATGACCCGATCGATGTTGGACCTCAATCCTGCCCAATACTTAACCGCCCGGCTTAACTCTGCCCGTCCGGCCTTGGTGAGGCGGTAGTACTTGCGGGCCGGGCCAGAATCGGAAGGGACCAGACGAGACGCCAGTAGACCCTTCTTTTCCATTCGGGTGAGGGCGGGGTAGACGGTTCCTTCGGCCAGATCATCAAAGCCCAGCGCCCGAAGCCGTAGAACAATGGCATAGTCTGCTAAATGACGATCACCTCCAATTCCGCGACCCGCAGCGGGACCTCCCATCGTGGGCTGACTGGCATACGGTCGACGAGATGTTTGCCCACTTGGTCCTCACCGAGAACTACTACTACTTGCCAAAACTGGCCGTGCCGGCACCTGACCTAAATCTGCTTGATCCGCCACTGAGGGTCGACAATCTACGCGATTCCCTTCTGTCGCCGCACATCCATGTCCAACGTTCGCTCAAGGAATTGGATTCCTCCCAGGAGGTTCGAGAGGATGGCGAAGTATGGACACCACGCAAGGTTCTCCGCAGACTCGCATGGCATGAGCGGGCTGAGCTTGTTGTGATTCGGCAACTATGCCGATCGGCCCGACACTCCCTGATCCGGCGACCGAACACTGGTGGCCGGTAAACTCCGGCTCATGTCAACCGTACGTATCCCCCACTGGTTCCAGGGTCCCACCGGGTCCGGGCAAGGTGGTTGGACAACGGCTCGGATGATCGACATCATCGGCCAGCCCGCAACAGTCGCCATCCGAGCCCCGATTCCCCTGGACGTGGATCTGGCCGTCGTCACTGTCGACAACGGCTCGGTACCAGATCGTTGGCGCCTGATCGATCCGGCCACCAGCCCACCAACGGTCATCATGGAGGCCGAACGCTGGGACCCCGAATTTGGCTCTACCAGCGCCATCTCGATCGAGGAAGCCAGGGCTGCCCGTCAACGGTTTCCCCTAAGTGACTCCGACCACCCTGTCCCCCACTGCTTCTCATGCGGGACCCAGCATGACTCAATGGGCGTGCAGGCTGGGCCTCTCGCCGATGGGCGCTACGCCACCGATTGGAGAGCCCCAGACTGGGCGATCGGGGCTGACGGCTCGGTTGATGGAGCCGTACTCTGGGCGGCCCTTGACTGCACCGCCGCCTGGTACGTCGGCTACGAGGGCGGCAACCGTCCTGCCTTCACCGTGCAATACGCGGTCGAGGTTTCTGAAGCAGTCAAGCCGAACGAGACCTACGCCCTGGTGGCCTGGGGAGTGACGTCGGGCTGGGATGGCCGAAAGCGTGCCGGTGCATCAGCAGCATTCTCCGAGGACGGTACCTGTATCGCTAGAAGCCGCTCACTCTGGGTAGCCATCGAATAGAGCCTCAAGCTAGAGGCTGAGTCCGAAGCACTCAAAGGTACCAACGGCTTGCAGTTCTTCAACCGTCAAGACCGTGCCGTCACTCGGGAACTGGACGAATCTCTTACCGTCCAAGTTGTAGGTAGCAAAGCCACCCTCAAAGAATGGGTTTCCCTGGCCGTCTTCGTTGCTAAGCCGTTCAAGCTCACACCCATCGGTCCGGGCCAGCCCGATGAAGGAGGTGTAGGCACCACCGGTCATCGTGAAGACGATGTCCTCGCTGGCGCCGCCCCGGAATGGTGCGCCACCAACGATGCGTACTCCATCGAAGAGCTCAGCTTCAACCACGGGCATGGCCGTGTGCTAGCCGCTCCCAAACTCAACAATGATCATCCAGACGGCCGCCGTCAACCCCGAACTGCTTCAGCAAACGACGGGGATAGCCCCGATTCTGAGGGTCGGCGATCTACCTACTGTGCGGCTATGGCAGCGCTCGTCCTCAACCCCGTCTTCGATTGCACAGCTCCCGGTATCCAGATCCCCCGTAGCCACCCGATCTATGGAGTACGACCAACACTGCGAGGGCGCTTCCACCAGCTTGGCAGTCTGATCTCTCTCCCCCTGGGCCTATACCTGGTTCTCGGGGTCGCCCGGCCCGACGCTCGCCTCGAGGTCATGGTCTACGCCCTGTCATCGAGCCTCATGTTCATCACCAGCGCCAGCTACCACCGGCTGGCCCAGAGTGTCCTGGCCCGCTTCTGGATGCGGCGGTTGGATCACTCCATGATCTTCATCCATATCGCCGGAGCAACCACACCAATCGCACTCCTGGGAGCTGGCGGAACAAGAGGGAAGGTCCTGCTGGCCCTGTCCTGGACCGGGGCCCTGGTGGGGACAGGCCTGAAGATGACTCGGCTCACCTCCGACAACGATCCCTGCGCCTGGTTCTTCCCCCTGCTCGGTTTCTTGCCCCTACTGACCGTTCCTCAACTGGCAACCACCGTTGGGTTCAGCAGCGCCTTCTTGTTGGCTGGCTCCGGACTCATGTACGTGATTGGAGCCGCCGTATTTGCCCGTAAATCACCAGACCCCGTACCCCGAGTCTTCGGGTATCACGAGGTCTGGCACGTCTTCACCTTGGCCGCCGGTGCCTGTCAGTTCCTGGTCACGGCACAGCTTGCTGGTTGATTTAGCCTCACGCCAACGGCCGACTCACGGTTGAGACCGTCCAACGACCGAGACTGCCTAGACGTCTCGCTTGTTGAAGAAGCCAACACTGGCGACACCCAGTCCACCCAGCATCAGAGCAAGGGTCAGTACCGCGGTGGAGTTGCCGAGTTCGCCAACTGTCGAAGCATCCTCGATCCATCTGGAAACCTGATTTGTTACCGCCGCCGGTGTGTACTTGCCGAACCTGGGGATGAGGGTGAGGAGCTGACCAAAGATGGACATGATGCCCATGGTGGTGATGATGGCGTAGGTATTGCTACGGGTGACAATGCTGAGTCCGAAACCAACGAGGAAGGTCACGAAGGATGGGAATCCGACAGACAGGGTCGTGCGAAGCAGGCCGGTGTAGTCCAGGGAGGGGCCGTTGATGGCCGCACTGGCAGCAGCTCCACCGATACCGATGGCGGCAACAACGGCCAACCCGGCAATGGCTACGACACTTCCGACGGCCAGCTTCGCTGCCAGAAGATGTGACCGACGAGCATCGGTGGCCAAGACCCGTCGGAGGGTGCCTTGTTTGTACTCGTTGCCAACGATCCACGAGCCGAAGATGGCGGCCAGGATTGATCCAGCAACAAAGTAGATCCCGAACATCACGTCCAGATAGGCGGAAGGATCTGTTGATGGTCGTAACAGGAAATACACCGGGCCAATCAATACAAAGGCCGAGTACAAAGCGGCCAGCACCAGCGGGGTGCGGTGGTGACGAATCTTGAATAGTTCGGTACGAATCATGGTTGGGTTCCTTGCGGGTTCAACTGGTTGAGGGTCTGGATAGTGGACACGTCTTGAGCCACGGGTTGAGCTCTCACCAGATCGAGGAATGCATCTTCTAGTGACACGGTTGGTTTGGTGATTTCAGAGGCAAAGATCCCGATTTCAACCAGGAATCGGTTGATCATGTCACCACCTGTTTCGGCCGGCGGAGCGACCATCAGGGAGGTTGGCCCGGCGGCTTCAACCCGGTGGCCAAGCTTGGTGAAGAGTTCCAGTCCTCGTTCTATCTCCATCTCGGCCAGGGACACCCGGAATACGTGGCTGGTACTGGAACCAAGGATCTCCTCCACGGTTCCTTGACTGACCAGACGCCCATTGGCCAGGATGATCAGCCGGTCACAGGCCTGTTGCACCTCGGCAAGTTGATGTGAGGAGACAAGAGCCGTCGTCCCGTTCTCAGGTAGACGACGCAAAAGCTTGCGAATATCAATGATTCCCATTGGGTCCAGGCCATTTGCTGGTTCATCCAGCAGGACAAGCTCGGGGTTCCCGATGAGGCTGATACCGATGCCCAGACGCTGCTTCATGCCAAGCGAATAGGCCCGAGGCCGGTCATCGGCGCGATCAACAAGATCGACGAGTTTGAGGATCTCATCGATCTGCTGATCGTCCACCCGACCAGTCACGGCCAACGACTGATAACGCAGGTTCTGACGAGCCGTCATCCGGTCATAGATCGGGGGTTCTTCGATCATGGAGCCGACCCGCTTGAGTACTGTTCCCCAACCGGGGGCTCCCACCGTGGCGTCCAGAAGCTGGATGACTCCACCAGTTGGCCTGACCAAACCGAGCAGCATCTTGAGCGTGGTGGTCTTGCCGGCACCATTGGGACCAATGAGGCCGACCACACCTTCGGTGGGAATAGAGAAGCTGAGGTCGTCGACCGCTACATGGCCGTCGTAGCGTTTTGATAGGTGCCGAACTTCCGCTGAGTTCTTCATGGAACAATCATCGTCGGTTGGGCAAAAGTCGCCATTGGCCTAAGGACTGGACTTCGTACTAGCCAAAAGACCAATGCTGAAAGACCGACAGGTTTCCTAGATTCTCTGTGAGGGGCCGAACCCTCCGGCATACGCTTTGGGCCAAAGAGCCTCGAGAACCAACACCAGCGACACGGAAAAGCAGCTATCCCCTTGAGCACGATCAGGAACTTGATACGAGAGCAGATTCACAACCTTTCTGTGCGCGGTCCTGTACCCGGCCGCAAAAAGCTGGACTGGTTGTGGGTCGTCCTCCTTGGAGTACCTGTGCTCGCCGAACTCGTCTTCGACCCGGGACCTTGGCTCGCTTTCCAGGCGCTTGGCGCCATCCTCATTGTCGCCGTCCTCCCCTGGAGGCGTCGCTTCCCCCTTCCCGTCATTCTGACTACCAGCGCAGCCTTCCTCGCGATCGATGTCGCCGCTGCCGCCAACAACATCAACTTCGAACACCTCGCAGCAACCGCTATGCCGCTGACCATGCTGGCCTATGCACTCTTTCGCTGGTCGACCCTGGAACAGGTTCTCATCGGAGCCACTGCGGCCTTCATCTCGATGGTGGCCGGGTCCTTAGCCCTGGGCGACGGTCTGCTGGATCCCTGGGCGGGGACGGCCTTCTGGGTTACGCTGGCAGCGCTCGCGATGGCCATGCGCTATCGGGCGAGCCTGATTCAAGAACAACAGAACCAGGTGCGCCTGGCGGAGCGCCATGACCTTGCTCGCGAGCTGCACGACACCGTAGCCCACCATGTATCGGCCATTGCCGTACAGGCCCAGGCGGCCCAGTTCATCTCCGGAACCAACCCGGAGGCTGCAAGGGTGGCAATGAGAAATGTTGAAGAACTCGCCAACCTAACCATCGAGGAGATGCGCCACATGGTCGGCATCCTGCGAAGTGCGGACGGTGATGCCCGCCGGGTCGCACCCACCAGTCTCGCCGACCTTGTCGACAACACCGCGACCCCAACTGTGACCATCTGGGGGGACCTCGACCTCGGTTCCGTACCAAGCCCGGTGGCGGCCGCCGTCTACCGCATTGCCCAAGAGTCCGTCACCAACGCCCGACGCCACAACCGTGGCATCACCTTCATCGACGTCACCTCCACCAACCAGGGGGATAGCATCGCCCTTGAGATCATCAACGATGGCTCACCAACCACCCGCAACAGTGGAAGCGGCTACGGTCTCATCGGTATGCAAGAACGAGTCTCTGCCCTTGAGGGCACCTTCGAGTCTGGACCACGCCCAACCAACGGTTGGCGCACCGCGGTCACCATCCCCCTAAGGGGCGGCGCATGACAATTCGGGTTCTCATCGCCGATGACCAGGACCTGGTCCGCGCTGGGTTCAAGATGATCTTGGACAATACCGAAGGCATCGAGGTTGTTGGCGATACCGACAACGGCCGGGACGCCGTCACCAAGGCGCTACACCTGCGGCCTGACGTTTGCCTCTTCGATATCCGCATGCCCGAACTCGACGGAATCGAAGCCACTCGCCTGATTGCGGGACCCGGTATTGAGGACCCGCTCAACGTGGTCATCATCACCACCTTCGATATGGACGAGTACGTCTATGGAGCACTCCAGGCCGGAGCCATCGGGTTCCTACTAAAGAACGCCGGGCCAGAGCTCTTGATCCAAGCCATTCGAGCCGCGGCCGAGGGTGATTCGCTCATCTCGCCCAACATCACCACCCGGCTTCTTCGCCACGTCAACCACCCAAACCTGACTATTTCTAACGGCTCAACTGCCGGTGGTCCTGGTGGCGACCTTACCCCTCGCGAAGAAGAGGTGCTGGCGGCGGTAGCCGATGGTTTGACCAATCAGGAGATCGCCGAGAAGCTCTACTTCTCCCTCGGAACGGCCAAGGCCCATGTGGCCAGCATCATGGTCAAGCTCCACGCCCGCAACCGGGTCGAGCTGGTCATCTGGGCTTATGAGACCGGACGCAAGGCAAGCTCTTAGTATCGCAAGTACCGCCCACCAAGGCCGACGGCACTAGTCCCTATCTGGGTTCGGCTGAGGAGAACTCCTTACAAGCCAAGGGGTGGGTAGTCGTCGCGAAGCAGGGTGGCGTAGGCACTGAACCTGGCCATCCACTGCTGGATCTGGATTGAGGTTTGGCGAGTCGACTCTGGCCACTGACCAGTAAAGAGGATCGATACCAGCCCGATGAGGGTGACGACCAGGCTCACGATTCCCCACAGGATCGAGATGAGCAGGAACGGGATGAGCAGGAAGAGTCGCAGGCCGACACTGACCCGATCGCGATCTTCCAGTTGGGCGGGAACATCAACAACCAGTGGATCACCGCCCGGATCTTCCTGGCTGGTGACAAAGGTAAACTCTGGGTAGGACTCCCGAAGGAATCCGGAGTACGAATGGGCTCGGGCCTGATAGCGAATGGTCATGGCCTGGAAGTCGGCAATGCCCACGGGAAGCCTTCCAGTGAACATGATGATGAACCAGCTGGCGAAGGCCAAGAGTTGGCCGATGTTGGACAGCACATGAGAGATGACCACATGGGGCAGGGCCAGAATCCACTGGACGAGGGGACGCCAGCGAGCGATCTCTTCCGGGTGATGCAGTTGGAGGGTGACGGGGTAGGTGCTCATTGTTCCTTCTTGTCGGTTCCTTCTTGTCGGTTCCTTCTTGGGTTGTTGTCTATTGAGTCCCAGTATTGAGGAGATCGCCCGTCTCCGATATTGGGCCTTCAGTCAGATTCACTAGCCGAAAGTGCTACTCCGCTAACCGTTAAAGGGACAACCTCTCATTCGTCCGCTAGGTTCCGGAGTCCGACGATCTGGAGAGAAGAGCCACTCATGACCGAGCAGTCTGGATCTATTCCTGATCTGGTGGTAGTCGGGTGTCCCTCGCTGGATCACCTGCAGATTGGCGAAACCCTGGTGGAAGCCGCGGGCGGATCGGGATTCAACACGGCCTTGGCGGCTCATCGGGCCGGGATCCGAGCTGGTCTGGTAGCTGCCATCCCCCGGGATCTTTCCCGCCGGATCGCCGTAGCCTTTGGGCCGGGGGGCATCGACCGCGGTGGTCTGGTGGTGCGTGACGGGGTGTCGCCCTCTTTTCACATCGCCTATGACAGCGATCTCAACGCCGACTACCTGGACATTGAACTTGGTGTTGAGCTGACCTTGACGGCGGACGACTTCCCCGAGGCCTGGCTCGGCGTACCCTACGTTCACATTGGGCCACTCGGCGCTTCGGCCAAAAACCAATTGCGCTTCGCCCAACGGCTGCGCCAGCGCGGTTTCCGCGGCCACCTCTCCGCCGGCGGGTTTCTCCACGAGATCATTAAGGAACACGACACCACCCTGGAGTTGATCACCCACTGCTCCCTGTTCTTCATGAACCGGGCCGAAGCCGACGCCCTCTATCCCGACGGAATCGAATTGACCGCACAACAGCAACTCTGCGTGACCGAGGGTTCTGCCGGGGTCACGGTGTACCGGCACGCCTCGGGCCGGACCCGATCGACTCACCATGATGCCACGGCGGTCCCGGTCATCGACCCGACAGGAGCCGGTGACGCCTTTGCCGGGGGCTATCTGGCCGGTCTCATCTCCGGAGGTAGCCCGGTGGACTCGGGCCAAGAAGCGGCAGGGTGTGCCATTGGTGCCCCGGGATCTTCCGCCCTGATCGATGCGGTCAGCCCCAACATTTCCCGACGGGTGCAAGTCGACAAGCAACAGACCCGTCGGGTGGCAGCCATGCTGGCCGAGGAGGCGTCTGCCTCAACCCTGGACTTCTGCGGCTTCCCGTTCCCCGACGAGGGAGTACCGTGGGCCCTGGACTGCCTGGCCCTAGCCACCATCCACGAGTACGGCTTCTGGTACTCCAATGACGATGGCTGGACCGAGTCCATGTATGCCCTAGCGGGCGGGGACCGTTTCAAGGGCTCGGACTTCATCTGGCAGGCCTTCACCCGCGCCGCTACCGCTGATCCCAGCATCCTGAACCCCTCACGCCTGGCCAGCGAACCGGACCTATTCGAGCGCATTTGTACCGCTGATGATGGTCGCTGCCCGGTCCCCCAGCTCGAATCCCACCGACAGCTGCAGCAGGCCTACGGCGCGGCCCTCCAGGCGGGGGGCTTTGCTGGTTTCGCCGATCTTCTTGCCACCGTCTCCAGCCAGGACCAACCGGGTAAGGCCCTGCTGAACCGGCTAAGCCGCCTGCCCGGCTACGCCGAAGATCCCCTGGCCAAGAAGGCCAACCTTCTATTGATCATCCTGGCCAATCGGCCGGAACACTTCGTCGACCTGAGCGATCCCGAAGCCGTCACTCCCATTGTGGACTACCACCTGATGCGAAGCTGCCTACGCACCGGCTGTGTGACGATCCTCGATCCCGAACTCCGGGCCCGGGTCGAGAAGCGACGTTGGGTTGACGAACTGGAAGAGGACCTCATCCGCTCGGCCGCTTTTGACGCCATCAATCTGTTGGTCCAGCACTCCGGACTCAGCCAGGCTGCCGTCGATGGATTCTTCTTCAGCAACGCCCGGTCAGCCTGTGTGGAGGCCAGCGAGCCCACCTGCGGTCAGTGCCGGGCCGAGGCCGCCTGTGCCCAGCGAACCTCGCTCTTCCAGCCAGTCTTCCGAACCACGGCCTACTGACTGCTACCCGCTCGCTGAGAGTGGCTAAAGGTCTGGCCAGATGATCGGTGAGGCGGTCTCGATGATTTCGGCTGCGGTAAGGGCTCGATCATCGGCAAATCGGTCGGCCATGACCTGAACCGCCTTAGGCATCCCGTCGACAAGTCCGGTGGTCACCACCGCAGCTGGCAGCCCGAGGAGATTCCCGGGAGTGATCATCCTGACCCGATCTAACACTATCTCTGACCCGTTCTTTCCCAGGTCAGCACCATGGGGGAATGCCGGATTGGTCCAGACAGGACTGACCATGATCGGATAGTCCTCCAAGAACGCAGACCAGACGCGGCCCAAACGACCGACCTCGCCGGTAACGATGTCAATAGGTCCCTCCGGGGCGTAGTCGTTGGTGAAGTCCTTCAGGAACGCCCAAGTCTCCGGGTCCATCACCCCATCCAGAAGAGGAACGACCATGCGGAGGCTAGAACTGAGGAGCGCAGCCCAGATCTCGTTCACCCGTTCCAACTCGGGTGCCTCTACTTCTTCGACCTCATAGCCCTGAGCCTCCAACGCTGCTCCGGCTTCACGCACGGCATCAATGAACTCCGACTTGACCGGACCACCATACATTGAGGTGACGAGGGCTGCCTTCTTCGGAGCTGAGGGCGAATCGAAAGGGACCGAGACCGAGCGGGGATCACGCACATGCTGACCCGACATCAGCTGAAGCCCGAGGCGAACATCGGCGATGGTGCGCGCCATTGGTCCATCGGTGGCCATCACGCTACCGGCCAACAGCGGATCCAGCGGCTCGATGGAACCGCCCATGGGAACCCGTCCGTGGGTGGGTTTGATGGAGGCGATACCGCAACAGAATGCCGGGTTTCGTAGCGAGCCGCCAATGTCGTTGCCAAGCCCGATGGGAGACATGCCAGCGGCGATGGCTGAGCCCTCGCCGCCGCTGGAGCCGCCAGCAGTGAAATCGGGGTGCCAGGGATTGCGGGTCAGACCACGCAAGGGGTTGTCGGTGGAGATTCGCAGGCCCATCTCGGGCAGGTTGGTCCGACCAATCGGGATGGCACCGGCCGCTCGCATCCTCTCCACTACCGGCGCATCCATTGTTGGCATGGCCTCGGCGAAGGCGACCATTCCCAAGGTCGTTGGGGTCCCCACCAGATCAAGGTTTTCTTTCACCGTCATCGGCACGCCGTGCAGGGCGCCGAGTTCCCCACCAGTGGCTACGGCAGCATCGGCCTTGTCGGCCTCGGCCCGGGCCTCATCGGCCAGGACAACAACCACGGCATTCAAGCTACCATTAACCGCCTCGATGCGATCCAGGTGGGCGTCAATGATTTCGCGACTGCTGGATTGCTTGCTTCGAACTAGCTCGGCCAGTTCTACTGCCGATTTCTGCCAAAGTTCTTCGCTCATGGGACCCTCCTGGTCACCGTTCCCCGCAGGAAACTCAGACCTCGAAGTAAAGCAGATCTCCTTCGCTCACGCACTCCAGCCTGGGTAAGGGCTTCGAGAGAGTCAGTCTGAACGGAGTCGGGCCTCGGGGAACGACGCCGACCCATCCAGGAGAGGCGGCACGGGATAGCCACGGAGGTGGGTGTCAAAAAAGGCTCTGGTGTACTCATTGAGGATCTCCCGCAGCGTCTCGCCATCGATGGAGCCGGTCATACCAATCCACTCCAGTGCTGGCACCAGCAACTTGAAGTCGTTGAAATCCAGATGCTTGGCGCCCTCAATCTCATAAACGAAGCTGGGTGAATCCGTGTTGGCCAGAAGCTTGCCTAGACGAGCTTCAGTGATGGGGCCCAGGGGAACATCTTGTTTGAGCACCATGATTGGCTCGTCCAACCCGGATCCAATCGCCTCATCAGAGGTTGGGACCATCCAGGGGTCATAGCTGACCACGGGGCCGCAGCGTTCATCTTGAAAACAGAACTCGAAGGCTGCTCCCCCACCGGCCGAGTGACCAAAGATTCCGATTCGCTCCAAATCCAGGCACCCGGCAAACTGACCACCCTCCTCACCGTTGAAGTCCTCCAACGTTTCCAGAACACACGAGAAGTCCTTCACCCACTCATCAATCACCAAACCGGCCTGTTGAGGCGAGTCGTCCCCGAAGATCGAGATGTCATAGGGGATGGTCTTTCCGTCCGGGTAAACGGTGTAGCCCGCCCCAAACGGGTGGTCGACGGCGGCCACCACGTAGCCGTGGCTGACCAATTC
>VAPK010670891.1_pt1 | contig 12209 bp, 9 predicted proteins | sample 3395031 | NCBI WGS metagenome assembly VAPK01 (sample SAMN08290443, study PRJNA428436) | hydrothermal vent metagenome | isolation source: Deep-sea hydrothermal vent chimney 1 | place: Pacific Ocean: Juan De Fuca Ridge | reverse complement strand
CCACAACAATCAGCACATTTACCGGTCTTGATAAACGAGGCGATCGCTGGATTGGCGGTGAAAGAATCAGGCCTCTATATAGATGGTACCTTTGGTCGTGGGGGGCACGCGCGGGCGGTTTTATCGCTGCTTTCTGAATCAGGACAACTATTAGGCTTAGATAAAGACCCAGAGGCGATTGCAACGGGTGAGGCATTAGCGGTGGAAGATAGCCGATTTTCAGTTGCACAATGTTCTTTTGCTGAGATGACTGCTGAGATTACTGCACGTGGTTGGGCGGGTGAGGTGGATGGCATTTTATTGGATTTAGGGGTGTCATCGCCACAATTAGATGTGGCAGAACGCGGTTTTAGTTTTCAAAAAGATGGGCCACTTGATATGCGGATGGATCCGACATCGGGTATGAGCGCTGCGGAATGGTTGGCAACAGCGGATGAAGCCGATATCGCAAATATCATTAAAACATTGGGTGAAGAGCGTTATGGTAAGCGGATTGCTCGAGCGATTGTTGAGCAACGCGAAATCGCGCCACTGACGACAACCCGTGAGTTGGCAATCTTAGTCGATAAGGCGAGCCCTTCGCGTGAAAAACATAAACATCCTGCAACGCGGACTTTTCAGGCAATTCGCATTCATATTAATAATGAGTTGGATGATATTCGCGAAGGATTGATTCAGGCTTTGGATATGCTGGCGGTCGGTGGTCGGCTAGTGGTGATCAGTTTTCATTCTTTGGAAGATCGCATTGTGAAGCGTTATTTCCGGGATGAGGCACTGGGCGATGATTTACCTACCCATTTCCCCATTCGGGCAGATGAATTGAATCCGAGGGTGAAGCTTATCGGGAAAGCAATTAAGGCATCCGATGCAGAATTAGCGATGAATCCACGGGCGCGTAGTGCAGTGTTACGGATTGTGGAGAAATTGGCATGATGCATGCAATTGCGATGTTGATTAAAAGCCAATTACCGATGCTAGTGATGTTGTTAGCGGTATTAGCCTCTGCGGTGGCCGTATTTTATACCAAACATAGCAGCCGTAAATCCTTTGTTGTATTACAAAATTTACAACATACGCGTGATAAGTTGAACGAAGAATGGGGACGCCTATTGATCGAGCAAAGCACCTGGTCTGGCCCTGCACGGGTAGAGCAAGAAGCGAGACATCGTTTACAAATGCAATTGCCTACAACCGGTAGTATTGAGGTGATCAAATAATGGCGCGCGCTCAAAAAAATCGTGCGAATACAACGATTAGCCCTTGGCGTTTGCGAGTGGTGCGGGCGGTGTTTTTAGCGGTATTAGCAGGTTTGGCGGGAAAATTATTCTTGCTGCAGATTGTGAATATGTCTTTTTTGCAAGAAAAAGCGAGCCAACGCCATGTGCGATATGTCTCCGTGCCTGCCCATCGTGGGATGATTTTGGATCGTCGAGGTGAACCACTCGCTATCAGTACACCGGTGCCGTCTATTTTTGCTAATCCACGGATGATGGATTCAAATGATCCTAAATTGAAACAGTTGGCTTATTTATTAAAGCTAGATTACAAAGCGACACAGCGCAAAATTAAAGCAAGAAGCAGCAGTAGTTTTTTATATTTAAAACGACGGGTGATGCCCGATATTGCGAAACAGGTGATGGCGCTGGATATTAAGGGCGTGTCTTTACAACGGGAATATAAACGTTATTACCCAACAGGTGAAGTCGTTTCGCATTTGATTGGGTTTACCAATGTTGATGATGTTGGCCAGGAAGGTTTGGAATTAACCTTTGACGATCGTTTACAAGGCGAGCTGGGTAAAAAACGCATGATTCGGGATCGAAAAGGGGCGTTCATTGAAGGTGGCGAAACGATTAAGGTTGATCGGCCAGGTGAAAATTTGAATTTAAGCCTCGATTTACGGATTCAATACCTTGCCTATCAGTCTTTAAAAGCAGCGGTGGAAAAGCATAAAGCAAGATCGGGTTCGGCGGTGGTATTGGATGTGCGTACGGGTGAGGTGCTGGCGATGGTGAATCAGCCTTCGTTTAATCCGAATAACCGCCGTGGGGTGAAGTTGGATGTGTTTCGAAATCGTGCGGTAACCAATTTATATGAACCTGGTTCGACGGTGAAACCTTTTACGGTGACAGCGGCGTTGGACTCAGGCAAATTTACAACGGAAACCATTATTGATACCAGCCCGGGTTCATTCCAAGTGGCGAAGGGTTTTACGGTTAAAGATACGCATGATTATGGTGCGGTGAATTTAGCGACATTGATTCAGAAATCGAGCAATGTGGGCGCCAGCAAAATTGCGATGGAATTGGCACCAGAAGAATTATGGAATGTGTTTTCTAAATTTGGATTGGGCCACAAAACAGATGGCAATTTTCCGGGTGAAGCAACAGGCAGACTACCGAATCAAAAAACATGGCGGAAACTAGAGCGGGCATCTTTATCCTATGGTTATGCGTTGACCTTAACGCCATTGCAGCTAGCACGGGCTTATATGGTGATTGCAAATGATGGTAAGTTGCAGCCAGTTCGTTTTATGAAATCAGATAATGTACCTGTCGGCAAGCAAGTATTTGAACCTGAATTGATGACGACGATTCGTGAAATGATGGAAGGGGTGGTGCAAGCTGGCGGTACGGCGACGCGTGCGGCAGTGCCTTTCTATAGCGTGGCAGGAAAAACGGGCACGGCAAAGCGGCATATTGCCAGTGGTTATCAAGATGGCCATTATATTGCGTCGTTTGCAGGGATGATTCCAGCGAAAGATCCACGATTAGTAATGGTGGTGATGATCGATGATCCGCGTGGTGGCACCTATTTTGGTGGCACGGTGGCGGCACCGGTATTTTCTGAGGTAATGACGGGTGCGATGCGTTTATTGAATATTGCACCGGATGCTGTGCCTGAGCCTGTCATGCAGGTGGCAGCACAATGAGTGTGTTATTAAACTCTTTGCTCGTTGGCTTTATGGCGCAGCCGGTGGATATGGAACTTGTTGTGTCGAGCATGAGTTTGGATAGCCGAACTGTGCAACAAAATGGCTTGTTTTTAGCGCTCGCAACAGATCCAGAAATGCGATCGCAGCATATTGAAATGGCATTGACGGCACAAGTGAGTGCGATTGTATTTGATAGGGATATCCCGCTGAACTCAACGGAAATGGCACAAATCACAACGCAGAATGTGGCTGTCTTTGCGGTATCGAATTTACAGCAAAAAACCAGTGAGATTGCGGCTCGATTTTATGGGCATCCCTCGTTGGCATTAACAGTGATTGCAGTGACGGGCACCAATGGTAAAACATCGGTCAGTCAGTTTATTGCCCAGATATTATCGCAGTCTGGCATCGATTGCGGTGTGATTGGCACGTTGGGCGCAGGACGATTAGGTGATATGCATACAACGGGCATGACAACGCCTGATCCGGTGAGCTTACAGAAAGAATTATTAGCGCTAGCCCAGCAAGGTGCATCACATGTTGTTATTGAGGCATCGTCTCATGCATTGGCACAAGGGCGTCTTAATAGTGTGGCGGTTGATTGTGCTGTGTTGACCAATTTGAGCCGAGATCATTTAGATTACCACCATGATATGGCGGATTATGCTGCGGCAAAAAGACGGTTATTTGAATTAGACAACGTGCGACATGCAGTGTTAAATATTGCAGATGAATTTGGTGTTTCATTAGCGACGATGTTGTCTGGAAAAACATCGGTTAATAGTGTGACCTACTCTAGCCAATCCAATGCCGATATCGATACAAGCCAGATACAAACAAGCACGGCGGGTGTGCAGTTTAATATCGCTACACCCTGGGGCAATGCGCGGGTAAAAAGCAGTCTATTAGGTCGATTTAATGTTGATAATTTATTGGCAGCATTAGCGAGTGTGGTGTCATTAGGCTTGCCATTCGAGAATGCGGTGGCGGCATTAGCGGCCTGCGAACCCGCAGCGGGTCGGATGCAGCGTTATGGTGGTGAACATAATCAGCCATTAGTGATTGTTGATTATGCACATACCCCGGCTGCCTTGCAGCAAGCCTTGCAGTCACTGCGCGCGCATTTACCTATTGGCGGTCAACTTTGTTGTGTGTTTGGTTGTGGTGGCGAACGGGATCAGGGGAAACGACCTCAGATGGGCAAGATTGCTCAAGCTGAAGCGGATAAGGTCGTGGTGACCGATGATAATCCGCGAGGTGATGACAATCTAGCCATTATCCAAGAGATTTTGGGAGGCATGTCAAATACAGCCGACGTTAGCACCCAATCTGACCGCAAAATTGCGATTACAGAGGCGGTGTTAGTCGCGGGCCAAAATGACATTGTCTTAGTCGCGGGAAAGGGGCATGAGGATTATCAAGAAATCGCAGGCACGCGTTTGCATTTTGATGATGCCGCTGTCGTGCAATCTGCTTTAGCAGCGAGGGTGGCGGCATGAGTATGCAATTATCGCTTTCTCAAATAGCCAATTTATTAATGCTACCTAATCCAATGGAGAAGGAACTGCTTGTAACGGGTGCGGTAATTGATAGCCGTCAGATACAGGCTGGGAATTTATTTGTGGCCTTGGCAGGTGAACGGGTCAATGGGCATGATTATATTGCAAAAGCGCGTGAGGCGGGGGCGAGCGTTGCCTTAGTATCTCAGCAACAGCCGGATGCATTACCACAATTGGTGGTTGATGATGTGGTGGCTGCTTTTGGCAAAATCGCACATTTTTGGCGGACACAATGTTCCGCTAAATTAATAGCAATCACGGGGAGCAATGGTAAAACCACGGTGAAAGAAATGGTGGCCGCTATTTTAAGGCAGTGTGGCAATGTGGTGGCAACGCAGGGTAATTTGAATAATGAGCTCGGTGTACCGCTGACACTATGTCGTTTGGCTACGGATACGGATTATGCTGTCATTGAAATGGGCGCGAGTCACGTAGGTGAAATTGCACGGTTAACAGCGATGGCACAACCTCAAGTGGCGTTGATTAATAATGTGGCTGCGGCGCATTTGGAAGGGTTTGGTAGTGTTGAGGCGATTGCCACTGCAAAAGGCGAAATTTTCTCAGGGCTAACGTTAGATGGTACGGGAATTTTCAATGCAGACATGGCGTTTGTGCCTCAGTGGGAAGCACTCTTGACCGACCGGCATATCCAATCTTTCTCAGTGAAGGGTCCCGCCGATTTAACGGCTAATGATTTACAGGTAGGTGGCGCAGGGAGTCATTTTATGGTGCAGATCAATAATGCATTTCACGCTATCGAGTTGCCTTTATTGGGGCAACATAATGTGTCGAATGCGTTAGCCGCGATTGCCGTGGCGACGGCCTTGGATGTGCCTGTTTCGGCGATTGAAAAAGGATTGGGAACGGTCAATCCTGCACCCCATCGCTTGCAAGCACGTGCAGGGGTCAATGGCGCACAACTCCTAGATGATAGCTATAACGCTAATCCTGCTTCTTTTGAGCAGGCGTTAGCTGTGTTACAAGATTTGGTAGGCATGCATTGGGTGGCGCTAGGTGATTTTGGGGAATTGGGTGAAGAGACAATTTCATTACATACTCAATTAGGCGAAGCCGCTAAAGCAGCGGGTGTTAGCCGCTTATTTACAGTGGGCGACGATAGCCAATATGCCAGTACGGCCTTCGGGACTGGCGCAACCCACTTCACAGATCAAACTGCACTACAGCAACATTTAGCAACGGTATTACACCCAGAGGTGACCTTACTCATTAAAGGCTCACGTTTTATGGCATTGGATAGGCTAGCAGATACGCTGGCTATAACAGCACAGGAAGGATAAAAAATGTTACTCATACTCAGTGATTATTTAAGCCAGTTTTATCCTGGATTTGCGGTGTTTCAATATCTCACCTTACGCGCCATTTTAGGGGTGATGACGGCATTGGCGATTTCGTTGATTATTGGTCCCTATATGATTCGGCATTTAAGTTTTAAGCAAGTTGGTCAAGTGGTGCGAGATGATGGCCCAGAATCACATTTGAGTAAAGCGGGTACACCGACGATGGGCGGTGCCTTGATTTTAGCCTCGATTACCGTGAGCACTTTATTGTGGACAGATTTATCTAACCGTCATGTGTGGGTCGCTTTACTGGTGATGCTGGCCTTTGGGGTGATTGGTTTTGTTGATGACTATATTAAATTAGTGCGCCAAGATCCGAAGGGATTGATTAGTCGATATAAATATTTTTGGCAATCGGTTGTCGGTCTGGCCGCCGCAGTTTTCTTATATAAAACGGCCATGAGTCCTGTAGAAACAACCCTGATTGTGCCTTTCTTCAAAGATATCGCTATCCCATTAGGGGCGGCCTATATGTTGATGACGTATTTGGTGATTGTCGGTACCAGCAATGCGGTGAATTTAACGGATGGCTTAGATGGCCTTGCGATTATGCCGACGGTGATGGTGGCGGGTGCGTTAGGTTTGTTTGCTTATCTATCAGGACATACGGAATTTGCCCGTTATTTATCGATTCCCTATATTGCTGGTGTGGGTGAGCTGACGGTGTTTTGCACCACTATGGTTGGCGCTGGCTTGGGGTTTTTATGGTTTAACACCTATCCGGCTCAAGTGTTTATGGGTGATGTGGGTGCCTTAGCTTTGGGCGCAGCATTAGGTGTTGTTGCTGTTTTGATTCGACAAGAGTTGGTCTTGATGATTATGGGTGGGGTATTCGTGGTGGAGACCTTATCTGTGGTGATTCAAGTTGCGTCATTTAAGTTGCGTGGTAAACGTGTATTTCGGATGGCGCCCATTCACCATCATTATGAACTAAAAGGGTGGCCGGAACCGAGAATCATTGTGCGTTTTTGGATCATTACCGTTTTCTTAGTGCTGGTTGGTTTAGCGAGTCTTAAAATACGATGACAACAACGCTACCCACCACTGACGTTAAACCGCATTACCTTGTCCTTGGACTGGGTGATACGGGACTATCTTGTGTCCGTTTTTTACGGGCGCAGGATGCGCAGGTGAGTGTGATGGATACGCGTGAGGCACCGCCTGCATTAGCAACATTACAACACGCATTTCCTGAGGTGGCGGTGACGTTGGGTGGCTTGGATAAAGCGGTCATATTGCACAGTACGATTTTGGTATTAAGCCCTGGCATTGATCCAAGATGTGTAGAAATTGTAGCAGCACGGGAAAATGGCATTGAAATAATCGGCGACATTGAATTGTTTGCTCGCCATGCCAAGGCACCAATTATCGCGATTACGGGATCCAATGGTAAAAGCACAGTGACGACTTTATTAGCCGATATGGCGATTGCATCAGGCAAACAAGTCGCTGTGGGCGGTAACTTAGGCTTGCCAGCATTAGATCTATTGGCAGCGCCGATCCCCGATTTTTATATTTTAGAATTGTCTAGTTTCCAGCTAGAAACGGTTGTATCTCTCAATGCACATGCTGCGGTGGTACTTAACGTGAGTCCTGATCATCTAGATCGATATGACGCTGAGGCAGACTACCAGGCTGCGAAAGCACGTATCTATGCAGGCGATGGGGTGATGGTGTTAAATGCCGATGATGTGGCAGTGTGCGATTTAGCGATAGCCGACCGCAACATGGTTTACTTTAGTCTGGCAGAGGTTACAGGAGATGACTTCGGCTTAATTCTGCAGTCAGGACAACGCTGGTTGGCACAAGGTGACCAAGCATTGATGGCCACGATAGCGTTACCGATGGCGGGCACGCATAATATTGAAAATGCATTAGCCGCCTTGGCATTAGGAACAGCAATGGGTTTAGAGATACCTGCCATGCTTAATGCAATACGCGCTTATCCGGGTTTACCACACCGGTGTCGTTTGGTGGCAGAGGTGGCAGGGATACGTTGGTTTAATGATTCTAAGGCGACGAATGTAGGTGCCTGTTTGGCCGCTATTACCGGTTTGGCATCTAGTGGCCCGATTATCCTAATTGCAGGTGGTGTCGGCAAAGATCAGGATTTCTCGGCACTCACCCCAGTCTTAGAAAAATCAGTTCGGGCGGTGATTTTATTAGGTGAAGATGCTGATTTACTGGCAGCAGTGGTGCCGGCTACGGTGATTCAACAGCAGGCAGAAAACATGCCGATGGCAGTGCAAATGGCAAAACAATTGGCACACGTGGGCGACAGCGTATTACTCTCGCCAGCTTGTGCTAGTTTTGATATGTTTACGAGCTATGCTGCACGTGGCGATGCTTTTGAGCAAGTTGTTTTAGCGGAGGTGGCATAAGGTGTTGACCTCGCTTTCACTCCGTTCACCGATGAACCTAGATCGTGGCACGTTATTTTCAGTCGCTGCTTTAGCATTGCTGGGTTGGATCATGGTTGGCTCCGCTTCAATTGCGGTGGCCGAAAATAATACTGGCCAACCGTTTTTCTATTTTATGCGCCAAGGTTTATTTTTGTTGATGGGCATCGGAGTGATTACTGCGATGTTGATGGTGCGCATTAGCGTGTGGGAAAAAAGTGCTATTTGGTTATTGGTGCTTGGTTTATTACTGCTATTATCGCTGATGATTCCAGGGGTTGGCATGACGGTGAAGGGGAGTACGCGCTGGATCCCTATTGGCCCCTTTAATTTACAAGTGGGTGAATTGATCAAGTTGTTTTCCATCATTTACTTAGCAGATTATTTAGCCCGCCATCAAAAAGTCATGTCACATGTGTTTTTCAAGTCAGTCGCACCGTTGTTTCTGATTGCGATTGCTGCAGTGTTGTTATTACAGCAGCCTGACATGGGTACGGTCGTTGTTATTTTTGCGACAGCAGTGGGTATGTTATTCATTGGTGGCGCGCGTTTGGATGCGTTTATTGGGCTCATATTAGTGATGATAATTGCCTTCGCAGCGATGATTTGGGTGGCACCTTATCGTTGGGATCGGGTGACGGCAATTTTTGATCCTTGGGCAGACCCGTATGGCGGCAGTTATCAAGTGACACAAGCATTGATGGCGTTTGGTCGAGGTGAAATTTTGGGTGTGGGATTAGGCAGCAGTATTCAGAAGTTATTGTATTTGCCAGAGGCGCATACGGATTTTATTTTTGCGGTGTTGGGTGAGGAATTAGGATTGGTGGGGGGCGTTATCGTTATTGCCTTATATGGTCTTTTAATCCGAAGTGCATTAGCAATTGGCCAAGCGGCAGCACAGCAAGAACGCTATTTTTCAGCACAACTTGCCTATGGTATTGGTATTTGGTTGGGCCTACAAGCCTGCATCAATATGGGGGTAAACATGGGCATGTTACCTACAAAAGGATTGACCTTACCGCTAATAAGTTATGGCGGGAGTAGTTTACTGATTACCTGTATGGCGATTGGTTTGTTATTGCGGGTTGATCAAGAAACCCGTTTTCCTGAAAAAGCAACGGCAAGAGGCGCATCATGACCACGATATTAATTATGGCAGGCGGTACAGGTGGACATGTATTTCCTGCATTAGCAGTGGCAGATGAATTACGCAATCGTGGTGTGACCGTGGAATGGATGGGAACGGCAGCAGGCATTGAAGCCGAAAAAGTACCCGCAGCAAACTATCCCTTGACGACGATCAGCGTGCAAGGGCTTCGTGGTAAAGGCGTGTTGGGTTGGGTATTGGCTCCTTTTCGGTTGACTAAGGCAGTATGGGAATCGCACCGTGCAATACGTAAAATAAAACCTGATGTCGTGTTGGGGTTTGGTGGCTTTGCATCTGGTCCAGGTGGCGTAGCTGCTTGGTTAAGTAGAAAACCGCTCATCATTCATGAGCAAAATACGGTGCCAGGATTAACCAATCGATTACTGGCTAAAGTAGCGAAAAAAACAATGACGGGTTTTGAAGAGACTTTTCCGGAAAAGGTAAAAGCAGAGTGGGTGGGTAATCCCGTTCGTGATGCGATTGCGTCAGTTGAAGCGCCCGAAACAAGATTGACTAATCGGCAAGGCTCTATCCATTTACTAATATTGGGCGGCAGTTTGGGGGCGCGTGCACTCAATCACAGTGTGCCTAAAGCATTAGCATTATTACCCGCTGCGCATCGACCAGAAATATGGCATCAATGTGGTACACGCAATGAAGAAACTTGCCAGCAGGCTTATGAGGCGGCAGCGGTAACAGCAACCGTATTGCCCTTTATTGACGACATGGCTGCCGCCTACGAATGGGCGGATATTGTCGTGTGTCGGGCAGGCGCGTTAACGATTGCTGAATTAGCGGCAGTGGGCGTGGGTTCAATTTTGGTGCCTTTTCCGCATGCAGTAGATGATCACCAAACACATAATGCCCGGGGTTTAGAGCGAATAGGGGCTGCCGTGCTGCTTACTGAGAAAATTGTCATGACAGAAAACATGGCAATGGTGTTGCGTGATGTGTTGCGTGATAAGGCGACGATACTGAGAATGGCGACAGCAGCAAAAACACTCTACAAAGCAGGTGCGGCGCAGCGGATTGCAGCAGTATGTTGCGAACTTGCACCAAAAATAAATGAGGTCACTGATGCATAAGTTGACCTCAGCGATGCAAAGTCGCATTAAACACATACATTTTATTGGAATAGGCGGTGTCGGCATGGGCGGCATTGCGGAAGTTATGCTGAATTTGGGTTATCGCGTGTCGGGATCGGATTTACGAGAAAACGCCCTTATTCAGCATTTACAACAATGTGGTGCATCAGTGATGATTGGTCATGATGCTGCACATTTAAAGGGGGCGGATGTGGTGGTTACCAGCACGGCCGTAGCGGTAGAGAATGTGGAACTACAAGCGGCGCGTGAGCAGCGTATCCCTGTGGTGCCCCGTGCCGAGATGCTTGCTGAATTAATGCGTTTTAGTTATGGGATTGCGGTTGCAGGCACACATGGTAAAACAACTACAACGAGCTTGATTGCTGCGCTCTTGAGTGAAGGTGAATTGGACCCGACCTTTGTGATTGGCGGCAAACTCAATAGTGCGGGCAGTAATGCACGATTAGGTCAAGGTGAATATTTGGTGGCCGAAGCAGATGAAAGTGATGCCTCATTCTTATACTTGCAACCGATGATTGCGGTGGTGACCAATATTGATGAAGATCATATGGAGACCTATGATAATGACTTCAACAAACTGAAAGCGACGTTTATTGAGTTTTTACACCATCTGCCATTTTATGGTCAAGCAGTGATGTGCTTGGATAATGAGACGATTCGCGATATCTTGCCAGAATTGACACGCCCTGTACTCACCTATGGCACAGCCGAAGATGCGGATTTCCAATTATGTAATCTAACGCAGTCTCAAGGGCTAAGCCATTTTGAAATACACGATAAAACAACCGCGTGTCGCTTTCCTATTACACTCAATTTGCCCGGTGAGCATAATGCTTTGAATGCAACAGCTGCGTTGGCTGTGGCGCGCGGACTTGGCGTGTCAGTTGAATCATGTCAACGTGCACTACAACAGTTTTCAGGGATTGCCCGCCGCTTCCATATTATGGGTGAAATAAGCGTAGCGAACGTGGGCGATGTGTTGCTAGTGGATGATTATGGCCATCACCCCACAGAAATTATTGCCACATTAGATGCGGTTCGTGCCAGTTGGCCTGAACGACGGTTGGTGGTGGTATTCCAACCGCATCGATATACCCGGACACGGGATTTATTTGAAGATTTCGCCCATGTGCTTTCATCGGTTGATGCCTTAATTATCTTATCTGTTTATGCGGCAGGAGAAGAAAAAATACCGAATGCAGATGCACGCAGCTTATGTCGTGCCATCCGACTTCGTGGCCAAGTTGAACCTGTGTTTGCAGAAGATGCTGCCGATCTTTATGCGGTCTTGCCAAGTGTGCTGCAGGCTGGCGATGTGTTGGTGACCTTGGGTGCAGGTGATATAGGTGCGATGGCGCAAGCCTTGCCCAATGCATTAGCAGGTGGCCAAATATGAATTTGACGGGGCTACAAGGTGTTTTCAGGGAAAATGAATTCTTATCAGATTATACGTCATGGCGCGTGGGCGGCAAGGTGAAGCAATGGTATCGTCCGGCGGATGATGCTGATTTAGCTTTATTCCTATCCCGTTTACCTGCGGCCGAACCCTTATTGTGGATTGGTTTAGGCAGTAACTTGCTCGTGCGTGATGGTGGCTTTGAGGGTACGGTGATTTCAACGGTCGGTACATTGCAAGACTTAACCATCGATGGATGTACGGTTACAGCAGGTGCAGGGGTAACGTGTAATAAGTTGGCCAAACAAT
>VAPK010040447.1_pt1 | contig 12209 bp, 11 predicted proteins | sample 3395031 | NCBI WGS metagenome assembly VAPK01 (sample SAMN08290443, study PRJNA428436) | hydrothermal vent metagenome | isolation source: Deep-sea hydrothermal vent chimney 1 | place: Pacific Ocean: Juan De Fuca Ridge | reverse complement strand
GTTGCAGTCGGCATTGGCACCACAATCGAGCAAGGTGCTGGGGGTGCTGCCAAGTACCGGAAATGGAACGGCAATCGCTGGCCGGGAAACACCTCGAATACGGCCGAGTCGAAGGAGTGAGGCTGCCATTGCCGCACCAGTGTTGCCAGCACTCAATAGAGCTGAGGCCTGCCCATCACGTACGGCCTCGGCCGCCCGAACAATGGAGGAGTCTTTCATCTTGCGAACGCTGGCCGCGGGCTCAGCATCCATGGCAATCACTTCGGAGGCAGCAATAACCGGTATCCCACCGGTGTCACCAATCTCGTCTGGCCGACCGACCAGAACAACGGGAACGTCGAATTGTTCAACCGCAAGTTTGGCCCCCTCAACAATGGAGGCTGGGGCATTGTCGCCGCCCATTGCGTCAACAGCGATGGGCAGACGAGGTGCGGTTTCGCTCACGAGGCCGGGAAACTCAGTCGACCTCGATGACCTGACGGCCGTTGTACCAGCCGCAGCTGCTACATACCCGGTGAGGCAACTTGGCTTCGGCGCAGTGGGAGCAGAGGCTCCGTGCGGGAGCGGCAAGTTTCCAGCTAGAGGCTCGACGACTACGAGTCTTGGACTTGGAGGTCTTTTTCTTTGGGACGGCCATGCGGAATCCAGTACTCGTTTTTCGATCGGGGCGCACACCGACCGGTGGACGCGAGCGGGAAAGCATACCGCCTTCAAAGCCAAGCCGCGACTGCCTCCCAAGTCCGCCAAAATGTTGAGATCCAACAATTCCTCCACGCTGTCCGTCTAGTGTCCCTCTATGACTGAGGGAACCCCACAACCGCCACAACAACCGCCACAACAACCGGGCCAACCGGCCCAGCCCCCTGGCGGCTACCCGCCACCGCAGACTCCAACCCCGCAAGCTCCTCCCTTTCAAGCTCCACCCGCACAAACCCCACCCACACAAACCCCACCGCCTGCCGGGGGCTACCCACCTCCACAGGCACCGTCACCCCAGCCGCCTGCCACTGGTTACCCTCAACAAGCCACGCCACCTGCCACTGGTTACCCCCAGCAGGGCTATCAGCAGCCGGGCCAGGCCCAGCAGTACCCGCAACAGAACTATCCCCAACAGCAATACCCGCCGCAAGCCCAGCCTCTGCAACCAGCAAAGAAGAGCAATGTCAAGAAGATCTTGCTCATCCTCGGTCTGGTTATTGGGCTGCCACTAATCGGCATTGGCGCCTGCACCTTCTTCCTGGTTGGGGCAGTCAAGGGCCCAATCAACGAATCCAACGCCATGCTTGCCCTATTGGACGAAGGCAAGTACCAGGAGGCCTATGACTCCTTTGACCCAGCCTGCACAGAGAACTTTGAGGTTGAAGACATTCTTGCTATCTGGGAGGGTGTTGAGATCGACGGATATGACCTAAAGAACGTCAGTGTGGTCAATTCGAAGGCTGACGTCAGCGGCACGGTCTCCGTTAACGGCGGGCTCTCCAATCCCATCAGTTTCGAACTCAACAAGCGTGGTGGCGACTGGAAAGTCTGCGGCTTCACCGTCGAATAGTTAATGCCCCTCTCTGCACTTGAAGTTCTTGCCTCTCTCGCGGATGAGAAAACACCAGCGGCTCGTGATGACATTGACGTGCTCCAACGCTCACCTGAGTGGCAATGGGAAGGTGTCCGCCACCTTGGTTGTTTCATTCCCGAACATGTGCGCTGGCTACTTCTCCATCCGGACGAGGGCCCGCAACCGGGTGTCTCTGTACTGAGCAAGTGGTGGCCAGCCGTCAATCTGCAAGCTGTCCGAGACAAGAAGCAGGCCAAACGAATGGCGGCATTGGACCAGCTGCGCTCACGGGAACAGATCCTTCGACTCGGCTGGCTCTGGTTGACGGGCACCCCCCAGACCGGGGCGATGGCAGGCAAGTCGATTTGTATGCCACTACTGAATGCGGTTGTCGTCTTGGAATCGAGAATTGGGGGTGGTCGAGTCATCCAACGAGCCAGTGATGTCTATACCAATCCGCTCATCGTCGACGAGAAATTACAGCGAGTTCTGGTGAATTCACCAGAATTTGGGGGCGGCTCACTTAGCCAAGGGATGGATTTCGCTCTGGTAAGTCGCTTGTCAAAGCTCACCTCAGCAGCATCGACGGCCGCCATGAGCATGGGTATTGCAATCGATGAGTGGTTGCCACCAGCAGTGGACCCGCGTTCGCGTCGGCGCGGCGATGGCGTGGCCGCCATCCCGGGAGTCGGACTGTTCGTCGACCCAAATGCTCGTCGCCTCAGCCGGGCTCAGGTCCTGACCGACTGGCATTCCCAGCGAAACCTCCACGGCACCGCCTTTGCCACCATGTACGGCATCGACAGTTCGTCTATCAAACCTTCACCCAACGAGGTACCGACCCCCGGGTTGGTGGCGGCCCACAAATACAGTCTCACATTTCACCCGACGCGCCCGTTGGATGTCGACCAGCGTGCAATCGTGATCGCTGCCCGGACCGAGCCACTGCTCGGAGTCGTTGGGCCTCCCGGGACCGGCAAGACCCACACCTTGTGCGAAGTTGCATTGGACGCCATCGCCCAAGGACAATCCGTTCTCATCGGGGCCAACTCAGATCAAGCCGTCTCGGTTCTAGCCAAACAACTGGCCGAGGTTGGCGGGCCGGTCCCCGTCCTCTTTGGTGGTTCTCGAACCGGACGAGATCTCTCCATCCAGCTCGTCGACCTCCTGGCCTCCGCCTCCAGTGAGAAACGCAAAGCAGCCGAGCGGGCAGCAAGCGAGGCCCTAGATTCTTTTGAGCAGCAAGCCGATCGACTTTCTTCCATCCTCGATGCCGAGCTGGTGGCCGCTCGATTGCTACGAGACCCTGCCTACCGACTTGACTGTGAAGACAAGTTCGGTCAGTTCTCAGAACGTCTCCCACAGGTGAAGGCCACCGTGAGGCGATCTGGTCCCCTCGGCTCCTTCGGCCGGTGGCGCCTAGCTCGAAGACTCGGTCTGGACTCTGGGCAACTCCCTGAGTTTCTACAAGCGGCCGAGCGCTACTTGCTGGCCCGCAGCTCGGCCACCGGAAACGGGGTGGAACTGACGGGCTCCTTCGAAGAACTCTCCACCCTCGAAGACGCTCTATTGGCTGCCAACGCTCGGTGGCTAGCGGAGCTGACGCTCGAACGGTTGAGGCAGAGCCGTTCCGGGCGACGCACGATTAATGACGTATCTGCCGCCGTTCGGTCCGGACGGGCGCGCAGACGAGATCTATTGGGCCAACTCGATGGTGACACTCTGGCTGACTCCGCCCCCCTCTGGCTTGGAACGGTCACTGATATTGACGATGTGCTCCCGGCCGACCCTGCCATGTTCGACCTCGTCATTCTGGACGAGTCCTCGCAGATGGATCAGTTGGCGTCTGCCGGCGCGCTACTTCGAGCAAAACGTGCGGTTGTTTGTGGCGATCCACGGCAGCTACGCCATGTCTCTTTTGTGAGCGACGCAGCATCCGACGAGGCAAACGCGACCCGCTTGGCCAATGGCCATTCTCGCATCGACATCCGCCGGCACAGCACTCTGGATCAAGCCATCACTGCCGGGACGGGACGTTCGCTCCGCACTCACTATCGATCAGCTCCCCACCTCATCTCCTTCAATGCCAAGCATTTCTATAATGGTGCTCTCGACATCGCGACCACCAACCCGAGCAATGATGGCACCGACCTGATCGATGTCTTGCACGTTGACGGAGAACGCAATGAGCAGAAGATCAATTCCGTTGAGATCAACAGCATCGTTGACCTCTTAGGGGGACCCGGTCGAAGAACGGCTCGATTCAAATCAATCGGCATTGTCAGCCCATTTCGGGCCCAGGCAGATGCCATCGTCGAAACCTTGATCCAGCGGTTCGATCCTGATGAGCTAGAAAAGCGCGGGATCGAGGTTGGAACAGTGCACGCCTTCCAGGGTGCCGAGTTTGACCTGGTGATTGCCTCCTGGTGCCTCGGCCCAGAGTCCTCTTCGCGGTCGTGGGCCTTCCTGAATGACCCAAACCTGTTCAACGTCATGGTGAGCCGAGCTCGGAGAAAGCTGGTGGTCGTCACCTCGGTTCAGGATCCACCGGGGTTGGCTGGCCAGTTCGTTCGCCACGGAGAATTCCCTCCTCGTCCTGAAGACACCACAACGGCGCAAGGCTGGATTGGGCAGGTGCGCTCGACCTTGACAGACGCTGACTATGAGGTTGCCAGCAACTATCAAGTTGGGAGATTCACTGTGGATCTTGTCCTGCGATGTCAGCAGCATCCGACCGCTGTGATCTGTCAACCTCATCGCGATGGCCCTCTCGCTCACATCCAGCGGGATCAGTTGCTGCGTCGCTTGGGTTGGAGCATCCATGAGGCATTTCAGAGTCGTTGGGCTGAGGACACCGCTCGTTTCGCCATAGAGCTTGGCCACAAGCTGGCTGGCGAGAACTAGGGCACCACATGCTCTATTCTGGTTTGGCACCCAGAGCACCGCATCGAAAGGGAGAGTCGTGTCCGACACCAGCCAATCGAGACCAGTTTGGACTCCCCCTCCCGGTGCGCCGATCGACAACCAGGCCTTTGCGCCCTATCAGACCACTCCAGGCCTTGCCCCAGCTCCTAGTGGTCAGTGGGTCGCGCCGCCAGCCGCACCGAAATCGAATAAGTGGAAGAAGACGTTACTGATCGTCGGGCTAGCCGTCGGCCTGCCGCTCATTGGGATTGGATCTTGCAGCTACTGGGCGTATGGCAAATTCGCTGGGCCGATGAATGAAGCAAATCGGGTCGTCGAGCTGGTACAAGATCAGCAATACGATGAAGCGCTGAGTTCCATCGACCCGTCCTGTTCCGGTGGAATTGATGAGTTCGTTGAACAGGCCATGGCCGATCACTTCGACGAGTTTTTCTTTGTCACCTACGAGATTGCGACTGGCGGTGTTGCTGAGTCATCGGTCCAGGGGAGCATCTTCTTTGAGCAACAAGGTGAAGTTGAGACTCGGATCGAACTCAAGCCCGATGGAGGTGACTGGAGAGTCTGCCGAATTCGCTTGGGTGTCGCTGGTTTCCAGGACTAGGACCAACAGCGTCATAGCAGATCAGTTGGCTAGTTTCATTCCTCAAACGTCAGCTGGCTGAGGCTGTCCCAACGAGGGTCTTGCTGGCGGTCGGCGGCGCGTTCGGCTTCGAGCTGTTCTTCGGTCTTGGTTGGGTAGCGCTCGGGATCCGGGCCAGCACAATCGGTGCGACACAGGGGTGCAAGAGGGATAGCTAACCCAATGGCATCTTGCACGATCGGGACAAGATCGACGGTGTTGTCCTCAAGCTCGACCGCATCAGAGTCCGTCGGTGCTGGGCTGAGCAAGGTTTCTTCGATTTCGGCCGTTGCCTCACCAGCAACGATCTCGAGGCACCGTCGACAGTCAGCCTCCCACGCGAAGGAGACAGAGCCAAAGACTGAGACACCCCGCTCAATGGACTCAATCACAACCGACCCAGCGACCGGGGCATCGGTCGAACGACTGGAAACGATGGTGATCGACTCAAAGAGGTAGTCAATCCCCACTTCGCGCTGAGAACCCAAGCTCCGACGCAGATCGGCCACATTGACCGGATGCTTTTGAGTTGTCCGTATTGCCTTCGACATTGCCTTCGACTCTTCCATTGACCTGATCTTCCCGCGTTTGATGCCGGGAACCAGCCTAGAGCGGCTCGGCGAAAGGATCATCACCTTCAGATAGGTCGGCATCGTCAATAGCCGCAGGACCTAGCAGCTTTTCTCGGCCGGTCTGGACGGTGCGAGTCGTCTTTTCCAGAATGATTTCGAAACTGGCAAGCTTCTGATCGCAATAGTCCTCAACTTGGCGACGCATTTGACGCGACTCCACTCGAGCGTCTTCCACAATCTGGCGCGCCCGTTCCTCGGCCACTCGCATGACCTCTTGGCGTTCGACCATGCGAGTTACCTGGTCACTTCCCTGCTTGATAATGTCATCTCGTTCGGAGCGGGCTCCGGCCAGAAACTCTTCCTTCTCCTTTAGCAACCACTGGGCGGCACGAACCTCTTCAGGAAGTTCGTCGCGGGCTTGCTCCAGGATGTCCAACAGGTCATCTCGATTGACCTTGACCGTGGTGGACATCGGCAAGGGACGCGAGCGTGCCACCATTTCGATGGCCTCATCTAAGAGGTCTTTGATCGAGGGCGACGGCCCTTCTTGTTCGTCTGCATGGGGGGCAGGAGGAAGATCAGTCATGACAGTCTCCCCTCAGCAGCCTTGGCCGCCATAGCTTTGGCAACGACATCGGGCACCGTATCGGAGATGTCTCCACCCATAGCGGCGATCTGACGGACATAGGTTCCAGCAACACGAGCCGAGGGCCCCGTGGCCGGAAGGAAGACCGTCGGGATTGACCCGGTCTCAAGATTCATGTGGGCTTGAGCCATCTCATCACCAAGGTCTCCAGAGCCGCGAAGGCCCTTGACCAGAACAGTCGCCCCGAACTCCTTGGCCGCGACTGTCACCAAGCCAGAAAAAAGGCGAACTGAAACATTGTTCAGATGGGAGGTGCATTCCTCAATCAGTTCAACCCGTTCTTGGGGAGAAAACAATCCTGAGTTCTTCGTTGGGTGGTGGCCAACACCAACAACAACTGCACTCATGATGGCGGCAGCAGATTCAATCATGGCGATGTGGCCATTGTGTACCGGATCAAAGGACCCCGGATAAAGGGCGACGGTCATTGGCAGAGTCTTTCCTGGGCGAGAAGTGTTCGGATTCTTACCGGATCATTGACCGGACTGCGTAACGCAGGAACTGCGAAACGCGGCCCAAGCCAGTAGCTCGGGTCTCCACCACGCTGGAACGCAGCCTAGTCGCTGGACCGGACTTCGAGATCGTCAGGCCCGACTTCTGAGCCTTGGCCGGATCCGTCACCATTTTTTGAGCCGGGTTCGGCTATCAGAATTTTTGCCCTGCCGTACGCACGGCGTCGCAGTTCGGTCCATCCATGACTCAGCTCGATGGCACGGTCAGCGTGACCAACCAAAATGTCGGCCTTCACTCCTGCGAATAAGTCGGCCCAGACATCAAGCTTGTACGGCGGATCACAAAAGGCGACATCAACATGGGGAAGGGCCGGAACTGCACCCTGAACTGAGGTTGGTAGGACTGTTGCCCGATCAGCGAATCCGAGCGTGTCGAGGTTCTTGGCGATGGTGGCAACGGCATCGCGACCTTGCTCGACGAAGGTGACGTGACTGGCCCCTCGGCTGAGGCATTCCAAGCCGAAGGATCCGCTACCAGCAAACAGGTCGACAATGGTGCACTCTTCGACCCCACCAAAGGCGACCAGCATGTTGAAGATGCCTTCTTTTGCCCGGTCAGTAATAGGGCGGGTGTTCTGCCCAGGAGGGGCAATGAGCTTTCGGCCTCGGGCCGAGCCAGCAATGATGCGCACTCCGGCACACTATCGGCGACGGGCACTGTGCTGGCTGCCTCTAAGCTAGCCCTCATGCCAATACCGGACCACGAGATTGTTTGCGTCGACTGCCTGGGAACCTGCTACCCGCTTGGCTGGTACCCCGGTGACGGGCCGCTGGACGCCGGAACCATCCTCCCCTACCGCTGCAAGGACTGCCTGGACCGCTGGGACGTCGTTGTACCCGACGAAACCGACTGAGGGTCGGATCCGTCGCTAACCCTTCATCAGGAACTCGGCCTCGGTTTCATCCAAGAAAAGGCCAAGCTCGGACATCAGATCTGGGCTGTTGCCCAATCCAGGGTCAGAGTCAATAAGTTCGATTGCCGCACGACGGGCGTCGGCAACCACCGTCCGGTCGCGGCGCAAGGATGCCAGCTTCAAATCATTCCGGCCCTTCTGCCGCTCACCCAAGATTGTTCCTTCTCCGCGAAGGTCCAAGTCCACTTCGGCCAACTCAAATCCATCGGTTGACGCCACCAAGGCTTCAAGCCGGGCTTCACCATCCGGAGTAGTTGCCTCAGCTACCAGCCAGCAGGTCGAAGCGTGCTCGCCTCGCCCAACACGGCCCCGGAGCTGGTGGAGTTGGGCAATCCCAAATCGGTCGGCATCCAGAATGACCATCACCGTTGAGTTCGGGACATCGACCCCGACCTCAATAACCGTTGTCGCCACCAACACATCAAGCTTCTGGTCGCGAAAGCGCGTCATTGTCTCGTCCTTGTCATTGGAATGCATGCGACCATGCAGGAGGCCAACCCGAAGACCCTCGAGTTCAACCGCACTCAGGCGATCAAAGGTTTCTTCCGCTGAAGCCACTTCCAGCTTCTCGGACTCATCAATCAAGGGGCAGACCACATAAGCCTGACGGCCGTTGGCGATTTCGGACCGGATCTCCTGCCACATGATCTCCAGCTCGTTGGCCGCCTCCAAGCTGCCTGCTTCATCCAATGATCCTGGTGCGTGAACCCAGCGAGTGACAATCGGGGTGCGCCCCGGCGGCATCTCATCCAACACCGAGACATCCAGGTCGCCATAGACCGTCATGGCCGCGGTCCGAGGAATCGGCGTGGCCGTCATGACCAGAACGTCGGGAATCAATTCACCATCGGTCTTGTCTCGCAGCGCCGCCCGTTGCTCAACCCCAAAACGGTGTTGCTCATCAATAACAACGACGCCGAGAGAGTCGAAGCGGACCTTGTCTTCAATCAAGGCGTGGGTGCCAATCATGATGTCCACCTGACCCAGCAAGAGCTCGCTCAAGATGCGCCGCCGATCAGCAGTCGATGTTCGATTGCAAAGCAGCTCGACCTTGAGGGGGCGCTCCCCCATCAGGTTGCTGGGGTCAGGAACATGTAGGTCACCGAGCAGGGCCCGAATACCACTGAAGTGCTGTTCCGCCAGAACCTCCGTCGGCGCCATGAGGGCCGCCTGATGCCCGCCATCGACCGAGGCCAGCATGGCCGCTACCGCCACCAAGGTCTTTCCCGAGCCAACATCACCTTGCAGCAAGCGGTGCATGGGAATCGGTCGAGCCAGATCAACGAATATCTCATCAATGGTTCTTGTTTGTGCGCCGGTCAATGGGAACGGAAGCGCATCGCGAAAGCGGACCATCAGGGGTCCGTCCACCAGATGTTCGAGTCCGACTTCGGTAGCTTCCAACGTTCGTTTCCGCAAGACCAGGGCCAGCTGCATTCGGAATAGCTCATCAAAAACCAGCCGCTTGCGGGCTGCCATTGCTTCGCCCATCGAGTCCGGGGCGTGGATTCCTCGAAGGGCGGCTTCTCGATTGATGAAATCATGCTCATCAAGAATCCACATTGGCAGCGGATCCTGCAGGCCGCGTCCCTTGGGTGGCAGGGTTCGACGCAAGGTTTCGGCAACGAAACCCGCGATGTCCCATGATTGCAGCTTGCTCTTCTCCGATTGGGGGTAAACGGGAATGATCTTGCCGGTCTTATCCCCGACCAGGTCAACAACCGGATTGGCCATCTGACGCTGTCCCCGGAAGTATTTGATCTTGCCAAAGATCATGGCTTCGCGACCCGCAGAGAGTTGCCGTTCTCGCCAGGCCTGGTTGAAGAAGGTCAGAGCCAGGTTGGAGTGACCATCGGTGACCGTGATATTGACCATCACCTTGCCACCGCGTATCCGCCGAGATGTTGACTTCACCACGGTCACCAGAACCGAGGCTTCTTCGTCCTCGGTCATCTCATCGATACGGCGTTCTTTGGTTCGATCCAGATACCGGCGGGGATAGAAGGTCAGCAGATCGAACAAGCTGTGAACTTCGGCCTTGGCCAGTCCTTTGGATTTCTTGTCTCCAACACCCGTTAACTTGTCGACGGGAATGGCATCAAGCTCAGCCAAGGTGATGAGGTCTTGCGTGCCAGCCCCGCCGCCTCTCCTATCACCGTTTTCTTCAGGCACGGTTCTGCCCTAGGGGCCGACTCTCGAGCAGGGCCTCAATCCGAATGTTGAACGGCTTCAGTGGCAAAACAGCTTCGACAACGGGGCCAATGTCTGCTGCATGTACATGGGCGGCAATGGTGTCGCCATCGGTTGCGATCACAACGTCAGTTCCCAGGGCAGACAACAGCGACTGGACTTCGTCAGCGTCAGCCGATCCGATAGCTAGGTTGAATTGGAGCTCGTAGCCGATGACTTCACGATGCACCGATGGCTCGGTATCGCCCTTACGTCTCGCTGGGCGAGCGATGACTCGATCGATGATGGTGAACTCGGGCTCATTGGAGACGACGTCGGCTAGTGCCCGCACAAAGAGCGACAAGGCGACGCCACCAGCATCGACCACTCCAGCCTTGGTCAGTACGGGGAGCTGAAACTCGGTTTGCACGACTGCGGCATCGGCTTTCTTGGATGCGTCTGTCAGGATTTCTGGTGATGAGATACCGATGGCAGTGGCTACCTCATCAGCCACGCTCAAGATTGTTCCCTCAACTGGATCACTGACCGCTGACCGAGCCTTGGCAGCCCCGGCCTTCAGGGCCGTTGACCACTCTTCGGGCCATGGGTCTTCAACCAGCGCAGAGCTGAACCCGGCAAGGTATTGACCAAGGATGAGACCGCTGTTTCCCCGCGAGGCCATCATCGCCGCGTGGCCAATGTCTTTGGCTACTTTGTCGAGGTCACTGGCCGGGTCTGTCCCTACTTCCTGGGCAATGGCTTCAGCCGTGCGAAGGACGTTTGTTCCAGTGTCGCTATCGGCCACCGGGAAGATGTTGAGCTCGTTGAGACGGTTCTCGGCTCCCTCAGCAAGAATCACGAACTGCCATAGGGCATGTTGGAGGTGTTCAGCAGTTCGCACGCCGAGCACGTTAGCCCAGCCCACCGACAGACCCGCCGAGCACGGTGTTTCAGGTTGAACGGTGTTTCAGGTTGAACGGTGTTTCGGTGAACAGTGATTCAGAGTGTTCTACTGCACCCGGCCACGGTCCCGGAACCAGGCTACTCCGACAAGCACAACTGCCAGCGCAGCAACCACCAGCGAGGTCTGGTGCTGCCTGGTTAGTGCATCACCCAGTTTTGGTAGCCAGAAAGAGCCGATGGAGCGCACCCCAGCAACGATCAGGATTCCACCGCTCACCAGAACGGCTGGTGAGACCTTGGATTGGGCCAAGCGGTGCAACGCCATCGCTCCGAGAACAACAGCAAGACCCATAGCGATCCCAACCGGGAAGACCCGATCACCAACACCGTCGGGTCTCAGGCCAATAGCGCTAACTGGCCCGCCACAACCGGACCGAAAGACACAAGACGATTCATAAACGGCGTAGCCGACCATGCTCAACGGCAGCAGTGCTGCCAGGCGGATCATCGGTCTGACTCCGGCCCGTCTTGCCGCAAAGGCCGACCACGCTGCAGCCGCTGCCACTCCTGGCCAGAACTCGACCCCGCTGCGGATGATCAGCATGTCCTGGAGTTTCCCGATGGCCGAAGGGTCATCGAGGAGCAAGGTGGCCAGTCGACCAACCAAGACAGCAGCAGCACCCGAAGCTAGAACGGCATCAATAAACGTGATGCGATGATCAGTTTGACTAGGAGCAGCTTCATCAGGAGCAGCTTCACCGGGAGCAGAGTCGGCGCCGAAGGAAGCAATGGGCCAGCGCTGAGCCAGCAAGCTGGGGACTCCGAAAGCCAGTATCACGCTGAGGAGCAGGCCAAAGTCAATCACCGCAGCGCATCCTCTATCAATGCCGCAAGCTGTTGCTCGGTAACCCCTGCCTCCACCTTGGCCCGCAGCTGGCCGTCGCGACCAAAGATGTAGGTAGTCGGGAATACCGACATGTCCAGTCGCTGGCGTATGTCGCCCGAGTCGTCAATCACATTGGGATAGCTGATGTCCAGTTGGTCCAAGAACGCAATCGCCGCCGCTGGATCATCGTTGGAGATCACACCAAGGATCACCGCCTCACCGTCAAATGTCTGGGCCGCCCGGTCAAGAAGCGGCATCTCAGCCCGACAAGGCGGGCACCACGACGCCCAAATGTTCACTATGACGGGCTTGCCCTGCTGGCCAACCAGCAGTCCTTCGAAATCTTCGAGGGAGACGACTGGAACTGAGCCGTCGTGGGGCAGGGGTTGAGCAATCCCGGTCGGCGTAAACTCAGGAAGGGACTGGGAGCCGAACAGTGACACGTAGGCCAGGAACACAATGACGGCGGCACCCGCAACGTAGCTTGCGATTTTCTTCAGATCCGGCCCCG